>Ga0114921_10000068_pt1 | contig 41490 bp, 42 predicted proteins | sample BentaG_FD_87016 | JGI IMG/M metagenome (GOLD analysis project Ga0114921, IMG submission 87016) | Deep subsurface microbial communities from South Atlantic Ocean to uncover new lineages of life (NeLLi) - Benguela_00093 metaG | ecosystem: Environmental > Aquatic > Marine > Oceanic > Sediment ... | reverse complement strand
CCTGCTTGTCCGGCCAGTAAGCTGTTAGCTCCGATTTCGACATTATGAGCAACCTGAACCAGGTTATCTATTTTGGTGCCCCGTCGAATAATTGTTTCTCCTAAAGTAGCCCGGTCTATAGTTGTATTTGCTCCTATTTCTACTTTGTCTTCGATAATGACTGTGCCCGTCTGGGGGATTTTGATGGGGGAATCATCTTTGTTCAGGAGATAGCCAAATCCGTCAGAGCCGATGACAGCTCCGTTGTGAATAATGACCTTATTTCCGATTTGAATTCCCTCTCGAAGGGAAGCGCAGGAATGGATAATGGTGTGCGCTCCAATTTTTACCTTGGGGTAAATAGCTACTAAAGGAAAAATGATGGTTCCCGAGCCAATTTCTACCTCTTCTCCGATGTAGCAGAAGGCACCTATGGCAATCTTTTTTCCTATTTTAGCCGTGGATGAAATCAGGGCTGTAGGATGGATTTCTGGTTGAGGGAGGTAGGGTTTATAAAAAAATTCAACAATCCTGACAAAGCTTAAATGGGGGTTTTCGGATTTAAGAACTGGTATTCTGTCATATTTTTCATCATGAGGAATTATAGCGGCTGAGGCCTTTGTCTTCTCCAAGAGATGGCGATATTTGCGATGGGAAAGGAATACAAGCTCTCCTTCTTCAGCCTTCTCGAGGCTGTTGAAACCCCAGATTTCCGTATTTTCTTCTCCCTCAAAAGGGCAGTTCAAAAGCCGGGCTATTTCCTTTACCTTCATAGGCTGAAGGTGGTGCTTAGGCTGCTTGTTCATGTCTCCGCTCGTTTAATACAGCAGCCAGTTCTGCTCCCCAGAGGATGATGACAAGAGAGAAAGAAATCCAGAGAAGGAAGAAGATGATGGAGGTTAAAGTGCCCTGTAAAAATTTGGAGAGAACAATTCCTATGGCAGAAAAATGAGCTACATAAAAGGCAAAGAGTCTTTTAAAGAGTTCCCAGAGAAAGCCGCCTATGGCAGCTGCTATGGCTGCAGCTTTAGTGTGCACTTTAACCTCTGGAATGAATTTATAGAGGGAGAATAAGACAAGGAAAGTCAGAGCAAAAGGAATAAAGTATTGAAGAAAAAAATTATTAGCAAGAGAGACAATTTTAGGATTAATGTAATTAGCCACAATGGCGCTTTCTTTGATGCTGCGATGGATAGCCGTCCAGATAACTGTTATAAAGAGAGAAACGAGCATGATAATTCCTATGGTAAACATAATGAGATATTCTATGATTCGGTTGTAAAAGAAGGATTTTTGGTAGTTTGCTTTGAAGATGAAATTGATGGCGTAGATGAGGTTGGAAAATAAAAAACTTCCCGCTACAAAGGAGCCAGCTAACCCAAACCAGCCTAAGTTGGAAATGTTTCTGGATAGGTATTGAACTCTTTTAAAAAATAAAGGGTCTAACTGGATAAAAAATTCATCGGAGAAAATATTGAGACTCCTGAAGGCAAGTTCAGAACTTCCCAGTATCCTGGTAGTAATGAAGGCAAAGAGAGCGACCAAAGGAATTGCACAGAGGAGGGCAAAATATGATATAGTAATGGCAAAGTTTCCGCATCTATCCTCATTAAACCTTTTAAAAGTTGTTTTTAAGATTTCAAACACAGGAAACTTCATTTAATCTTTTTAGATAAGAGACCTTTTAGGCCTAGGCATATTTACCCCATTGAACCATGAGGATGATAAAAGTAATGAGCAGAGCGTAAATGACTAAGGTCTCGATGAGAACCAGTCCAAAGATAAGCAGGAAGCGGATATGGGGTCCTGATCCAGGATTTCTGGAAATGCCTTCACAGGCACTGCTTATAGCCTTGGCCTGACAATAAGCCCCTGCAGCAGAGGCAAAGGTAATGATAGCTCCCCCGACGATTATAGACAATTTATAGAGCGATGCTTTGTCAGCATTAAAGGGGGCTTCTTGGGCAAGAAGAGGCACGCTTGACAGGAGTAAAAATAAAAATAAAAGGCCAAAAAATTTAAGGTTATTTTTCATTTCTTTTCTCCTTTTAAGAATTAATGTTCCTCCTCATGGGCTATGGCTCCACCTATGTAAATGCAAGACAGCAGGACAAAGACAAAGGTTTGAATGGTTGCTGTAAAGATAGCCACAACCATGAAAGGAAGAGGAACAAGGAAAGGAATGATAGAGACGATGACCACGATGAGCATTTCCTCTGCAAATATGTTTCCGAACAATCGTAAGGATAGAGAGAGAGGTCGAGCAAAATGGCTGATGATTTCGATGGGCAGAAGAAGGGGAGCTAGGAGAGGTATAGGCCCGGTGAAATGCTTTAGATATTTGAGAGGACCCTGGGATTTTATTCCCTGCCAGTGGTAGTAGACAAAGACGACCAGAGCACAACCCAGGGTCACATTAAGCTTGCTCGTGGGAGACATGAAACCAGGAATGAGGCCGAGGATATTGCAAAAGAAGATAAAAAGACCGATTGTTCCGATCAGAGGCAGATATTTTTTTCCTGCCTCACCTATAATTTCTAGGAGAAGGTTTTCGAAGCCTTGGATTATAAGTTCGAGAATACTTTGGAATTTAGATGGAATGATTTGGAGTTTTCGAGATGAGATTCCAAAAAAAAGGATAAGGAAAATCATCACCATCAGGCTCATAACCACATGGTCAGGAATAAGGTGTTCTGGATTTTTGACTTCAATTCCTATAAGAACTAAGAGAGAGGAGAGAGGTCTGCTAAAGATTTTATTGAAGAGATCCACAAGGAACAAACTGTGCTCTAATTCTTCCATTTATTTATTTTAGGTAAGGTTACAACAGCTTCAGCCAAAAAAACTAGAATAATTGTCGAGAAACCAGCCATAAAAGCGAAAATATTTTTTGAAAAGAGAATGATTATAATAGAAAAGACGGCTATAATCAATAGAAGGCGAAGGAGGTAGCTTCCCAGAAGAGATTTAAGCACTTTCTTCTTGTCATTGTAAAGGAAGGCTTTGGATAAAGAGTTTTTAAGCCAGATGAAACTCGCTGCAGAAAAGATTCCTCCAGCTAAGACGAATAAGCCTGTCACGACATTGAAGAGAAGGAGGGCGATAAAAGCTCCTGCTAAAGAAAGAAGGAGGATCTCTTTGGGGATGCGTTTGAGTATTTTTATTTCTTCTTGAGTAAAAGAAGGTTGTTTAGACATCTTTAGAATATTTATTCAAGCCTCTTATTAGGTTGTAGAATCCCGAGGCCGTACCTAAAAGAGTAAAGATAAACAACAGCCAGGGATGAGTGTGGAAGAGTTTATCCAGCAAATAGCCAAAGAACATGCCCACAGCAGTGGATGAGGGCAGCATGAGTCCCAGAGAACTCAACAGGGCAATTTTTCGGTAATTGGTTTTCCAGGAAGGTTTGTTTGGCATTAGAATTCAATCTAGCTGTATTTAAGGGAAGACAGCAAACTCTTCTTTTAAATTATTATTGGATAAATTTAACCTGTCAAGGGATAAATAAGCATCTTTTTTTTGGTGATGAAAGATAAAATATAGGGTAAGGGTGGGTATTTCGAAAACAGGCAGGTTTTGCCCCGGCGAGTAAAAACCAGCTCTTGGGGTTAGACTTGGTCGTCATTGTGTGATTTGGACTAAATTTGGTGCTTTGGGCTTTGTTTAATAATAAAGCCTGACCCCATTGGATACAACGATAAAGCCTGATCCCAAGGCCTGACCCCAAAGCTCAATGACGGCGAAGTCTGACCCCATTGAATAACCCCCGAGAGGACTCCAAAGCCTGACCCCAGGCTCTTCTGTTGTTCACATTGATTATATCTGAGGGTTATGTTAAATATGTACTTAATGCTGAGAAATAAACCTGTTGTTTTTATTCTGATTATTCTTTTTTTCGCTGGAGAAGTTTTAGCTCAAGACCAGACAGGTTTTTCGCCAGAGGATCTGAGAATAATAGCTCACCACCAGGAAAAGATAAAAGAAACGATACGTGCTTCAGGCAATGTTGAAGTTCGTTATAAAAATATAACATTATTGGCCGACTGGATCGAACTCAACCAGGAGTCCAAGGACGTTTATGCGGCGGGCAATGTGGTTATTCAGATGCCGGGTGAAGTCGTGAGTTGCGAGAAATTATTTTTTAATCTGGACAGTACCCGGGGGGAGTTGGAAAAAGTCCTGGGTAGGATTCAGCCGACAATTGTTTATGAAGCCGAATCTGTGGAGAGAAAGGATGAAAATATTTATAGTCTTCGCAAAGCCCGAGTTACTTCTTGTACCCAGCCAGTACCCCGCTGGAAATTTTCGTGCTCCAAGGCTACTTTCAAAAAGGGTGACTACATGGAAATGTGGAATTCTGTCTTTTCCATAAAGAAAATTCCCATTTTTTATTTTCCTTACCTTAGATATCCGCTCGATAGGCAAAGATCAACTGGTTTTCTGATGCCCCAAGTTGGTTACACTGGCCGCAAAGGCTTTTATTTCAGTGAAAGTTTCTTCTGGGCCATAAAAAGGAACATGGATGCGACTCTTAATTTCGATTATTATTCCACTAGAGGACTCGGCGGAGGTCTGGAGTGTAGGTATGTATTTTCGGATGGTACAGCCGGTCAGCTGGATTTATATTATTTCAAGTTTAAAAAGGAGCCAGGGCAGGAAGCTCCTCCCTCTGCCCATCTTATTCGGTTTAATCATAATCAGCAATTACCTTTAAACTTTGAGCTGGTAGCAGATGTTGACCTTCAAAGCTCTTATGATTTTTTAAGAGAATTTGACAATAACTTTAGGAGGGCTGTGGTTTCGAATCGCCGGACTCAAGCTTATTTATCAAGAGCATGGTCTTATTATAATTTAAACCTTAGAGTTTCAAGGTTTGAAACTTATTTCGCCTCGAAAAAAAAGTCGACGGTCATTTACAATCTTCCTCAGGTTAATTTTAATTCCTTCAAAACAAAGTTATTTTCGCCCCTGTATTTTTCTTTCTCTTCCTCTTTCAGACGGTGGCAACACCTTAGCCTTTCAGGCAAGAAGACAGATTCCAAGAGTATAGCTTTCAGTCCAGCCCTGACTTTTCCCTTTGCTGGAATTCCTTGGCTAACCATAAACACCTCTTTCACCAACTATTTTAATTATTATTTCCAAAGTTATGGGCCTAATGCAAAAAAAGTTGTGGAGGAACCCCTTTTGACCCATAATTATGCTCTTAATATTGAACTTATCGGACCAACTTTTTTCAAGATTTACCGAGATGCTGAAGATACTCCTAAACTGAAACACATTATTGAACCTTCCTTGACGTATAGATACGAGAGCCCTGTCGATTTTTCCGAGAGAATTATCAATTATCGGCTCTTTTTTCGTCTCCATCAGATCAAGTATAGCTTAACTAATCGTTTCCTGATAAAGCAAAATGAGATGCCAAGGGAAATCCTTACCTTAGGTTTAGAACAGGCTTTTTATCTTTCCCCAGAAGATGGCCCACTGAGAATCTACTACGGCCGAATCGTTGACAGCAAATTCATTCCGGGCCAGATCGTTGACGGCAAATATGTCGACGGGGAATTCCCTGAATTTTCCGATGTTAGAGGTACTATAAGGTTTTATCCAGGGAGAAAATACAGCCTTGATTTTGCAGGCTCCTTTAATCCTTATTTCAAGACCATTTCCAGTCTGAGATTGGGAGCGAACTTGGGCTCTCCTACTGACTCTTTATTCCTAAGAGTGAGCTGGTTTAAAAGTGTCAATCTCTACAGAGAAGGTGCTGCTCGGAATCGTCATCAGATAAATTGTTTCGGGGGGATTAAGATCCCTAAGCTTTCCCTCGAGGGTCAGGGAATGATTAGTTATAATATTCAGGAGAGAAAGATGCTTTATTCTGCCTTTAATTTTGTGTATCATTACCAATGCCTTGATTTTGGAGTTGACATCAGGATATTTTACTTTAGGGAAAAGCCTGAGTTACAGTTTAGAATATCCTTTGGATTGGGGAATATAGGGAAAACAACAGACTTTTTAGGAGGATTGGGGTTTTAAAATGAAGGGATTGATATTGAGCGGCGGAAAAGGGACAAGGCTTCGACCTTTAACTTTCACCCAGGCAAAACAACTCGTTCCTGTAGCCAACAAACCAGTTCTGTTTTACGGGATAGAGGCTTTAAAGGAAGCCGGGATCAGGGAAATAGGGATTGTAGTCGGAGATACTAAAGATGAAATTAAAGAAGCCGTGGGGGACGGCAGACGTTGGGGCATTCAGGTTCACTACATAGAGCAAGAAGCTCCTTTGGGTTTAGCTCATGCGGTCAAGATATCCGAAGGATTTCTCGGCAAGGATCCTTTTGTCATGTATTTGGGGGATAATATCCTCAAGAGTGGAATAACATCTTTAGTTGAGGAGTTTCAAGAACGTAAGCTTAATTCTTTGATTTTTCTAACAGAGGTTCCTAATCCTCAGATTTTTGGAGTAGCTGAGCTCAAGGATGGGAGAATCGTGAAACTGGTAGAGAAACCAAAGCATCCCGTGAGCAACCTGGCCTTAGTGGGTGTGTACATATTTGACTCCCATATTTATGAAGCTGTGAAAGCCATCAAGCCTTCATGGAGGAATGAGCTGGAAATCACTGAGGCCATTCAGTATCTCATAGATAAAGGCTATGAAGTCCATCCGCATATTGTTACAGGCTGGTGGAAGGATACAGGCAAAATCGATGATATCCTGGAAGCAAACCGTTTGATTCTGGAATCAATCGTGAGTCAAATTGAAGGGGAGGTTGATTCCGCCTCAACTTTAAAAGGGGAGGTCATCATCGGAAAAGGCGTTTTAGTTAAGAATAGTATCATCCGCGGCCCAGCTATTATCGGAGCTGAGACAGAGATTATCGATTCTTACATAGGGCCCTTTACCTCTATTCAGAACAGGTGCAAAATCATCCAGACTGAAGTTGAACATAGCATCATCTTGGAAGGAAGTGAAATTCGGGACATCGGAAGCCGGATTGATGAGAGCTTAATCGGACGGGAGGTGAAAATATTCAAGTCTCCTCCCAAACCATCAGTCTATCGGTTTATGGTGGGAGATAAAAGCGAAATTGGGATTAAGTAAAAACAGTGACTCCCTTATGGATCAGGCTGAGTGTCTCCAAAACACGCGGCCTTTGCCCCAGCGAGTACATTGTAATCTTATTTGGTGAAGGCCAGTGATTGAAAAAAACCGTTTGAAGGTTGAGCGGGCACGGTTCCTCTCCGAGGCGGAGAGGAGAGCGAAGCCTGAAACCGAGCACCTTTTGACTCGCTGGGGCAAAAGGTGCGTGTTTTTGAAACACTGGCCTGAGCTATCCTTCAAACAGTTTTGTCAATCACCCAGCCTGATCCTTTTTTTATGAATGGGAGTCCCTGTTTATGGATGAGGAGATGCTTCGGTTTTATAAATTATCAAGGGAAGTGTGAGAAATGATTGATGGGATTAAAACAAAAAAATTAAAAGTCATCCCTGATGAAAGGGGAAGACTGATGGAAATCCTGTGCCGGGATGACAGCCTCTTTTTAGATTTTGGGCAGGTCTATATGACGACTACTTATCCGAGTGTCGTTAAGGCCTGGCATAAACATGAAAGACAAACTGACAACGTAACCTGTGTTCAGGGGATGGTTAAATTAGCTTTGTATGATCCTCGGAAAAACTCATCCACCTTCAAGGAGATAAATGAATTCTATCTTGGCACCTATAATCCCTTGCTGATCCAGATACCACCTGGAGTCTATCATGGCTGGATGTGTGTAAGCCAGGAGGAGGCGATTGTCATTAATATTCCCACTGAGGTTTACAATCATGCTCACCCCGATGAACAGCGTTTAAGTCCTTACAAGAACGATATCCCTTATGATTGGAGCCGAAAAGATGGCTGATGCGCGGGGCCTTGATGATAAAGTTTTGCTGGTTACTGGCGGGGCCGGTTTTATTGGCAGCAATTTCATCCATTATATATTAAAGCATTATTCCCATTGCAAAATCATTAACTTAGACAAGCTCACCTATGCCGGTAACCTTGATAACCTGAAGGATGTTGAAAAGGATCCCCGCTATGAATTTATTCATGGGGATATCCGGGATAAAAAGCTTGTCCAAGAAATTTTTGCAAGAGTCAATGGAGTTGTTCATTTTGCAGCCGAGACTCATGTGGACCGCTCCATCCTGGATGCTGGGGAATTTGTGTTAACTGATGTTTACGGTAGTTTTGTTCTCTTTGATGCTTTGAAAAATTCAGATGTCGAATTTTTTCTTCATACATCGACGGATGAAGTTTACGGAAGTCGAGATAAAGGCTGTTTTAAGGAAGAAGACCCCTTGTATCCTTCTTCACCTTATGCTGCCAGCAAGGCAGGAGCAGACAGGCTGGCTTATGCCTATTACACGACCTACGCCCTCCCTATTATCATCCTCAGGCCAAGTAACAATTTTGGTCCCTACCAGTATCCAGAAAAATTTGTTCCCCTCTTTGTGACTAATGCGTTAGAAAGAAAAACACTTCCTCTCTACGGAAAGGGAACAAATGTTCGGGACTGGCTCCATGTAGAAGATCATTGTCGGGCCATAGATCTTGTGATTCGCAGAGGGAAGTTAGGAGAAATTTACAATGTGGGAGCGAATAACGAGATTAAAAACATCACCGTTGCCGAAAGTATCGTTCATCTTTTGGGAAAGCCCAGAACTTTGATAAAATTCGTGTCTGATCGTTTAGGCCATGACAGGCGATATGCGCTCGATTGTCGGAAAATCCGCGCTTTAGGGTGGAAGCCAGAGTTGAAATTTGAAGAGGCTTTGGCCTCAACTGTCCGCTGGTATCAAGAAAATAGACGCTGGTGGAAAAAAATAAAAGAGAAAAGGCGAGAGTTTAAAAGCTTCTATGAAGAATACTATCGCCATCGTACTTAGTAGTCCAGACAAGATAAAAATTTTGTTTTTTACAATCACACTGAGGACAATGATAGACTTGGTGTATGATTAGGCAGGACCTATTCTATTGTCTGAGGAGGATTGATGCGAGTATTAATCACAGGAATAACCGGATTCGCTGGAAGCCACTTGGCTGATTACATTCTTCAAAATCATCCTGAAGTTCAAGTTTATGGTTTGATTCGTTGGAGAAGCCGACTGGAAAATATTCTCCATATAAAGGACAAAATTGAGCTTCGTGAAGCTGATTTGAAAGATTTTGTTTCTTTAAGGAAATGTTTAGAAGAAATAAAACCTGATCGCATTTTCCATTTGGCTGCCCAGAGTTTTGTTCCTACATCTTGGAAATGTCCCTCTGAGACTTTTACCATCAATGCCATTGGTCAGATTAATCTCTTTGAGGCAGTACTTTCCCTTAAACTTTCTCCTAAGATTCAGGTAGCGGGATCCAGTGAGGAGTATGGATTGACCTTTCCTGATGAGATTCCCATGAAGGAGACAAATCCTTTAAGGCCTTTAAGCCCTTATGCAGTGAGTAAAGTTGCTCAAGATTTGTTGGCCTTCCAATATTTTAAAAGCTATGGCTTAAGGACAGTAAGAACAAGAGGTTTTAACCATACAGGTCCCCGCCGAGGAGAGGTGTTCATCTGTTCTACGTTTGCCAAGCAGATAGCAGAGATTGAAAAGAAAAAAAGAGAACCAGTTATCTATGTGGGCAACTTAGAGGCTAAAAGAGATTTTACGGATGTACGCGATACTGCTCGAGCTTACTGGCTTTGTCTCGAAAAAGGAAAAGAGGGGGAAGTATACAACATAGGGAGAGGGAAAAACTACTCGATCAGAGAAGTTTTGGATATCTTACTTTCTTTGACCTCAATCAACATCAAGGTCAAAGTCGATCCCAAAAGGCTGAGACCTTCTGATGTTCCTATCCTCTTATCCGACTGCACCAAATTTGTTCAGCTCACCGGCTGGGAACCGAAAATTCCTTTTAACCAGTCGCTGCGTGATTTGCTTGATTATTGGAGAGAAAGAGTTTGAGAGTCTTTATCAGTGGTGCCACAGGCTTTGTGGGACACCATCTCCTTGATTTCTTAAGCTTCTCAGAATACACAATTTATGGCACATCTTTTCCCCATTACCCTTCTTCTTCAGAAAAAAATATCTCCTTTCTGGACATAAGGAAGGAAGAGGAGGTCTTCAGGACCATTAAAAAAATTAAGCCCCACTGGATTTTTCATTTTGCTGCCGTCTCAAACGTTAAACATTCCTGGGAAATAAGAAAAGAAACCTTAGAGACAAACATCATGGGAACTTTTTATCTTTTTGAAGCTATAAGAAAATTTTCACCTAAAAGCCGAGTCCTTTTCGTAAGTTCTTCTGATATTTATGGGGATGTATCCTCTGGGGAAGAGGTTCTGAAGGAAAAGGACCCTTTTCATATTATGAGTCCCTATGCCTTTTCCAAGGTAGGTGGCGAGTTATTAAGCAAGTTCTATATCCAGATTGAAGACTTGGATATTGTTATTGCCCGGCCTTTTCCTCATACCGGGCCAGGACAAAGTTCTGATTTTGTCTGTTCTGATTGGGCCCGTCAGATTGCTCAGATTGAAAGAGGGGTGGTAAAACCAGTTATAAAAGTGGGAAACCTTAAGGTAAAGAGAGATTTTACTGATGTGAGGGATGTGGTCAGGGCCTATTTTCTCCTGATGCAAAAAGGAAAAAGAGGAGAGATCTACAATGTCTGTTCAGGGAAGGCTGTTTTTCTCCAAAGAATATTAGACCTTCTTCTGTCTTTTTCCTCTCCTGAGATTGCCGTTCAGACTGATTCCAGGAAATTCAGGAAAGCGGATATTTCTCTTCTTGTGGGTAGTAACCAGAAGATAAAAAGTGATACATCTTGGAAGCCAGAGATTCCCTTAGAAAAGACATTGTTTGATTTATGGGAATACTGGAGAAAGAAGTAATCAAGATAGTCTCGATTGTCTGGATAGTCCCTATAGTCAAGAGAGCATTTTTATTTTATTTGCCCAGGACTGTCTCGGCTATCAAGACATTCTGGACAGTCTAGACTTATATATTGAGTTCCAGTTGTTTTTCCTGAATGAGTTTTCTTTCTTTTTCGATGGCTTTAAGGATTTTAGGCGTTACATCTCCTGTAGGATAGATTCCATCAAAGCAGGCGGCACAGACGGAATTAAGTTTTTTATTTCCAAGCTTAACTGCTTTTTTCAGAGAATCCAGGGTTTGATAGATGACTTTATCTGCTCCGATTTCTTTGGCGATCTGTTCGAGGTTTGCATCTTTGGCCACAAACTCAGTTTTGGTCTGCATGTCAATCCCATAGACACAGGGATATCTGAGGGGAGGGGAATAAGAAGCAAAATAGACTTTTTTTGCTCCGCATTCGCGGGCCAAGGAGATGATTTTGTGAGATGTATGTCCCCTCACAATGCTATCGTCTACAAGGAGGACATTTTTGTCTTTGAATTCAGATACAATGGGGTTCAGTTTCTGCCGCACTGAACTTCGTCGTTTATCGTCACTTGGCATGATAAAAGTCCGACCAATGTAGCGATTTTTAACCAGGGCTTCTCTGTATTTCAAGTTGAGCTTGCGGGCAATCTCTATGGCCGCATCCCGGGCGGAATCAGGCACAGGAACAACAACATCTATTTTAAGGTTGTGCTTTTTTATCTCATTGGCCAGGAAGCGACCAAGGTTAACCCGGCATTTGTAAACATTGACATTGTCGATAAAGGAGTCTGGTCGGGCGAAGTAGACCCATTCAAAAAGACAGGGGGTATGAGGACAGTGGGCAATTTTTCGAGTATGAACCTGGCGATAGTGATCGATGAAGAGGACTTGGCCTGCCTCTATATTTTTAAGGTGATTGTAATTCATGATGTTGAGGCAGACGCTTTCAGAGGCGATAGCATAGGATGGAATAATTCCGTCGTCTCTTTTTCCGTAGATAAGCGGCTTGATTCCATACGGATCCCGGAAAGCGACCATTCCCTGCTCAGCGATATAGGCCACAACCGAATAACTCCCTTTGACTTTTTTATAAACCCCTGCTACAGCCTTAAATATGTGTTCGGGCCGTAATTTTCTTGTTTTCTGCTCGGCCAGTTCTTGAGCGAAGATATTCAAGATAGCTTCCAGGTCGTTATCCGAGTTTAAGAGACGGTGGTATTTATAGAAGAGAAGTTTCTTTAGATCGGCATAGTTGATAACATTGCCGTTATGGGCCATCATTATCCCAAAGGGTGAATTCACCAGAATAGGCTGAGCATCTTCTCCCCTTCCCCCACCAATAGTGGGATAGCGGGTGTGTCCAATGCCGATGTTGCCTTTTAGTCGCCGGACATTTTCTACAGTGAATATATCCCTTACGAGTCCGTTTCCTTTCTTGGTATGGAATTTTCCGTCGTAAGTGATGATTCCTGCTGAATCTTGGCCTCGGTGCTGAATGGCCAAGAGACCTTGATAAAGCTCTCTGACAACATCGTCATTACCAATAATACCGGCTACGCCGCACATTCTTACTTAATATTATAAAACCTTTTCCCCCTGAAGGGAATAGCGTTTATCCAGTTTTTTTCGTCTGTTTGGTTTATTTATGGCGAAGATATTTTATCAAGTTTGATCGCCATGAACGAAATATACGAGGTAAACTAAACAAACTATTGATTGTTTTTGTTCTCTTTTTTCAAGGAAGCGACAAGTTCAGGAGGAGTAACTGGAGCTGTGCCTATTTTACCTACCACGATTCCAGCGGCGGCGTTAGAAAGAACAGCAGCTTCTTGGATTGAAGCTCTTGAGAGAAGAGCCAGAGTAGCAGTGGCAATAACCGTATCACCTGCACCTGTTACATCATAGACTTCTTTGGCGATAGTGGGAATATGAATAAACTTTTTCCCCTTCTCCATCACACTTAATCCCTGCTCTCCTCGTTTGAGGATGATATATTTAGCTGAAATTCGTGACAGGATTTCCTGGCCCGCGCTCTCTACCTGAGAGTCAGTTTGACATGGATGGTGAATGATTTTTTCAGCTTCGAAATGATTGGGTGTAATGAGGGTTACAGGAGAAAAAAGGAGAAAATTTTCTACTTTGGGGTCAACGAAGATTGGCGTTTTTTTCTCCAGAGCGAAAGAGAGCACTTTTTTCACCAGAGACTTGGTAAGGGTTCCTTTATTATAGTCGGAGATAAGGATACCATCATATTTTTCCTGTTGGATAAAATTGAATATTTTTTCTTCTAGGTGAGGAGAGATGGGAACCTTTTTTTCCTTGTCCACTCTCACCACTTGTTGATGATGGGCGATAATTCGCATTTTTACGGTTGTAGGTCTTGTTTTATCAATAAAAATCCCCTGGTTGAAAGAAACATTTTTTTTAACCCAAAGGCCCTCGCTATCTTCTCCTACGACTCCAACGAGAAGGGGAAAGGCATCTAAACTCTTCAAGTTTTGGCTCACATTGCCTGCTCCTCCCAAACAGGCGGTATCCTTCTTAACTTCCACTACTGGAACAGGGGCTTCAGGAGAGATTCGAGTCACATCTCCCCAGATATATTTGTCAAGCATGAGGTCGCCCAAGACCAATATTCTTTTTTTCTTAAACTCTTGGATAAATTTCGCTATTTTGCCATAATCGATAGAATTCATCCTTTATCCTCTCCTAGAAAAATGGGGTTTGAAATTATCCATGGTATATTTTCATCCAGGGGAGTCTTCTCTCTAAGGTAGACTTCTACTCTGTAAGTGCCTGGATGCGCTGCTTTAAAAGAGACTCTCCTTTTGGTGGAACGAAGAATCGTTTTTCCGTTGCGGAGAAGATGAATTTCTTTAGCAAAGGGAAAGGGGGCTATTATGCGCAGGGTAACAGGAGAATCAAGAATTGAAGTTTCTCCCATTAGAATAGTTTTTTTTCCTTTTTTAGCCAAAAATCGAAATCCCCTTGCTTCTGCAGCAGCATCAATTGCGTTGTAGAATTTCCCCTTTCTTAGAGTATCGTAGACTTGATTCTTGGCCTTTTGAAAATCCGAGGCAAGGGGATTTTTAAGGAGAAGATGGAGTTGAAGGAGAGAAAAAAGAGATCGATAGAGAAGGTGGGCATCCGTGCTGAAATAACCATAGACAGAGTGATTATTATTCAGTTCATCCCATTTTTTCAGGTTCTGACAGGGATCGTCCATCATCTTGAGTAAAACATATTTCGGTTTAGCCAATACAGCAGGAAGATAAGGGAGAGAGGAGAAGAAGTTTTTTCTTAATATTGAATCCCCGTTGATGATTTCCAATCCTTGGTAGCAGAAAGATTTTCCCCAGGACCAGGAGACCTTTGAATAGGGATGAGCAATGAGGGAAAATCCCTCCAGGGCACTTATTTGCTGGGCGGCCTCCTCAGCGTTATGAGAAAAATGAGAGAGAGGGAGGTTGAAGGCTAGTGCCACCAGATGACCTCTGTTCACCGAAAGCTCAGAACCGGCAAGGACAAGCACGCCTTCCTTCCAGCCCTGGCTTTGGAGACACTTATGATTTGGATTGCCGTGGTCAGTTAAAATAATGAAATCCAGAGAGACTGAAGAAGCAATCTTTGCGATTTTATCCGGATGTTTATGGCCGTCAGAAAAGACGCTATGAATATGATAGACTCCAACAATTTCCCGAGTTTTGGCCTTTGAACTGGTTAACCTGTATGTTTTAAACCCGAGCAGCTGGTAGCTTAACCAGATAGCATAAGGAAGGAAAAGAGCAAGAAGGATGTACAAGAATTTTTTCTTTTTCAACTGACCTTTTATTCCTTGTTTTCTTTTTTCAGGGTTCGGGCCTGGGAGAAAGGAATGGTGATCATGTAGAGGAAGAGCATTGTTATCTCTGAGTCACCAAAATTGTATTCGAATAGACCTGCACTGAACAGAGCAGCTATTGAAGCCAAAGCGGCTACGGTGAGAGGGTAGAGAGAAGGGGATTTATTCCGGAGAAGCCTGACCAGCGAAATGAAAGTCCAGACTATGAAGGTCATCCAGGCCAGAAGGGCTGGAATACCCCGTTCAGCTCCTATTTGGATGATGTTGTTGTGAAGATGAACAGGATCCCTTACAGTATCCTTGGGGAGCCCGTTTTTTTGTTTTATTTCTTTTTGTCTTTCTATTTGTACCCTCTTATTTACCATATTAGGGCCTATTCCAAAGAGAGGACTCTCCCTGATGACTTTTAATCCTTCCCTTATTAATTCAAGTCTATCCAGGTTAGAGGGTGTTTTTAAACTGAAGATGCTCAGGGCTCTGTTTTTTACATGTTGAGGGCTTACCAGGAAAAAAAGACCGACCGTAAGAGGCACGATGATTAAGAATTTAGGCCTGTAAAGGAGCAAAATCAGGGTAACAGCAACAACGAGCCCAATCCAGGCGCTCCGGGTTAAGGTAAGAATCAGCGAAACTAAGGCGAGGAGAAGTCCCAGGCCCCACAGGAACCTGATTTTATCCCGGGAAATGAGAAACAGACTCAAGGCCATGCAGCTGAAAAGGAGCAAGAGGCCTGCTTGGGTCATGTAGTGCCCCATGAACCCTTTTATCCTTTCACCAGGGGAAGCTTTAAAAACAAAATAAAGCAGAGAGTAGAGACAGCTCAGGATGCCAGAGGCCAGGAGAGCCAGGTTGACCCTTTTTAACATTTTTTGTTGGCGGAAGCCCGTGTAGACTATGGGGACAATCAGGAAGAGCAAAAGTTTGGGACTGTCCAATAAGCTGGTCAATGGACTTTCGGAAGAGAAGCAGGAGATGAGTGATAAGGCGCTGTAGGCTATCAAGGGCCAGAAGAAGGAGGGGAATTCGAACTTCTCCTTCCCCAGAAAGAGAGATAGAAGGAAAAAGATGAAGGCGAGGGAGATAAATATCTGGCTCAGGGTGATTGATACCAGAGAAAATAGGAGATAAAAAAGAATAGCTCCTGAGAGAAGAAACATCCAGAGATTTTTTTCATTGTTTAACTTGAAATATTTCATTTTATCCAGCTTGAGATATTTTTTAATTTTAAACAAAATGAAGGCATGCTCTGTAGACTTCTTCGGGCTTAATGCTCCGAAGACACCTGAAATCTTTGTAGAGACAGCGTTTTTGTTTGCAGGGCCGGCAGTCAAAATCTTTTTCGATTACATAGGCTTTAGATTTCCAGGGCGCAAAATGGGCTGAAAGAGTTGGTCCAAAATAGGCAACAATGGGAGTGGATGTTGAGGCAGCTAGATGCATGGGACCACTATCAGGGCCGACAAAAAGAGCAGAGAGGGAAATAAGTTCTCTTAATTCCCTTAGGTTGAGCTTACCGACTAAAGAGAGAAGAGGTAAGTTTGCTCTCTTCAATATTTCTTCTTCTGCTTCTCTATCTTCCTTCTCTCCTATCAAGACAATTTTTATCCCTTGTCGTTGTCCGATAAGGTTTATAAACTGAGCAATATTTTCCGTTCCCCAGTCCCTGAACCTGTTTCCCGCCCCAATGTGAAGGACTGTAATCTTTGAACCAGGCAGCTTGTTCTCTTCGATGAATCTTCTTACTTTTTCACGCTCTTCTTTTTGGGCTTGGGGCAAGCACAACGGGGGAGGAGAGTTGATCTGGACTCCTAAGGCCTTAACCAGGTTGATATGGTTTTCGACACTGTGGAAATAGCCCTTTTCTTTACTCCGGGGCAGGGTGAGGTCGTAGATAAAGCTCCTGTATTTTATCCTGTATCCTATTTTCAGTTTTGCCTTAGAAAAAAAGGTAAGAAGAGATGCTCTGGGTCCACAGTGGAAATCAAGAACCAAATCATACTTTTCTCTTCGAATTTGTTTGATGAGCGCAAGAAATTCCCTGATTCTTTTTTCTCTGGGCATGACAATGATTTTATCCAAATTTGGGTTTCCATCGACCAGGAGTCTGTAGGGTTTTTCCACAATATAAGCCATAAAAGCCTTGGGGAAGCCTTCTCTAAGCACTGAGACAGCAGGCGTTGTCATAATTACGTCGCCGATTCGCCTCAGCCTAATCAGGAGGATTTTTTTTATTGAAGAAGACTCAATCCTTGGTAGCCCTTTCTGGCTCAATGGTTGCCTCGTCAATTAGCATAACTGGAATATTGTCTTTTAGGGGATAGACGCGGTGACACTTGACGCATTTTAACCCTTTCTCATCAGCTGTCAACTTCACATCTTCCTTACATAATGGACAGGCCAAAATTTTAAGAAGTTGAGGGTCTATAGCCATTTATTCATTCCTCTTTGGCTATCATATACTATAAATATTTTTTTCGTCAATGAAAAAAGGAGTTTTTGAGGTCAGACTTGTTGACAGAAGAGGATAAGGGGTGATATTTTTAAGCAAAAAATGAGACTGTGTTTTTTTGGTGCCTATGAGCCCGATTATCCGCGCCATAACGTCATCAAGAGAGGCCTCGTGATGAATAAAGTAAGGATTTCAGAGTGCAGCCTTCCTCCTAAATATAAATTTTGGCTGAGGTATCCTCTATTTCTTTTCCGTTATCCGATATTTTGCAAAGGACAGGATTTCTTTTTTGTTCCAGAATTCTGCCAGAAGGATGTACCTTTGGCCAAAGTCCTTTCTCTTGTCTCTTCTTCGAAATTAGTCTTTGACCCTTTAGCCTCTCGTTATGAGACAAAGATAACGGATTGGAAAAGAAAATCAGAAAATTCTTGGCAAGCCTGGTGGAATTGTACAATCGATCGCTGGGCTTTTAAATTGTCAGATCTTGTATTAGCTGATACCCAAGCCCATAAAGAGTATTACTGCCAGAAATACGGTCTTCCCTCAAGCAAGGTTGCTGTCTTACCCGTGGGATTTAATGATACGCTTTTCAGACCTGCTGACGCCGAGAGAGGGAACAATCATTTCACTATCCTTTTTTATGGCTCCTTTCTGCCCCTCCACGGTGCAGAGGTCATGATTCGGGCAGCTAAAATAGTATCCCTGAATGAGCCATCTATCCAATTTAGGTTTGTTGGTTCAGGGCAGACTTTTCCAAGGGCCAAGGCTCTGGCTCGCGAGCTTGATTGCAGCAATGTTTTTTTTGAAGGATGGGTCCCTCAAGAGAAATTGCCTCAAAAAATTGCTTCAGCAGATGTTTGTTTAGGCATTTTTGGAGAAACAGAGAAGGCCAAAAGAGTTGTTCCTCACAAAATATTCCAGGCCTTGGCCATGAAAAAACCTGTAATCACTGCTCATACTCCGGCGGTTGAAGAGTTTTTTTCCCATCGGAAAAACATTTTTCTCTGTTCCGAGCCCCTTCCTGACTCTCTGGCTCAGGCTGTCCTGGAACTCAAAAGAGATGAGGTTTTGAGGAAAAAAATAGCTGAACAAGGCCATCAACTGGTCGGGCAGAATTTCTCACCTGTTGCTCTCGGACGAACTCTTAAGAAAATATTAGAGCAATATTTTATTCACTCTTCGAGGAGATAATTTAAGTGAAAGCAGAGTTGAGCTTACCCCTTTTCCTTGGATCTTTCAAGGGTTGGATCCACCCTGATTATATTCATCCTCCTTTCATCGAGGCAATTTCTGATAGTCATCGGCTTTTGAGGCAGCCCCATTGCCAAATTTTACTCGAGACACGGAACCGAGTAGGGGTTGTCAGACTTAAGCTTCAGAATGAAAAAGAGGCTGAAGTTGTTATAAAGGAATTTAAGACCCAGGGCGTTAACAAACTAAAAAGTTTTTTTCTACCCTCTAAAGCCTCTAAGGCATGGAAAGGCGCAGTGGCTCTTGTTGAAAGAGGAATAAATACGCCCTTTCCTGTAGCTTGTCTGGAGAAAAGAAAAGGGGGCTTTTTAGACCAGAGCTTTTATTTAGCAGAGAGAATAAGGGAAGCAAGAGAGATCCGCTCCTTATTCTTGAATACCTCCGCTGGACAGATTCGTCCGCTGCTTGAATCCCTCGCCCGCTATTTGTCCTTCTGTCATGGAAGAGGGATGCTTCATCGGGATCTTTCTGACGGGAATATTTTGGTGAACACGGAGAAAGAAGGGAAATTCAGGTTTTACTTTATTGATACCAATCGGATCAGGTTTCCCAAGAAAATAGGCCTTTTGAAGAGAATAAAAAATCTTACCCGCCTGGGAATTCCTCCTCCATTTCAACCCTTTTTTCTGGAACAGTATTTAGGAAGTCATCGTTTTTATCCATTGCTGCGGCTTTGGTATAGGATGAATAAAAAAATTTACACCTGGTTTGTGGCCTTCAAGAGAAAACTAAAGTTAAGGCAGCTGGCCCAAAAACTAAAAATTCAATAATATGATGGATGAATTTCGCTGGAATGTCTATGCTGACCAGCCTCATAATGTGGCTTCAAGAAAAGAAAGGCTTAAGCATCATATTAAAAATAAAGCAAGCTATCTGAGTCTGGCAGTCTTGAGTTTTCGCTGGGCTTTTCCGGTATTAAAACACTACCGGAAGTACTGGAAAAGCATGTATGGAAAGCCTCTCAGGATAGAAGACCCTTTTGCTGTTTCTGTTTCTCCTGCTGGAGAGAAGAATGAGGAAGTTTTAAAACATTTAAAAGAAATAGGCGTAAACAAGAGTTTGGTCAGGATTCCCTCTTGGGAGAGGGAGAAACTTGCCCTTTATGAGGAGTTCCTTGAGCTTCTTCTCAAGCAAAAGATCGATTTGACAGTAGCTCTCCTCCAAGAAAGAGAGGATGTGTTGAACCCGTCCCGATGGCTGAGCTTCATGGAGGAAGTTTTTTCCCGGTTTGGGCAAAAGTGTTCTTTTTTCGAGATAGGTCATGCCTGGAACAGGGCAAAGTGGGGAGTTTGGGATTACAAAGAATATTTTAAGCTTGCCAGGCCTGCCCTCTCTTTAGCCCAAGATTATGGAGTGAAATTGGTGGGACCAGCAGTGATTGATTTTGAGTTTCACCTTTATCCCCCCATTTTGAAGGTTATTCCTTTTGATAAAGTGAGTTCTCTTCTCTATGTAGATAGACAAGGGGCCCCTGAAAACTCGCAATTCGGCTGGACAACAGCCAAGAAGGTGGCGCTATTGAAAGCTGTTGTGGATAGCTGCAGCAGAAGGGAACGGGGTTGTTGGATAACTGAGGTCAACTGGCCCTTGAAAGGAACAGGCAAATATTCCCCTGCTTCTGGTAGGCCTAATATCTCAGAGGATGAACAGGCTGATTACTTGGTGCGTTATTTTTTGATTTGTCTTGCCAGCGGGTTTGTGGAAAGAATTTACTGGTGGCAGCTTGTTGCGCCTGGCTACGGACTGATTGACAGCCGCCAGAGAATATGGAGGCAGCGGCCGAGCTTCCACGCCCTAAAAGCCTTGGTAAGCCACATCAAGGGGAGCACTTTTAAGGGAAAAGTTCAGGAATCTCAGGCGGAGATATTTATGTTCAGCAAGGGAGAAGAAAGTTTTGCTGTCTGCTGGACAAAAGGGGCCTGCTGTGATTATGTTTTTTCAGAGAAAGTTACCAGAGTTTTGAATAGAGAGGGAAGAGAAATTCCCTTCCATCCTCGCAGGATACAGATTGAGGGAAGTCCCAAATACGTTTTTTTTGGGTAAGAATCTCAAGAGAAATGAAAAAGGAAGAGCCTTTGAATATCCCTTTTCAGAAGAAAGAAGTTGAGGAATATGAACAGAGGAGATACCGAGGAATAGACCAGAAACTCGTCCATATAAGAGAGAGAGGAATCCTTCGAAAAATTTTGAAAAAAATAGGAGAGGATACTTTATGGGTCTTAGATGTTCCTTGCGGGTACGGCCGCTTTTCCCCTCTATTGCTCAGGAGAGGCCTGTTGATAGTGAGCAGTGATTTATCTTTTCATATGGTTAAGAGGGCAATGGAGAGAAGCGAATGTTCAGATTGGCGCTCGGGAGTTGTGGCAGATGGGAAGCTGGGACTTCCTTTTAAACGCGGAGTTTTCGACCTCCTCCTCTCCATGCGCTTCTTTCATCACCTTCATCAGAAAGAGGAACGGAAGGCTGTTCTTGCGGAATTTTTCCGGGTTACAAAAGGATGGGTTATTCTTTCTTATTACCAGATAAATTTTTTTCATCTTTTCCAGCGGAAGCTCAGAAGAAAGATAAAAAAGAGTAAGACACGGATTAAGATGTTATCTCGCAGAGAATTTGAAAGAGAAGTTAGAGAAGGGGGGTTCAAAACGATTCGCATCTTTTCCCTCTTCAGGGGAATTCACTCTCACCACATAGCCCTCTTGAAAAAAAGCTAAAATTTTTTCCTGTTTTCCTTCTGAGTTTGTAGTGCAAGCTGCCAATTCAACCCAGAATCTATTTTCGTGGCTTGGTTTGGCAGTTCCTGTGGCGGAGTCCAGTCAGGCAACCCGGAAACCTCGACAGCCTTTGGGGCAGAGGCCGTTGCAGAAGCGAAGTCCAGAAGCAGGCCAAGCCAAAGTTTGAAAAAAGAACTGTCAGTTATCAGCAGCCCTCTTAAGCCTGGCGCAGCACAGACTCTCCCGCAGAAGCTGAACTCGAAGGGACAAGTGGGCTTGCCAGCGAAGAGAAAGTTACATTCAAGCTGGATTTTTTTCTAATCCCTTGAAAAATGCAGGCCAAAATGGGTCCTGCTGGGGAATAACTAGGGGAATAATATGTCCATCAAACCGTTTCATGATTCTTTTTTTAGAGTCCTTGGTTACTTTTCCGATGACAGAGGCATTTATTCCTGCTGTATTCAATCGTTTTAGGACCATACGGGAATGAGCGGGCTTTACAGTGATAAGGAGCGCCCCTTCGGCTATAGCTGCGACAGGGTCGATGCTGAAGGCCTCACATACCATCATGACTGCTTCAGGGTAGATAAACAGGGATTCATCGATCTCCATCCCAACACAGCTTGCGTTGGCTATTTCATAAAGACCTCCTATAACTCCCCCCTCTGTGGCGTCATGCATTCCAGTAACACCCCCAGCTTCCATTGCCGTTAAAGCGTCTTTTACTACGGTCATTTGCCTACAAAGGGCTTTTGCTTTTTCAACAAGGGAGGAAGGATACTTCTTGAGAAGTTCCTCCTCCCGCAAAACAGAAAGTATCCCAGCCGTTTCTATGGCTGGTCCTTTGGTGAGGATAACCTCATCTCCGGGCTTTGCCCCTGCGGGTGTTACGTAGCTTTCTTTATCAGTGATGGCGAATACTGTGATCCCCCCAATCGTCGGGGCGGCAAACCCAGGATAATATCCTGTATGGCCTCCGACTATGGCTATTTCAAGCTCTACTGCAGTTTTATGGATAGAATCGACAATAATCCTGAAGTCTTCATGGCTTGTCTGGGGAGGCATTAACAGGGTATACGTCATATACCGGGGCTTGACTCCCATCACAGCGACATCGCTTGCCCCAATATGAACTGTGTACCAGCCGAACATCTTAAGGGGCTGTTTGGGAATAGAAAATATCGGGTCTTCGGCAATGATGAGTACTTTGTTTTGACCTATATCAACAACTCCTGCATCAATACCTGTTAAAGGCGGGACAAGAACAGAATCATCTTTTCTTCCCAGGCGTCGGAGTATGAACGATGTAAAAGTATCAACGTCTATTTTCCCTATCTTTGGTTTAGGTTGATGAGTTTTCCCAGAGGGTTCAGTTTTTTCATTCTTTTTCATGTGATTTCCTCCCAATTTTATCTAAGAAGTGATCCTTACGATAACTCCCTTATTCAATTTTTGGCCTTGTCCCAAAGGAGCATGATATCTGAATTCACCTGTGCCCTCAATGACCTATAATCCCACAAGTCTGGGATAGTGCCCAATTTTTATAAAGATGGCTAAGTCCGGTTAGGAACGATTGCTGGATTGATCTGCCATATTAGGAAAAGGCCAGGGAATATTCTTATTTTCTTTCTCTGACATCATATTTTTTGATAATATTAAATCTATATATTCAATTGATTATATAAGATCTAGATGCTAATCCACTCATAACTTTTTGTCAATTCATTATAAATTAAGAGAAAAGCGAAAATGGGCAGGAATGCTTAAAATCTGACTTGATAACTCGGATGAGAATTGATAGAATCCTTGAGGGATAAAAATGATTATAGCTGAATTCTCAATCTTTCCAACAAGTGAAGGGGTCTCGGTAAGTAAATATGTCAAAGAGGCCTTGAGAGTCATTGAAAGATCTGGCTTAAAGCATGAGACGGGTGGGATGTCCACAACAATCGAAGCTCCTGATATGGAGGCTCTCCTTAAAGTCGTTGAAAAAGCTCATGAGTCTATGGTGAAAATGGGAGCCAAAAGAATTCACCTAGACTTAAGAGTGGACCACCGTTTGGACAGAAACGCTACTATCGAATCAAAACTGAAAGCTATCGGCAAAAGATAGCTTTATCATCTATTTTTTTATCATTCAAATTTTTCCAGGATTTTTTCTAATTCATAGTTGCTGATCCTTAAATCATTAAAAACCAGGAGCGTTTTCCCGGGGAGAGAAAGTTCTCCCAAGCATGGTCTTTCCTCTACCTAGATTTCGTTTTGACATGAGATTTGCGTTCTGAGTTTTTATCACCTTATATTTTAGGAACCAAAGATAATAATTGCTGATTTCAAGCACTCTGAGGAAATAGAGAGCTGCTCTTGAAGAAAACCTAAAATTTTATCCTGATACCCAATTTGAGGCTTATGCCAGAAAAATCTATGAAAGCTTGTCGAGGATCAGTGACCCAACCTTCAGCAGGCGTTTTCTCTCGGATGAAAAGCTGAGGATAGGCATTCTGGCTCGAGGTTATTGCTTGGTATAAGTAAAGAGTTCCTTTTTCAGTGTAATCCAATCCTTCTGAATCCCTGGACGTATCTTTTCCCTTAAACCCTCTTATTTTGGCGTAACGGCCATTAGCTTCTATGATAAAAGACAGGTAAGGAGAAAAATTCCATTCAGTTCCTAACCCTCCCAGAAATCCCAAGCCTTGAGAACGAGCCTCTCCCTGCCACTCCTTCCAGTAATCTCCTTCCTGGAGGCGGTAAAAGTAGAAACATTGGGCAAAATAGTACTCGATTCCACCTTTGAAAAAGAGATAAGGGAGGGGGTAATAGGAAACAACAACTCTCAAGGGAAAAGCCTGGATTTTTGGCAGGGTGGTGATAGTGGTTTTAAATGAGCTTTTCTGGTACTCGATTGAACTTTCTTTTTTGCCGATAAAATAATCAAAACCTATTCCCAGAAGAAATTGAGAAGAAAGAGGAATGCTCAGCTCCCCTCCGAAAATATAGCTCAAGTGAAGAGGGCTTGCTTCTCCCCTTCCTTCGGTTCCGAGTTCGTCTCTGTAGAATTGAACAAAGCCCTTTGCGCCCCTATTCAAGTCCTGCCCAGAGACATAATTTCCTCCTCCATAGATACTGAGAGCAAAAGAAGGTTCTGAGGTTTTTTTGGGGATGGGAATGAAAGGTGAAGGCTGGATTTTGGGTTTATCTGTTTTTTCTTCTTTTTTTTCCTCTACTATTTCTTCTTCCACCGCGGGTTGGATTCTCAGAACCAGGCTTTCGTGGACATAGACTGAAGTAAGCTGCCCTTCTTCTGTCTCCAATTTGATCACGTACCATTCTCCTTCTTTTCCCGTTGATTCGAGAATCGTTCCTTGAGGAACTTGGCGGATGATTTCGCTTCCAATATCAGGTTTTAGCCTTATGTTTGCCTGTTCAGTGACCACCTTGAGCTTAAAGAAAGCTTCTTGAGCTTCAGGGGTTATTAAAGAAGAGAAATAGAGCCCAAGCCAAAGGGTGAAAGTGATGATTATCCTTTTCTTCATGGTTTACGTTCTGATTATTTCTTAGAATTATAGAGAAGCCATCTCTCGAATGTCAAGAACTCGAAGGCTCCCTAACGAAAAGGGGGGTCGGGCAGCAGGGAGCGGTGGGGTCATCCCAGGAAAGGGAGAGGCAGAGCGGCAAACGTAATAAGTCCTTTTTGGAAATTTCACGAAAACCTTTCTCTGTCTTCCCCATTGTATCAGATGGAATAATAAAAATAACATACGCATTTTGCGTCATATAGCCCAGGGGGACTTGCTAATTCTTTGGAAAAGGTGTAAATAATTAAAAAGACGGAGGAGACTATGAGAGAAAGAATGAATAAAAGAAGTAAGGCTATGTTACTTGGATTCGCCTTTCTTATCTTTTTAGTGAGCTTTACTATTGGAGAAGAGAAACCGAAGATAAAATTCAGTGAAGGCTCTTATGATTTTGGAAAGGTTAGTCAGGGCCAAGTTTTAACTCATACCTTTGTCTTTCAAAACGCGGGAGACACAACTCTTAAAATTAAAAAAGTCAGTAGCTCATGCGGCTGTACGGTTGCTCTTGTCTCCCAGAAAAAAGCAGCTCCTGGAGAAAAAGGTGAGATAAGAGTGACGTTTAACAGTCGCGGTTATAAGGGAAATGTCAAAAAATATATTTATGTTGAATCTAATGACCCGACCCAATCCATAAAAACGCTCTTCATTACAGCTGAGGTTGATGTTCCTCCTCGACCCAAAATCTATCTTGCCAGGTACAGCGTGGACGCGGGGCTTTTTCTTCAGGGAGAAGAAATTAAAACCAGAATAAGAATAAGTAACCGTGGCGAGTTAGAATTGAGAGTTGATTGTTCTCACAAAAATGCCACTTTTTTTTCTGGAGGAAAGGAAATTACTTCTCCTCTCAAAATTCCTTCGGGAAAAAGTGTTGAGGTCGAGATAAAAATATCCCCTCGGAGAGGAACAGGCCAGATACGAGAATACATACTGATTAATTCTAATGATCCCGACCGAAAGACCCTATCTTTTTTTCTTAATGGGTACATCCTTACCAAGAAACAATTGAAAGAGCTTTTTGCCAAGTATAGAGATGTTTTAGATTAATTTTAAAGGTGTTTTGTTTCATGAAACGAGGCAAAGGTGATGCTTTTCGTTAAATTTTTGAGCGTCCTCGCCAAAATTGTTCATTTCATTTTGGTTGTTTATATGTGGATTATCATCATTCGGGCTATTCTCTCTTGGGTCAATGTTCCTTCCCTGTACCCTCTTGCGGTCATCTTGCACCGTCTGACAGAACCTGTTCTTCGTCCTTTCCGAAGAATCATTCCTTCTTACAAGCTTGGAGGGATTGATATAACGCCCATAATTGTCATCCTGATCATAGGGTTGGTAGATCTTTTCCTGGTGAATACTCTGGATGATTACGCCCAAACGTTGCTGCAAAAGTACAGGTTGGATTCTTATTAGCTTTTCTGTTTTTTCTGGGCTTATTCAGGGCATTGCATTTTTTAAATATAATTCATCTCAGTCTGACTCCTATCCTCCTTCCAAATGACTTAGTTTTGATAAAAATGGCGAAACGGAGAGACGATAATTAAGAAACGATTGCAGGATAGGAGGAGAAATACTCTTTTTACCAAGATTTATGTAGCTGTTAGAGTGCAGCCTCGAGCAAGGAAGCAGGAAATTGAGGAAGGTGTCTCTGGAGAGCTAAAGCTCAAGGTGAAATCACCGCCTTTCAAGGGTGAGGCCAACAGAGAGGTTATCGAATTGTTAGCTTCTCGCTTCAGGCTCCCTTCTTCTCGAGTAAAGATTATCCGGGGACAAAGGTCGCGCTTAAAACTGGTTTCCCTTGAAGTTGATAAGAAAGACCTTTTGAGGTTTGATCATAAAAAATATGTTCGGGAAGGCAAGAGTTAAGGATGGAACTTTACAATTTAGTGAGCTTCTTAGGGATATTTGTTCTGGCAGGATTTGCCTGGCTTTGTTCAGCCAAGAGGAAAGTTGTCAACTGGCGTGTTGTTTTGTGGGGAGTTGGCTTGCAGTTTCTTTTCGCCTTTTTCATTTTTGTGGTGCCAGGAGGAAAAGAATTTTTTCATCTTGTGAATGAATTCGTTGTGGCCATCCTTGATAGTGCTAAAGAAGGAATGAGATTTCTCTTTGGCCCGCTGGCTCTCCCCCCTGGTACAACCAATGAGGCTGGAGAAAGCTCTGTGGGCTATATCCTGGCGTTCCAGGCACTCCCTGCCGTTATCTTCTTTGCCGCTTTAATAGGGGCTCTTTATTATCTGAGAGTCATGCCCTTGATCATCAGGGCCTTTTCTTATGTCTTCACCAGACTGATGCGAATCAGCGGAGCAGAATCCCTCTGTGCTTCAAGCAACATTTTTGTCGGCATAGAATCTGCCCTCGTTATACGGCCCCATCTTAAAGATATGACCCGTTCTGAACTGGTTACAGTCCTTTCAGCGAGCATGGGAACCATCGCTTCCACAGTTCTTGCTATCTATGTATCTTTTCTTGAGGGAGAGCTGCCGACTATAGCCGGTCATCTTGTTTCAGCTTCCATCCTTTCAGCGCCTGCAGCTGTGGTCATGGCCAAACTGATTATGCCTGAAACAGAAAAACCTCAGACCCTGGGAGTATATGTCAAGCCTCATTATGAGAGAGAAGACAATCTCATCATGGCCATTATTAATGGAGCCAACAGCGGGCTGCGGTTTTTAGGGGGTATTGTCGCCCTGCTTCTAGCCTTTCTGGGCCTTATCGCTCTGATTAATCTTATCTTTGGACCGATCGAAATCTCTTTGAACTTTTGGTTTGGCTGGCATCTTGATTTGTCTTTAGAGAAATTTCTTGGTTACATTTTTTATCCCTTTACTGTTATTTTGGGAATTCCTCCTGATGATGCTTTTAAAGTTTCTCAAGTTTTAGGAGAGAGATCAATAGTCACAGAAGTTGTGGCCTATCAGGATCTCTCTCAACTCATGGCCAAGGGAGAACTTCTCCATCCTCGTTCAGCTATCATCACCTCTTATGCCCTTTGCGGTTTTGCCCACATAGCTTCTCTGGCCATTTTTGTGGGAGGAATCGGTGCTTTGGTCCCAAGCCGGTTGAAAGATCTTTCTCGATTGGGTTTTAGAGCCCTCCTTGCTGCTACCCTTGCCTGTCTCCAGACAGGAGCTGTAGCCGGAGCTTTCTATATGAAGGGGTCGATTTTGTGGGGGGGATAAATGCTTAAAATCGGCTGTTTAGTTTATTTTGTTTTTCTTGTCTTTTTCTTTTTTCCTGCTAAAATATCTGTAAAACTTCGAAGTTAAGTTTACAAGAGGAGAAAGAGATGCCTGATTTCTTGAAAAAGATACTATGGGCGACAGATTTTTCAGATGAGGGGCAGGAAGCTTTTCTCTATGCCCTTAATTTCGCCAAGGCTTTCAAGGCCAGCCTTGTTGCTTTGCATGTTGTACCGGATTTTTCATCAGCTCTTTACAACGCCTCTTTAGTAATCAGAGGAGAACTGGCCAGGAGGGTCAATTTTATTAAAAAAGAAGCAAAGAAAAAGCTTGAAAGCATCAAGAAAGCTAAGGGGATATCCTTTAAAATCATAGTAAAGGAGGGTTCACCTTCAAAAAGAATTATTGAGATTGCCGAGGAAGAGAAAGCTGATTTGATTGTCATCGGGAAAAGAGGATTATCTGCTGTAGAGAAACTTTTCATAGGGAGTGTTGCCAATCATGTTCTGAGGAATTCCTCAGTGCCAGTTTTGATTACAAAAAAGAGAAAGGAGAAGCCCGAAGTCAAAAAGATTCTGATTCCCACAGACTTTTCCCCGCAGGAAGAGATGGAGAGAGAGTACGCCTGGAAACTGGCCAAAGGTTTTGAGGCCAACCTTACCCTCCTTCATGTCCTAGAGCTTCACGACTACGAATTTTCTCCCCGGGTTCTGGATGAGATGTTTGATGCTCTTTTGCGCAGACTGCGGAAAAGAAAGAAGAGAGAAAAGGAAGATATAAAGGTTGAGGAGGAAGTCTATCGAGCTATTAATGCTGCCCTAGGAATTGTTGATTTTGCTGAAACTCATAAATTAGACTTAATTGTCATGTCCACTTATGTCCACAGCAAGTGGGAGCGATTCTTTCTGGGCAGTACGACTGAGAAGGTCATTTCTTACACCCATATTCCCATTTTTGCTATTCCTCCTGTAAAACACAAAGATTAAAGGTGGAAGATAACCGGAAGTATTGGGTTGCTTTTAACCTTGTTTTAGCCCAGAATTTAAAATCAGCTAAGAGAATATTTGAGCATTTTCCTTGTTTGAGAGATGTTTTTAAAGCAGGAAAGAAGGAATTAATTACTTTAGGTTTAGAAGAAGAGCAAGCTCAGAGAATCACTTCTTCCAGAATCCTCGATCGAGCTTCGAAAGAAATTGAAAGAATAGAAAGAAAAAACTATACATTGCTTACTCTGGAAGATAAAGAGTATCCTCGTTATCTGAGAGAAATATTCGACCCGCCGTTCGTTCTTTATGGTGCAGGGAAAATCGATGTTTTAGATGGACCAGCTGTTTCTGTGGTGGGGGCACGTAAGCCAACCCCTTACGGCAGGGCTGTGGCCGAAAAGTTGGCTGAGGATTTAGCTTCTCGAGGATTAGTTGTTGTTAGCGGTTTGGCTCGAGGGATTGATTCCATTGCCCACTGGGGAGCTTTGAAAGGAGGAAAGACGGTGGCTGTGTTAGGTTCGGGATTAGAAAATGTATACCCCAGAGAGAATTACTCTCTTTTTGAAAAAATCATAGAGAGAGGTGCTGTAGTCTCCGAATTTCCTCTTAATGCTCCACCATTAGGTTTTCATTTCCCTATCAGGAACAGGATTATTAGCGGTCTCTCTATGGCTGTTGTGGTGGTGGAAGCATCTAAAAGGAGTGGTTCTCTGATTTCAGCTCGTTTAGCCCTGGAGCAGAACAGGGAAGTTATGGCTGTTCCAGGAAATGTTACTTCTGACCTCAGTCAGGGAACAAACTGGTTGATTAAAACAGGGGCCAAGCTGGTTGAGAATTGGGAAGATGTAGCCGAGGAGCTTCCTTCTCCCTTAAAAGAAAGACTCTTTTCTCAAAAGGAAGAAAAAAGGAGTCCAGTCTCCATGAAACCGCGGGAAAAAAGAGTCTTTGAGTATCTCGAGGAAGACTCTCTCACTCATATTGATGAGCTTGTGGAGAAGACTGAATTTTCTGTTTCTGAGCTTCTGGCCATTCTTCTCAATTTGGAACTCAAGGAATTAATTTCCCAAAGCCCTGGAAAATATTTTCAGAGGAGAATGTAAATGCAGAAATCTCTCGTTATTGTTGAATCCCCTGCCAAGGCAAAGACTGTTAATCGTTATTTAGGGCGAGGCTTTTTAGTAAAAGCCTCTATGGGTCATATCAGAGATTTGCCGAGAGAGAAGTTAGGAGTTGATATCGAGAGTGATTTTAAGCCTCATTATGAGATTATTCCGGGAAGAAAAAAAATCGTTGCTGAACTCCAGAAATGGGCCAAAGAATGTGAATCTGTGGTCCTTGCTGCTGATCCAGATAGAGAAGGAGAGGCTATATGCTGGCATCTGAGTCACATCCTAAAAAGGGTTAATAAAAATATTTATCGCGTTCTCCTTAATGAAATTACAAAAAAGGCTGTAGAAGAAGCCTTTAAAAATTTGGGGCAACTTGATCGTGATAAAATAAGCGCCCAGCAGACAAGGAGAATTCTTGATAGATTGGTGGGATACCTGATCAGTCCTTTGCTCTGGAAAAAGATAGGAAAGGGATTGAGCGCTGGAAGGGTTCAGTCTGTAACTCTCCGGTTGATATGCGAGCGGGAGCGAGAAATCAAGGATTTTGTTTCTGAAGAATATTGGACAATAACAGCCCATCTCAAGGCCTCTAACCCCCCACCTTTTAAAGCATCCTTGACAAAAATTGATGACGAGAAGGCAAAGATTGAAGATGGCCAGAGGGCAGCAGAAATCGTTGCTGAACTCAAAAAAGTTCCCTTTATTGTCCAGAGGGTTAAGATTAAGGAAAAAAAGAAATACCCTTATCCTTCCTATATAACTAGCACTCTCCAGCAAGATGGCTTCCGCCTCCTCCGCTTTCCTGTAAAGCGAACCATGGTCATTGCCCAAAGGCTGTATGAAGGTCTTGAAATCGGCGATCGGGGTTTGGTGGGGCTCATTACCTACATGAGGACTGATTCTGTTCGCGTCTCTAACTTGGCCCTTTATTTAGCCAGGAAATACATTGAGAAAAATTATCCTCCGGAATATCTTCCCCCACAACCGCGGATTTTCAAGAATAAAAGAAAAGCCCAAGACGCTCACGAAGCTATTCGTCCCACATCTTTTGACCTCTCTCCCGAGGCGGTAAAACCTTACCTCAAAAGAGAAGAATACAATCTCTACAATCTTATCTGGAAGCGGTCTTTGGCTTCCCAGATGAGTCCGGCTCAAGTGGAGGAGACAGAGTTTGGTATCAAAGCCTCTAAATATCAGTTCAAGGCTAAAGGAGAGGTTATAAAATTTGATGGTTTCTTGACTCTCTTTCCCAAGCAGAAAAAGGAAGAAGAAGTCCTGCCAAAGGTGGAAGAGGGAGAGGAATTGACTTTGCTGGAGCTTGAGCCGAAGCAGAATTTCACTCAACCTCCTCCCCGTTACACTGAGGGAAGCTTGGTCAAAGAGTTGGAGGCAAAGGGAATTGGTCGACCAAGCACCTATGCGCCCATCATCGCCACTTTACAGGATCGGGTGTATGTCATCAGAGAAAAAGGAAAATTTATTCCTACAGACCTAGGAATTTATGTCGCGAGTTTTTTGGTTAAAAATTTTCCTGATCTGATGGAAATTGAGTTTACAGCCCGAATGGAAGAAGAGCTGGACCGCATCAGCGAAGGTGAACAGGATTGGCTGGATTCCTTAAGAAAATACTATACTTTCCTTGAAAAGGATTTAGAGCAAGGGAGGAAGACTGAAGGAGTCAAAAAAAAGGGAATTCCAGTGGATGAAGTTTGTCCCCAATGCGGTCGTCAGCTGGTCATTAAAGAGGGACGTTATGGAAGATTTAGAGCCTGTTCTGGCTATCCTGAGTGTAATTTTAGACAGAGCTTGCTTAAAAAAGAAGCCAAACTGCTGGAAGAAAAATGTCCTCGGTGCGGCTCAAATCTGATCTTAAGGCAGGGGAAATACGGGAGTTTTATTGCCTGTTCCAATTACCCCCAGTGTACTTACACCAAAAAAGAAAGCGTTGATATGGGCATTTTGTGTCCTATGAAGTGTGGCGGTAAGATTTTGAGAAAAAAAACAAGAAAGGGAAAGATTTTTTTTGGTTGCAGCAATTTTCCCAAATGTGATTTTGCCACATGGGATGAGCCTGTCAAACAGCCCTGTCCTGAATGCGGGCGTGAATTTGTCCTTCGTAGGAATCAGATAAAAGGAGAGCCCTATCTTTACTGCAGAAATAAAGAATGCAGCTATAAGGAAGAGATCGAAAGAGAGAAGATTTGGGACAAAAAATCGACCTCCGGGGGAGAGCAAGAGAGTTTATAGAAATTTCCTGAATGCGTCTAAAAAATCTTTGGGGAAGATGAGAAAAGAGATAGACTCCTTCCTGAGCTATCTAAAAGATGAGAGAAATGCCTCTCCCCTGACTATTAAAAGTTATAAGATAGATTTAAGACAGCTGACTGAGTATCTGGAAGAAAAAGGTGTTCCTTTGAGGGAAATTGACAACGTTCTTCTTCGAGGATTTTTAGCCAGGCTTCATGAGAGGAAGGATAAAAAATCTACTGTTGCCCGTAAGCTGGCTGCAGTTCGCTCTTTTTTTCAGTTCTGTATGAGGAAAAAGTGGCTGGAGGATAATCCAGCCAAAGTGGTGGCCACTCCCAAACAAGAAAGACATATGCCCTCTTTTCTCTCAGAGTATGAGATGTCTAATTTTCTGGACTTGCCTCATTCGAATAAGGCCTTGGATTTAAGGGATAAGACAGCCCTCGAGCTTCTCTATGCCACAGGAATGCGGGTCAGTGAGCTTATCGGGATTAATCTTGAGGATATGAGTTTTGAAGAGAGGCTCGTTCGAGTTAGAGGTAAAGGCAAGAAAGAGAGACTTTTGCCCTTCGGGAGAAAGGCAGGAGATAGCTTAGTCAATTATCTTCGAGCCCGGCCTTTCATCAACAAAGGAAGAATTGATGAGAAGGCACTGTTTTTGAATTATCGGGGCCAGAGACTTACTGCTCGTTCGGTGGAGAGGATTATTGATAAATACATCCGGCTTTCAGCTTTGAAGAGAAAAATAAGTCCCCACTCCCTTCGTCATTCCTTTGCTTCTCATCTATTGAGCCGGGGAGCTGACTTAAGGGTTATTCAGGAGCTTTTGGGTCATGAAAGTTTAGCCACCACCCAAAAATATACTCATCTTGATCTTAATCAACTTCTGAAAGTTTATCGGAAAAGCCATCCCAGATCATAATAACTCAAAAGTGAAAGGTCAAAACTCAAAAACTAAATCTCAAAGCTATATTTGGTTTATGGGTAAATAAAATAAACGAAATAAACCGGATTGGCTGACCACTGAAAGATGATTGAAAAAAGGAAAGACTGAATAGAGGAGATAGCAAGTAACTGAGTTACGAAGGCACTGAGTTATTGAAAATGGAAACTTTTGTTGTCATCTAGATGAGTCTTTTGTAAACACACATTTACCTTTCGTTGGGGAATCCATCTGCAAAAGGTTGATAATTAAGGAAATAATTTTTTCTCATGATGGCCTCGATATTGCATAAAGGAGAAGCGAAAGGAGATTATCATGAAAGGCTTAATAATGAAAGGTTTGGTGGCAAGTGTTATCCTGGGTCTTTTTCTTTCTTTTCTTCCCCCGCTTCAGGCTGATTCTAAAGCTGAGAGTAAGAAGATTAACATCAACACATCTTCTTCAGCAGAACTCCAGAAGCTTCCAGAGATTGGTCCCAAAGTGGCTCAGCGGATAATCGACTACAGGAAAGAACATGGAAAATTTAAAAAGATTGAAGAGATTATGAAGGTTAGAGGAATCGGGGAAAAAACATTTAAAAAGATAAAAAATTTGATCACTGTAGGAACCACGAAAAAGGCAAAGTGAGAGAAGGTGACAGCGTTTCCTTCTCCATTTTCATTTTTAAGGGCAACTCCTTTAGTTCAAAAGCGTTTATGAAGCTATGAAGGAGAAGGAGGTGATGAATAAGGCTGGGGATAGTGAGTTAATTGTTAAGAAAGTAGAAGAGATTGAAAAGGAGGTTTATGAATTAACAGAAGAAATATCTCTGGGAGGAAGGGGGATGGGGATTCTTAGAACTGGACTAAGGAAGACAGCGGTCTCTGCAGCCAGTAATATTGCTCAGGGAGTCTCAGAGTTTAAAAAGAAAGAGGGTTTGATGTATCTTCAGGAATCATTAGCGCAGCTTAGAACTCTGGATTACTATAATTTTATTTCTCGAAAAATCGGATATTTTTCTTCCAGCCAGTATCTTCGACTCAAGGAGATGGTAAGAGACATTACTGAACGTGTTTCCCTTTCCCTGAAAGATTTGAAGGGCCAAGATAGAGATGGTTTTTTCACAGCCTCAAGGAGGGAAAAGAGTCAACCAGTTTTGGAAAAAGAGGAGAAGGTAAAGCCTAGGGTTTCATCTCGAGGTCCAAATAAAGAAGGAGGAAAGCCTTTAATTTCTTGAGAGCGCGGCCCCGGTGGCTGATTCGGTTTTTTTCCTCGGGCAAAAGTTCAGCAAAAGTTTTTTCCAAAGGTGGATAGAAGAAAAGGGGATCATAGCCAAAACCGTAATTTCCTTTTTTCTCGAATATTAGGAAGCCCTTTACTTTTTCCCTGATTTCTTTAATTATTCTGTCTTTATCGGCTATTACCATGCCTGAAACAAATTGGGCTTTTCTTTCCTCAAAGGGGACATCTTCCATCAATTCCAGGACTTTTTTAATGTTTTCTTCGTCTGTGGCCAGAGGACCAGAAAATCGAGAGGAAAAAACTCCCGGAGCCCCCTTGAGATGTTCAATTTCCAGGCCAGAATCTTCAGCCAAGGTTAAAACCCTGTGTTGCTGGTTGTAAAAGAGACTTTTTCCTCGAGCATTTTCCAGAAAGGTTTGTCCTTCTTCTACAAAAAGGGATTTTGGTTTGAGCTCCTGAAGGCTTACAATTTTTAGCGGAAGGTCAGTTAGATAATTTTTCATCTCTTTTATTTTTCCCTGGTTTGTAGTGGCGAGAAGCAGTTTTTCTCTACTCAATTCTCATCTCTAATATATCACCCAAGTCAATAAGGCTCTGGTTGAACTTTTGTTCTTTTTCTTCTGATGAGGAAAAGGAGAAGCTGATAATGGATAACTCCCCTTGTTTTCTTAATTCAAGCTCCTCTAATTTTAAGCCGGCGCGAATAGCTAACTTTTTGAGGTTGACTAACACTTCCTTGTGTTTTTTAGTCTTGAGAGAGTAATAGTAGACATCTTTTTTCAAATACTTGTCTTCAATCAAGCGAAAAAGGACCAAGGTCAGGATAACCAAGCAGGCGAATACTACTCCTATCCTATAGAAGCCAGCTCCCACTACTAGCCCCAAGCCTGCCACAACCCACAGAGTTGCAGCGGTGGTCAAACCATGGACAATTCCTCGAGCTTGAATAATTGTTCCGGCTCCGATAAAGCCAATTCCGGCTATGACTCCAGCAGCAATTCGCGTCAGGTCATTTCCCACGTTTTCCCTTCCTTGAAATATTAGTCCTGAAAGGATCATCATCATGGCTGAGCCAACACAAATGAGGACGTTTGTCCTGAATCCAGCCGGTTTTTCTCTCCTCTCTCTTTCAAGACCGATCAATCCTCCTAAGGCGATTGCCAGCAGAAGCTTTAATGTTATCTCTATTAGGTTCATTGTTTCTCCTCATTGCCCTGGTTTATCCAAGAAAAAAATTAGAAAAAAAAGCAGCGCAAGAAGCAAGGTGTAAAGAGCGAACTGCGGTTGCTTGAGAAGCTGTTCGGGCTCTTCCATAACTTCTTTTTCTTTCAGAGTTTTCTTAAAAAAGAGAAAGAAATAGAAAAGAAGGAAGGGAGTTAGGAAGAAAAGAGACTGGAGTTTAACGTCAATGGCGAAGTAAAAATAGGTGAGAAAAAAAACAAGAGCACTTGCCACCATTCCCAGGAGCAAAGATCTTTTAGAATACCTTTTAAGGGAGGCTCTGTAATCTCCTGCCTTATCCTTTAAAAAGCGAAACTCTGAGAGTCTTTTGGCCACCAGCAAAAAATTTCCAAAGGACCACCAGCTAAGCAAGAGACTGAGGGGAGGGAAGATGTGAGAGGGAGAAAGAGCAAACCAGCCAATCAAGAAACGGATAGGATTATTGGCGGATTCAGAAATGGCATCCAAGAAAGGGATATCTTTTGTTCTCACAGGCCTGAGATTGTAGATAAAGCCAGCAATCAAGAGGGCAAGAAGAGAGAGGAAAAAAGGTGGAGAAAAGAAGATATAGGCGAGAAGAAGGGCAGAAAGGATTAAAACAAGGCCAAGCAGGGAAAAGGGAATGATATTGATTTCTCCTTTGACCAGGGGACGATGGCGTTTTGTAGGATGGTGAATATCATAAGGAGCGTCAAGAATTTCGTTAATGATGTAGTTGGCAGTAGATATAAACCAGGTGAGAAGAAAAGATAACCCCAAGTGATGAAGAAGGAGTAAGATATTAGGGAAGGTAAATGAACCTCGATGTAAAAAGACATAGGCTGCACTGCCTAAGAAGATGGCCGTACTCCTCGGCCATCTCTCCAAGCGCATTGCTTTTAAGTACGGATTCAAGGCCTGAGTTCCTTTCTGGCGTATATTTCGAATGAATCACCAAGGGCTAATTTTATCTTAATTTTTTTCCAGAAAGAAGCTAAAAAAGGATTTTTCAGGAGAAATTTTAACTGATGATGTCGAGAAATCAAATAGTGAGCACTGAAGGTCCAGGCGTACTTTCTTTCTTTTAGAACCTGAAAGCCGGTGCGGGCGAGGAGAGTGTATAGGCTTTTTGAAGAAAAGTAAGCGAGGTGGCCCACTCTGAAATGCCACCATCTACTCCCCGCGATTTTCGCCGCCAGGCTATTGATGTCAGGAGTCACTAAACACAGAATACCATCAGGGGATAGAATTTCATGGGCTTTCACTAAAGCCTGGAGAGGTTGAGGAGTATGTTCGATAAAATCGATCATGGTTACAGCCCCATAGTAATTATTTCTTAATTCAGCGGTTTCAAAAGAACCTTCTCGGAGGTGGGCGTGATATTTTTTTTTGGCTAACTTGACTGCCCAAGTGCTGGCCTCGATTCCATCCGTCTCCCATCCCCGCTCTTGGGCTAAATTCAGCAGAATTCCGGTGGCTGCACCCACATCAAAGAGGGTTCCCTTTTGGGGATGTATTCTTTCCAGAAAGGATAAAACTCTCAGAAAGTTTTTTGAACGTCCTGGCGCCTCTTCTTCGTAAAGGGAGTCTTCTACAGCTTGATAGAGGGTAGAGATGAAGGCGAGCGAAGGGCAGGGATTGGCAAAAATATGGCTGCAGTTCTGGCATTGGTTTAACTCCCAGATTTTTCCGTAATGACTGTCAGTGGTTTTTATCTTCCCCTCGTTTAGACCGAGAAAATCAAATGTTCTTTTCTTGAAGAAGTGAAGAGAAGAACTTGCACAGACCGGGCATTTTTTTAGGTATTCAAATTTTTCAGGCTTTCGCTTCATATCAACGGCCGAAGAAGTGCTTAAACCAGAAATCAACGTAATGGCGGTTAGAATGGGTTCTTTTTGGGCCAATGAAGGCGTGTCTCTGGTTAGGGTAGAGCATAAATTCGAATTTTTTGCCAGCATCTATGAATTTATTAATAAGCTGAGTGGTATTCTGCATATGAACATTATCGTCCATAGTTCCATGGGAGAGGAAAAGGAGACCTTTGTATTTATCTGCATGAGTCATTACCGAGCCAAATTTATACCCTTCTTTGTTTTCAGAGGGTCTGTCCATGTAGCGTTCTGTGTAAACAGTGTCATAAAGCTTCCAGTCCGTGACGGACGAACGGGCATAACCGTGGGTGAAGTAATCTGCCCCATAGGTTAAGGCCATACAGGTGATATAGCCGCCGTAGCTTCCCCCAGTGATTCCGATCTTTTCCCTGTCAATAAAAGGCTTTTGATGTAGCCACTTCACTGCTTCGATGAGGTCGTGCATTTCCCATTTTCCGAGGTTGCGATGCATGAGGGACATTCCTTTTTTGCCAAAATGGCCAGAGCCCCGGTGGTCAACGCTGATGATAATGATTCCTTCCTGGGTTAAATAAAAGGAGGAAAGACGAGGGAAGGAACTGGAAACCGTGCTGGAACCCGGGCCACTGTAAATAGTGAAAAGCACGGGATATTTTTTGCCCTCATCAAAATCAGGAGGAAGTATCCAGTAAGCTGGAAGCGTCCAGCCATCCTCTGTGGGGATTGAAAAGAGCTTGACTTGGCCAAGGGCATATTCGTCCATTAAAGGTGTGCGGCTCTGGGCTATATTTCTTAAAAAAGTTCCGTCTGATTTGAAAAGATCCTGCTTCGAAGGCGTATTGATACTGGAGAAATAATCGAGAAAAAAGCTTCCTTCAGGCGAGACCAGAGCGCGATGGGTGCCCGGCTCTTTGGTCAACCGTTTGAGTTCAGTGCCGTCCAGTTTTACCTGAAAGAGGTGAGTTTCTGTTGTTTTGCCTTTCCTTGCCTGAAAGAAAACCTTTCTGTTTTTTTCGTCCACAAGTGATACGCGGGCGACCGTCCATTCTCCTTCTGTCAATCTCTGTTTCAGGTTTCCCTCTAAGTCATAATAGTAGAGATGGCTCCAGCCATCGACATCACTTCGGAAAAGAAAACCACTTCCGTCCTTAAAGATATAGAGGTCTTCAAAAAATTCAACCCAAGAAGACTGTCTCTCTTCAAAGATTTCCTTCTTCTTTCCTGTTTTGAGGTCGACTGTGTAGATTTTAAGGTTGTTCTGGTCGCGGTTCATCCACTGGAAGGTGAGTTTAGAGCTGTCTGTAAGCCAGAAGGGCCAGGCCACATAGTGGTCGGCTTCTTCATCAATGTCAGCCCAAACCACCTTTCTATCCGTGACTGTGACCATGCCCAGCTTGACTTTGGGGTTTGGATCGCCTGATTTGGGGTATCTTTCGATCTCCAGCTCGCCGTGGGCTCCCCTGGCTCTGAAAAGAGGGAAAGTGGGAACAGGACTGTCGTCAAAGCGGAGGAAAGCTATTCTCCGGCTATCAGGGGACCACCAGAAAGCCGCATATCGTGACCGTCTTCCTAAAATCTCCTCATAGTAAACCCAGGAGGCCCAGCCGTTATAGATGGTCTCAGAGCCGTCAGAAGTGAGTTGATATTCCAGCCCGCTTTTTATATCCAGGGCATAAAGGTTGTGCTTGCGGGTATAGGCAACATACCGTCCATTGGGTGAGAAGCGTGGATTTTTCTCTGGGCCAGGGGTTGCGGTGAGGCGCTTGAGTTTCTCGCTCTTCACGGAGTAATAATAGAGGTCATTCTTGAATGAATAGAGCAGCCCGATGTAATCTCTGAGGAAGGCTATGTGTTGTGAAGCCCTAAGCCCTTTGGGGAGGTTTTTCTGGATCTGGCTGTAGTCAAGGAAGAGAGTTTTTTTGCCTGTTTTCGCCTTCACTTTGAAGAGTTTCGCCCTTTTTGTTTTCTCATCCCTCTCCGATAATAGATAATGTTCATCATCGAGCCAGGCACGGACGGGGATTATGGGCTTGAGGAGGCGGGGTTTGGCATTCAGAAAAGCCTGTTCAAAAGTCAGCTTTTTCGGTTTTTCTTGTGACCCCCCTACACCGCCCAAACAGAGAAAGAGAAAGATCAGTATGAATCCGTAGAGGAAATAATGATTTTTGCTTTTTTTCATCGGTCCTTCCTCCTCTGGGAAAATCTATGAGTTTTTAACATTGACCAGAGCGAATGTCAACTCACTTCCATTTCTATTTTTTCGAGGAGCAATTCAGTACCGGAGAGAGTCTTCAATTCCCTGGATCCACACTGGTTGCAGATGAAAACAAAGTCATCTTTGACCGTTTCTGTGTGGCATTTTTGACATTGGATTTTGAGTGGGATTTTTTCTACGACTAGTCTTGCCTTAGAGGCAATAGTCTCTTTTTTGTAGATATCAAAGGCCGTTTCAAGGAATTCCGGGATAACTCCTGACAGCGAGCCTACTTTGAGCTTAACGGTAAGAATTTTTTTGGCCTTTTTTTCTTTAGCCTTTTCTTCTAGGATTTCAAAGAGATTGGCCACTATGGAGAGTTCATGCATTTTCTTGACGCAGTTGATGGAGGGAGGAAAGAAAATACTCTATTAATTCATCTATGCCTGAGCCTTTAAGGGCGGAAGTGATAAAAATTTTCAGCTTTGGGTTTATCTCCAACGCTTCTTTTTGGGCGTGTTCCAAATTGAAAGAGACAGGAGGAACGAGATCAGTCTTGGTAATGATTAAACAATCTGAAGTTGTAAAAGCCTTAGGGTATTTCTTGGGTTTATCGTCGCCTTCAGGGGTAGAGAGAAGGACACATCTCAGGTTTTCTCCTAAGTCATAGCTCGCCGGGCAAACGAGATTTCCCACGTTTTCGATGAACAGAAAGTCTAAATCAGCCGGAATTTCTGGAAAAAGTTTGGCCACCATCTTTGCTTCGAGGTGGCAGGCTCCTCCGGTGAGAATCTGCCAGGCAGGAATCCCTTTTGCCCTTATTCTCTCGGCATCCCTTTCTGTCTCGATATCTCCTTCGATGACAGCCATTTTATTATCAGGCTTCAGGGTTTCAGCTATTTTTTCTAAAAGAGTTGTTTTTCCTGCACCTGGAGAACTGAGGAAATTAATAGTTAAGATACCTTTGTCTTCGAGCTTTTTTCGAATTTCCGAGGCAATCTTTTTATTAGAGCCAAGAAGCTCTTCTAAAACAAGTACCTCTTTTTTCTTCATCCTGGATCTTTTCTCAGTCTAGCTTTTTATTTGTTTTAGAACTTTTTTAACCTTTTCAACGATCGATGGAACAGCTTTTGTCATTTCTTCGGTCAGTCCTTCTCCTAGATTATACATGTTTTTTGCCTCAACAGCTATTATTCGGATTTTGGATGGGATTTTAAGTCCCATCTTTTTCCTGGCTTTAAGCTCATGCCTTAATTTCCGAACAGCATGGATGCCCACCCCTTCATCTCCATACAATTCATTCCCTAGCCATAATACCAGAGTTTTCATCTGCGAGAATTATAGGGGAAATCAGAGCGAAAATAAATTTGTGAAAAATTTTTCATTTTTTTGTTGACAAGAGCAAATTTTCCAAATAAAATTTAAGGTAATTATAAGCTAATCAATAGTTCATCTATAATTCCGGTAAACAATATAATTACACTAGAAACTATAATTATACTAAGTTTTAATTAATGGCCTTATATAAAGAAATAGAAAACAGAGGTGATTTCCCTCCTATACTTGTTTTCATTGCCATAAATAAACTGGGGGATATTCTATAAAATGAAAACAGAGGCCTTCTTTGGTGACATGGTGTAAGCATGAAAAACATTAAAAGTGATCCTACTTTATTGGCTGAGGTTCGTAAGTATGGTAACTTCGATACCAACGCCTGTTATCAATGTGGAAGTTGTACAGTTATATGTGATTTAACAAAAGACTCGGCATCATTTCCTCGCAGAACAATTCGATATATTCTATTGGGTTTGAGAAAACTGATACTAAGCGGCTT
>Ga0114921_10000067_pt1 | contig 41997 bp, 52 predicted proteins | sample BentaG_FD_87016 | JGI IMG/M metagenome (GOLD analysis project Ga0114921, IMG submission 87016) | Deep subsurface microbial communities from South Atlantic Ocean to uncover new lineages of life (NeLLi) - Benguela_00093 metaG | ecosystem: Environmental > Aquatic > Marine > Oceanic > Sediment ... | reverse complement strand
GCCGGCGCACCGGCAAGAACAAGCGCTAGGAGTATCCAGCGATGCCACGCAGCCTGAAGAAGGGCCCGTTCGTCGACGACCATCTTCTCAAGAAGGTCGACGTCCAGAACGAGAAGAACACCAAGCAGGTCATCAAGACCTGGTCCCGTCGGTCGACCATCATCCCCGACTTCATCGGACACACGCTCGCCGTGCACGACGGTCGCAAGCATGTCCCGGTGTTCGTCACCGAGGCGATGGTCGGGCACAAGCTGGGCGAGTTCGCCCCCACCCGCACCTTCAAGGGTCATATCAAGGACGACCGGAAAGCGAAGCGGCGATGAGCGCTTGCGCGAAGAGCAGAGGACACCGCTAATGCCTACGACTTCTATGAACTCTGCGGCTACGGAATACCCGACCGCAACTGCGGTTGCCCGTCACGTGGGCATCTCGGCGAGCAAGGCCCGCCGCGTTATCGACCTGGTTCGGGGCAAGAGTGTCGAGCAGGCCCTCGATATTCTGCGATGGGCACCACAGTCGGCCAGCGAGCCGGTCGCCAAGGCGATCGCGAGCGCTGCCGCCAACGCCCAGAACAACGACGGGCTGGATCCGGCCACGCTGGTCGTGGCCACCGTCTATGCCGACGAGGGCCCCACCGCCAAGCGCATCCGGCCACGCGCGCAGGGGCGTGCGTTCCGGATCCGCAAGCGCACCACCCACATCACCGTGATCGTCGAGAGCCGGCCCCCTCGAGAGGGCGGCGCAAAGGGCGGCGGGGCTGCCGGTTCGGCAGCCAGCACCCGGTCGCGGCGAGCGCAGGGCAGCAAGGCTGCCGCGGCGAGTGCGGCGAATCCCGCTCCGGCGGCGAGTGTGACGAGTCCGGCTCCGGCGGCTAGTGCCGCCGGTGCGGCCGAGTCCGCCCCCGAGAAGGCGCCCGCTAAGAAGGCGCCCGCCAAGAAGGCAGCCGCTGAGAAGGCGACTGCCAAAAAGTCGGCCCCCAACAAGGCAGGCGCCAAGAAGGCGGCTGCTAAGAAGGCGACATCGACCGAGGCTTCTAGCGAAGCGAAGGGAGGCTCGCAGTAGTGGGCCAGAAGATCAACCCCCACGGCTTCCGGCTGGGTATCACCACCGACTGGAAATCTCGGTGGTACGCCGACAAGCAGTACTCCGACTACATCAAAGAAGATGTGGCCATCCGCAAGCTGCTGTCTACCGGTCTGGAGCGGGCGGGCATCGCCGACGTGGAGATCGAACGCACGCGTGACCGCGTGCGCGTTGACATCCATACCGCGCGTCCCGGCATCGTGATCGGCCGCCGCGGCACCGAGGCGGACCGCATCCGCACCGACCTGGAGAAGCTGACCAAGAAGCAGGTTCAGCTCAACATTCTTGAGGTGAAGAACCCGGAGTCGGTGGCGCAGTTGGTAGCCCAGGGCGTCGCCGAGCAGTTGAGCAACCGGGTGGCGTTCCGCCGCGCCATGCGAAAGGCGATCCAGTCGGCGATGCGCCAGCCCAACGTCAAGGGCATCCGGGTGCAATGCTCGGGCCGTCTCGGCGGCGCCGAGATGAGCCGTTCGGAGTTCTACCGTGAGGGTCGGGTTCCGCTGCACACGCTGCGCGCCGACATCGACTACGGCCTCTACGAGGCCAAGACAACCTTCGGCCGCATCGGTGTGAAGGTGTGGATCTACAAGGGCGACATCGTCGGTGGTAAGCGCGAGCAGGTCGCCGCGGCACCCGCCGGAGCAGATCGTCCGCGTCGTGAGCGCCCATCCGGAACCCGGCCGCGCCGTAGTGGTGCGTCGGGCACCACCGCGACGAGTACCGACGCCGGCCGTGCTGCGACCTCGGAAGGCGCTGCGGCGCCGGCCGCTGATGCCGCTCCGGTTGCCGAGGCCCCCTCAGCGGAGGCTGTGCCTGATGCGAGCAAGCCAGAAACAACGGAGAGTTAGTCATGTTGATTCCCCGCAAGGTCAAGCACCGCAAACAGCACCACCCGCGGCAACGCGGCATCGCCAGCGGCGGGACCTCGGTGAACTTTGGCGACTACGGCATTCAGGCCCTGGGTCATGCCTACATCACCAACCGGCAGATCGAGTCCGCGCGTATCGCGATCAACCGGCACATCAAGCGTGGCGGCAAGGTGTGGATCAACATCTTCCCGGACCGCCCGCTGACCAAGAAGCCGGCCGAAACCCGCATGGGTTCGGGCAAGGGTTCGCCGGAGTGGTGGGTCGCCAATGTCAAACCTGGTCGCATCCTGTTCGAGCTGAGCTACCCGGACGAGAAGGTTGCCCGGGAAGCGTTGACCCGAGCGATCCACAAGCTGCTGATCAAGGCGCGCATCGTCACCCGAGAGGAGCAGTTCTGATGGCTGTTGGAACCGCGACCGGCGAGCTGCGTGAGCTCGGCGACAACGAACTGACCGACAAGCTTCGCGAGTCGAAGGAAGAGCTGTTCAATCTGCGCTTCCAGATGGCGACCGGTCAGCTGACCAACAACCGCCGGCTGCGCATCGTGCGGCGGGAGATCGCGCGCGTCTACACCGTGCTCCGCGAACGTGAATTGGGTCTGGCCGCCGGACCCGGAGGTGAGGATTCGTAATGGCTGAAGTCAGTTCAAAAAAAGGTAGCGAGCCCGGACCCAAGCGGACCCCTCGGAACGAGGAGGTTCGCGGTCGCCGCAAGACCGCGATCGGATACGTGGTCAGCGACAAGATGCAGAAGACCATCGTGGTCGAACTGGAAAACCGTAAGAGCCACCCGCTCTACGGCAAGATCATCCGAACCACCAGCAAGGTCAAGGCCCACGACGAGAACGGCGATGCCGGTGTCGGCGACCGCGTCTCGCTGATGGAGACCCGGCCCCTGTCTGCGACGAAGCGCTGGCGCCTCGTGGAGATCCTGGAAAAGGCCAAGTAAGCCCGCGTTTCTCTGAGCTGTAACCAAAGCCCCCGTACGCCTCTCGGCGGCGGGGGCTTTGGTGTGCTGCCTAATCGGCTTCTCCATCAGGTGGGTTGAGCCCTAGCCGGACAACAGGTAACAGGGTGCCGACAGCGATACGGGCGCCAATCGCGCCCGCCGGGTGTAGTCTCCGGGCGATCGTGTATCGATCACCACGATGGAGACGAGGCTGCCATGACACGTGAATTCAACGGCAAGATTGAGCTCGACATCCGCGACTCGGAACCCGACTGGGGACCCTACGCAGCTCCTAAGGCCCAGCCCGACGCGCCCAATGTGCTGTACCTGGTGTGGGACGACGTCGGCATCGCGACCTGGGATTGCTTCGGCGGGCTCGTCGAGATGCCCGCGATGAGCAGGATCGCCGAACGTGGCATGCGGCTTTCGCAATTCCACACTACTGCGCTGTGCTCTCCGACCAGGGCATCGCTGCTGACCGGTCGCAACGCCACGACGGTGGGGATGGCCGTCGTCGAAGAATTCACCGAGGGTTTCCCCGGCATCAACGGGCGCATCCCCAACGACACCGCGCTGATTTCCGAAGTGCTGGCCGAGCAGGGCTACAGCACCTCCTGCGTGGGCAAGTGGCACCTGACGCCGCTGGAGGAGTCCAACCTGGCCGCGTCACGACGCAACTGGCCGTTGTCCCGCGGATTCGACCGGTTCTACGGCTTCATGGGCGGCGAGACCGATCAGTGGTACCCCGAGCTCATCTACGACGGCCACCCTGTGGAGGCACCTGCGACCCCGGAGGAGGGCTATCACTTCTCCAAGGATATGGCTGACAAGGCAATCGAATTCATCCGCGACTCAACCACTATCGCCCCTGACAAGCCGTGGTTCTCCTATGTGTGTCCGGGGGCAGGTCACGCCCCCCACCATGTGTCCAAGGAGTGGTCTGACCGCTACGCCGGGAAATTCGACATGGGGTACGAGCGCTACCGGGACGTCGTTCTCGAGAATCAGAAGCGGATGGGCATAGTTCCACCGGAAACCAAACTCTCGTCGGTCAATCCGTATCAGGACGCCAAGGGGCCGCAGGGGCAGGACTGGCCTGAACAGGACACCGTGCGGCCATGGGATTCGCTGAACGACGAGGAGAAGCGGCTCTTCGCCCGAATGGCCGAGGTCTTCGCCGGTTTCCTGTCCTACACCGATGCTCAGATCGGCCGGATTCTGGACTATCTCGAAGAATCCGGACAGCTCGACAACACCGTCATCGTGGTGATCAGTGACAACGGTGCCAGCGGAGAGGGCGGGCCCAACGGGTCGGTCAACGAGGGGAAGTTCTTCAACGGATACATCGACACCGTCGAGGAGAGCATGCGATTCTTCGACGAGTTGGGCGGTCCTACGACCTACTGCCTCTACCCGATCGGCTGGGCGATGGCGTTCAACACCCCCTACAAGCTCTACAAGCGGTACGCCTCGCACGAGGGCGGAATCGCTGACGCGGCGATCATTTCGTGGCCCGCCGGCATCGCTGCGCGCGGTGAAATCCGCGACAACTACACCAGCGTGTGCGACATCAGCCCGACCGTATACGACCTGTTGAATATCGTGCCGCCGGCCACCGTGAAGGGCATTGCGCAAAAGCCCTTGGACGGTGTCAGTTTCAAAGTGGCCCTTGATGATCCGGATGCGCCCACCGGCAAGGAAACCCAGTTCTACACCATGTTGGGAACCCGGGGAATCTGGCACCGGGGCTGGTTTGCCAACGCCGTCCACGCGGCGGCTCCGTCGGGCTGGTCGCACTTCGATCAGGACCGCTGGGAGCTCTACCACATCGACTCCGACCGCAGTCAATGCCACAACCTGGCAGCCGAACATCCAGACAAGCTGGCCGAGTTGCAGGCGCTGTGGTTCTCCGAAGCCCAGAAGTACAACGGCTTTCCGCTGTCCGACCTGAACATGTTGGAGATGGTCGGGCGTACGCGCCCGTCACTGGTAGGTGAACGTTCCTCCTTCGTCTACTACCCGAACACAGCGCCGGTCGCGGTGGGCGGCTGCGCGGAGATTATGGGCCGTTCGTTCTCGGTGCTGGCCGAAGTCGACGTAACCAGTCGGGACGTTCAGGGCGTGTTGTTGAAGCAGGGTGCCGGTCACGGCGGTTACGTGCTGTACGTCGAGGACGGTCGTCTGCAGTTCGTCTACAACTTCTTTGGCGAGGAGGAGCAACGCGTGTCCGCTCGGAAGCGGCTGCGGCTGGGCAACCAGGTTCTCGGTGTGGGCTATGCCCGCACAGGAACGGTTGAGGGCAGTCACACCCCGGTGGGTGAGGTGACGCTCTACGTGAACGACGCTGCGGTCGCGACTTTGCCGGACGTAAAAGCCCACCCCTTCATTTTCGGCCTGGCCGGCGGCGGCATCAGCGTGGGCCGCAATGTCGGACAAGCGGTTTCGCGGGCCTACCAGGCGCCGTTCCCGTTCTCCGGCGGCACCATCGCGGAGGTGAGGGTCGACGTGTCCGGCGCCCCGTACCGTGATCTGCAGCGGGATTTCGCTCAGGCCTTCGCCCAGGACTGAGGGTGATGTCCGACCGACGAAACCGTATCGGCCTACCCTGAAGGCCATGCTCACCGACCTCGTCGAATTGGACGGCGGCGCGTTTCGGATGGGATCGACGCAGTTCTACCCTGAAGAGGCTCCCGTGCACACCGTTACCGTTGCGCCGTTCGCGGTGGAGCGGCACCCGGTGACAAACGCACAGTTCGGCGAGTTCGTGGCTCAGACTGACTACCGCACCCTCGCCGAGACGGCGCCCGACCCTGCACTGTTCCCCGGCGCCGCGCCTGAGGATCTGGTGCCCGGCGCACTGGTGTTCAGGGAGACGAACGGCGCCGTCGACCTGCGTGACTGGCAGCAGTGGTGGGCCTGGATGCCAGGCGCGAACTGGCGTCATCCCTTCGGACCGAAAAGCTCCATCGAAGGCAAGTCCGAGCACCCGGTGGTGCAGGTGTGTTTCGCCGATGCCGTGGCCTACGCCGACTGGGCTGGCCGACGATTGCCGAGCGAGGCGGAGTGGGAGTTCGCCGCGCGTGGCGGTTCGGCGGCGACCTATGCCTGGGGCGAGCATCCCGTTCCCGGCGGGCGGCTGATGGCCAACACCTGGCAGGGCCGATTTCCCTACCGCAACGACGGTGCGCTGGGGTGGGTGGGCACCTCGCCGGTGGGTTCCTTCCCGGCGAACGGGTTCGGGTTGGTCGACATGATCGGCAACGTGTGGGAGTGGACGACGACCCGCTTTACCGGCCACCACCGGGTGGGTCGGGCGGGAGATGCCCGCGCGGGTCGGGCGGGAGATGCCCGCGCGGGTGATCCAGAGCGGCCGTGTTGCGGTCCGCCGCCGGCGGACCCGCGGGTCAGCCAGGCGTTGAAAGGGGGCTCGCACCTGTGTGCCCCGGAGTATTGCCACCGGTACCGGCCGGCCGCACGGTCGCCGCAGTCGCAGGACAGTGCAACGACGCACATCGGCTTCCGCTGTGTCGCTGACAGGTGACTTCGGCGTGCTTGTCTGCGATGGGCGACGACAACCACGCCGAAGTCACCGGGTAGCGGCGATTTGGAGCATTCCCTGAGCTCACCTAGTATGTGGGGGTTGCCTTGGGCAGACCTCGGCTGACTTGTGGTGTATGCCTTCGCGAAAGCGCTCATCGAAAAGCCAGCCCTGCGTGCCTCTGGGTGACTGGAATTAGTAACTGGAATTAGCGACAAAGACCGCGCACGTCAGGTCGGCATCTGCCGTGCATACAGTAACCAGATCGAGGAGATCTAGTGATTCAGCAGGAATCGCGGGTAAAGGTCGCCGACAACACGGGTGCCAAGGAGATCTTGTGCATTCGCGTGCTAGGCGGCTCTGGGCGGCGCTACGCCGGCATCGGTGATGTCATCGTGGCGACCGTCAAGGACGCAATCCCCGGCGGCAATGTCAAGCGTGGCGACGTGGTCAAGGCCGTCATCGTGCGCACCGTCAAGGAGCGCCGCCGCGCCGACGGCAGCTACATCAAGTTCGACGAGAACGCCGCTGTCATCATCAAGCCCGACAACGACCCGCGCGGCACCCGCATCTTCGGGCCGGTCGGTCGCGAACTGCGTGAGAAGCGCTTCATGAAGATCGTTTCACTCGCCCCGGAGGTGTTGTAGATGAAGGTCCGCAAGGATGACACGGTGCTCGTGATCTCGGGCAAGGACAAGGGCGCCAAGGGCAAGGTGCTGCTGGCCTACCCGGAACGCAACAAGGTACTCGTAGAGGGCGTCAACCGAATCAAGAAGCACACTCCCGAGTCGCGTACGGAGCGCGGTGCGTCTTCCGGCGGCATCGTGACCCAGGAGGCACCGATCGCGGTGAGCAACGTGATGGTGATCGATTCCGACGGAAACCCCGGCCGCGTCGGCTACCGCAAGGACGACGAGACCGGCAAGAACGTCCGGATCGCCAAGAGCAACGGCAAGGATCTGTGAAATGACCACCGTCGAAAACACTGAGAAGACCCTGCCGCGCCTGAAGCAGCGTTACCGCGAGGAGATCCGCGAGTCACTGCAGAAGGAGTTCGGCTACGCCAATGTCATGCAGATCCCCAGCGTGGTCAAAGTCGTCGTCAACATGGGTGTCGGTGACGCCGCCCGAGACGCGAAGCTGATCAACGGCGCGGTCAACGATCTGGCACTGATCACCGGCCAGAAGCCCGAGATTCGCAAGGCCCGCAAGTCGATCGCACAGTTCAAGCTGCGCGAGGGCATGCCGATCGGCGCCCGGGTCACCCTGCGCGGCGACCGGATGTGGGAATTCCTCGACCGGTTGACCTCGATCGCACTGCCGCGTATCCGCGACTTCCGCGGCCTGAGCCCCAAGCAGTTCGACGGCACCGGCAACTACACCTTCGGGCTGACCGAACAGTCGATGTTCCACGAGATCGACATCGACGACATCGATCGGCCCCGCGGGATGGACATCAGCGTCGTCACCTCGGCGACAAACGACGACGAAGGACGGGCGCTGTTGCGAGCGCTGGGCTTCCCGTTCAAGGAGAACTGAGCAGATGGCAAAGAAGGCTCTGGTCAACAAGGCCAACAAGAAGCCCAAGTTCAAGGTGCGGGGGTACACGCGCTGCAACAAGTGCGGTCGCCCGCATGCGGTGTATCGCAAGTTCGGTCTCTGCCGCATCTGTCTTCGGGAGATGGCACACGCCGGCGAACTGCCCGGTGTGCAGAAGTCCAGCTGGTGATCACGGGGCGCTTGCGCGAAGAGCGACTGGCGCCGTCGTTCAAGAACAATTTCACACTCAAATAACAGGTTGCGGTAGGCCTCAACGACCTCGGTGAAACTCATCACGGAGGAACCGCCGCGAGAAAGGTGAACCGGCTGTCATGACCATGACGGATCCGATCGCAGACTTCCTTACCCGTCTGCGCAACGCCAATTCGGCGTACCACGACGAAGTGACCCTGCCGCACAGCAAGATCAAGGCCAACATGGCCGAGATTCTCAAGGCGGAGGGCTACATCACCGACTTCCACACCGAGGATGCCCGCGTCGGCAAATCGCTGGTGGTGCAACTCAAGTACGGCTCGAGCCGGGAGCGCAGCATCGCCGGGCTTCGCCGGGTGTCGAAGCCGGGTCTGCGCGTGTACGCGAAGTCCACCAATCTGCCGCGGGTGCTGGGTGGCCTCGGCGTGGCGATCATCTCCACGTCATCGGGCCTGCTCACCGATCGGCAGGCATCACGACAGGGCGTGGGCGGCGAAGTCCTCGCGTACGTCTGGTAGCGGGGAGGAGCAGTCAATGTCGCGTATTGGAAAGCAGCCGGTGGCCGTTCCGTCCGGTGTCGATGTGAACATCGACGGTCAGAAATTGTCCGTCAAGGGGCCCAAGGGCTCGCTGGAACTGGCGGTGGCCGAGCCGATCTCGTTGTCGCGCAATGACGACGGCGCCGTCGTGGTGGCCCGTCCCGACGACGAGCGGCGCAATCGTTCGCTGCATGGGCTCTCGAGGACACTGGTAGCCAATCTCATCACCGGTGTGACCGAGGGGTACACCACGAAGATGGAGATCTTCGGCGTCGGCTATCGCGTAGTGGCCAAAGGGAACACGCTGGAGTTCGCACTGGGCTACAGCCACCCGGTAGTGGTCGAAGCCCCGGAGGGCATCACCTTCGCGGTGGAGACACCCACCAAGTTCTCGGTCTCAGGTATCGACAAGCAGAAGGTCGGACAGATCTCGTCGAACATCCGTCGCCTGCGCCGCCCAGACCCGTATAAGGGCAAGGGCGTTCGCTACGAGGGTGAGCAGATCCGTCGCAAGGTCGGAAAGACGGGTAAGTAAATGGCTACCAAAGACATCGCGGGCACCAAGGGCACTGTGCGCAAACCGGTGGGGCAGAACATCTCCGAGACGCGACGCACATCGCGCCTGCGTCGGCACGCGCGGCTGCGTAAGAAGGTCTCCGGCACCGCCGAGCGGCCTCGTCTGGTGGTCAACCGCTCGGCGCGGCACATCCACGTACAGTTGGTGGACGATCTCGAAGGTGTCACGCTGGCCGCGGCGTCTTCGATCGAAGCTGACGTGCGCGCGCTCGACGGGGACAAGAAGGCCCATAGTGCGCGGGTCGGGCAGCTCATCGCCGAGCGTGGGAAGCACGCGGGTGTTGACGAGGTCGTGTTCGACCGCGGTGGATATGCCTACGGCGGACGTATCGCGGCCCTGGCCGACGCCGCTCGTGAAGGCGGGCTGAAGTTCTGATGACCCTGATGATGAAGACTGAGAGGATTGCATGATGGCCGAGCAGGCTGTTGGAGCCGGCGGGCCTTCGAGCGCAGAAGGTCGCGACGGCAGGGGAGGCCGCTCCGGTGGCCGCCGTGACGATCGTGGTGGCCGTGGTGGCCGCGACGGTGGCGACAAGAACAACTACCTCGAGCGCGTTGTCGCCATCAACCGAGTGTCCAAGGTGGTCAAGGGTGGCCGTCGATTCAGCTTCACCGCGTTGGTGATCGTCGGCGACGGCGCCGGCATGGTCGGTGTCGGATACGGCAAGGCCAAGGAGGTGCCTGCTGCGATCTCCAAGGGTGTGGAAGAGGCGCGCAAGGGCTTCTTCCGGGTTCCGCTCATCGGTGGCACGATCGTGCATCCGGTGCAGGGGGAAGCCGCAGCCGGCGTCGTGATGCTGCGCCCGGCCAGCCCCGGTACCGGTGTGATCGCCGGCGGCGCCGCTCGTGCGGTGCTGGAATGCGCTGGCATCCACGACATCCTGGCCAAGTCGCTCGGTAGTGACAACGCGATCAACGTCGTGCACGCGACTGTCGCCGCGCTGAAACTTCTGCAGCGTCCCGAAGAGGTCGCGGCCCGCCGCGGCCTGCCGATCGAAGACGTAGCGCCTGCAAGGATGCTCCGGGCCCGCCGTGAGGCGGCTGCTCTGGCCACCGGTGCAGCGCGTGAGGGAACGGCGTAACCACCATGGCAGAACTCAAGATCACCCAGGTGCGCAGCACCATCGGTGCGCGCTGGAAACAACGGGAGTCCCTGCGCACGCTCGGTCTGCGCAAGATCCGCCAGTCCGTGGTCCGGGAGGACAACTCTCAGACCCGTGGACTGATCAAGACCGTCCACCATCTGGTGACGGTTGAGTCGGTCGGTGGCGACGAGCGCTCGCGCGAAGAGCGAAAGGCAAAGGCATGACGATCAAGCTGCACGATCTGCGTCCCGCCCCGGGCGAGAAGACAGCCAAGACCCGGGTGGGTCGCGGCGATGGCTCCAAGGGCAAGACCGCCGGCCGCGGCACCAAGGGCACCAAGGCGCGCAAGAACGTCCCCGCGACGTTCGAGGGTGGCCAGATGCCGATTCACATGCGGCTGCCGAAGCTCAAGGGATTCAAGAACCGATTCCGCACCGAGTACGAGGTCGTCAACGTCGGCGACATCAACAAACTGTTCCCCAAGGGCGGCGCTGTCGGTGTCGACGAGTTGGTGGCTGCCGGCGCCGTGCGCAAGAACGCATTGGTGAAGGTGCTCGGCGACGGAAAGCTGACCGTCAAGGTCGACGTCACCGCCAATAAGTTCAGCGGTAGCGCGCGGGAGAAGATCACTTCCGCAGGTGGTACCGCCACCGAGATCTGATGTGGCCGACCCGCGAGCTTGACGAGCCTGATGTCTCGGCTGGGTTCCCGCGCGGCGGCGGGAGTAACGTCGCCGACTGGCACCGCGATAAAACTGTGGTGATACTTGTGCGTTCCGATATTTATACTGTGCGTGTCGATACTTAGGAGAAGCCCATGAACCCTCGCCGACGCGCAGTCCCTGCCGCGATGGTCGCCGCCGGCTTCTGGATGGTCGCCGGGGCAGCGCCCGCACATGCCGAGACCCCCGACGAGGTGTTCATCGAAGCGGTGACTTCGCTGGGAATCGAGATGGCACCCGATGTCGATCTGCCCGAGGTGGGAGGCCAGGTCTGCGACATGCTCAAGAAAGCTGTGACCGGCAACCCCAATCCGGTGCCGGCGATTCGCGGCGTGGTGAGCACCTTGGTGGACAACAACCTGGAACGCGACCAGGCGGTCGGCCTGATGAGGACATCGGTGGGCGTCTACTGCCCGCAGTACCAGCGGTTCGTCGGCCGCTGAGACAGGGCGATTTCACCTCGCCCGCGAACCGGCGGCGATGGGCCAGGTGAGCGGGGTACGTCGGTAGGCTGAGACGCATGTTCACTTTTTTGCCTGCGGTTCCCGGTGCCGACGATCTACGGGCGCTTGCTCGCAGGGTGGACACGGCCCGCCATCATGGCATTCCCAACGGCTGCATCCTGGAGCTCGATCTCCAGGCGGCACCCTCGGAGACCAGTGGTTTCGATCCCCTGGCGTTGATGAACGCTGCCGGTAAGCCGCTGTTGCTCCGAGAGGCGGTCGAGGCAATCCATCGCGCCGCCGAGGATTCTCGGGTCGCGGGTCTCATCGCCCGGATCCAGCTGCCGGCGGCCTCACCCGGGCCGGTTCAGGAACTGCGTGAAGCGATCGAGGCTTTCTCGGCTCATAAACCATCAGTGGCCTGGGCCGAGACGTATCCGGGCACGCTGTCCTACTATCTGGCCTCCGCTTTCGGCGAGGTGTGGATGCAGCCCTCGGGGACTGTCGGTTTGGTGGGGTTCGCCACCAACGCGCTGTTCCTGCGCGACGCCCTGGCCAAGGTCGGGGTGCAGGCGCAGTTCATCGCGCGAGGCGAGTACAAGTCGGCGGCCAATGTGTTCACCGAGGACAGCTACACAGACGCGCATCGCCAGGCCGATTCCCGGCTGATGGAGAGCCTGCACGCACAGGTGTGGCAGGCGGTGGCGGCCTCACGCGGTATCGAGGCGGCGGCGCTGGACGCGCTGGCCGACAAGGCGCCGTTGTTGCGTGGCGAAGCACTCAGCGCCGGCCTGGTAGACCGAGTCGGGTTCCGCGACGAGGCCTACGCGCGAATCGCGCAACTCAGCGGCGGGCCTGTCGACGCCGCGCAGAAGGCTGGGGATATCGCCGATGCCGACAGCGAGGACAGCGTCGATGCCGATAGCAGGGACGCGCCCCCGAGGTTGTTCTTGGCGCGCTACGCCAGGATCAAGGGGCCCTCGGTACCGATGCCGAGCCGCAAGCGGCGGCCGACGATCGCCGTCGTCACCTTGGCCGGGCCGATCGTCAGCGGACGCGGCCGTCAGATGTCGCCGCTGGGCTCCCCGAGCGTCGGGGGCGACACCATCGCTGCCGCACTTCGGGAAGCTGTCGCCGACGAGGATGTTGCCGCGATCGTTCTTCGGGTGAACAGCCCCGGTGGTTCGGTGACCGGGTCGGAGACGGTGTGGCGGGAAGTCGTTCGGGCCCGTGCGGCCGGCAAGCCGGTGGTGGCCTCGATGGGCGCCGTGGCGGCCTCGGGCGGCTACTACGTGTCGATGTCCGCCAACGAGATCGTCGCCAATCCCGGCACCATCACCGGTTCAATCGGGGTGGTCACGGGCAAGTTGGTGGCGGCCGAACTCAAGGGGCGCCTGGGGGTTGGGTCCGACGGTGTTCGCACCAACTCGAACGCTGACGCCTGGTCGGTCAACGCGCCGTTCACCGATGAGCAGCATGCCTTGGTCGAGGCGGAAGCTGACCTGTTCTACACCGACTTCGTCCAGCGGGTGGCCGAGGGCCGGGATCTGAGTGTCGAGGAGGTCGACGGGGTTGCCCGCGGCCGGGTGTGGACCGGGGCTGATGCGGCCGAACGCGGTCTGGTGGACGAACTCGGTGGCCTGCGGACCGCGATCCGGCGGGCCAAGGTCCTGGCGGCCATCGATCCGGACGACAAGGTCACCGTCAAGAACCTGCCAGGCTCGTCGCTGCGGGAAATGTTGTGGCCCAAGCCTTCTTCACAGCCTGCCGCGGCATCCCTGCCCGATGCCGCGGGTGCGCTGGTTGCGGCAACGCTGGCCGGGGTCGTCGACGGTACGCAGCGCTCGTTGAGCGGGTCCAACGCGCTGTGGCTCGGGGAGTGGCGTTTTTAGCTGGGGCGGGCCAAATGCGCGCTGACGTAGACGATCTCGCCGAGTACGTCGTCGTCTTGCGCCGCCGGGGCGGGAATCCCGAACTTCTCGAACAGCTCGTCGCGGGGTGAACCCTCTACCTGCCAACCGCTTTGGCGCAGGTAGTCCATCACGTGGCTGCGGTCTCCGGCATACACCAACGACGGCATGTCGATATCGAGTCCTTGCTCGGCCAGTGGGGCGGTCATCTCCCGGGCTTTGTCGGCATCGAAATCCACGATGCCCGGAACATATTCGGTCCCTATCGTGCTGCCCGCCGCAGAGTGTTCAGTGATGAGGTCGAACAGGTGGTCCTGGGCCTCCGGCGGCAGGTAGATCAGCAGTCCTTCGACCAACCACGCGGTCTGTTGGGATGGGTCGAATCCCGCCGCCCGCAGCGCCGCCGGCCAGTCCTCGCGCAGATCGATCGACACGGTCCGTCTGATGGCGGTGGGATCGGCGCCCAGGTCGGCCAGCGCTTGCGACTTGAACGCGATGACATCGGGTTGGTCGATCTCGTAGACAACGGTGCCGTCGGGCCACGGCAATCGGTAGGCGCGCGCATCCAGTCCGGAGGCCAGGATGACCGCTTGACGGATACCGGTGGCGGTGGCCGCCATCAAGTGGTCGTCGAAGAACTTGGTGCGCACGGCCATCGAGTCGATCATCGACTGCACGCGTTCGGGCGAGCCGCCCGGAATCTGCGCCGGATCCAGCTTGCCGTCGAGCATGTTCGTGAAGAAATCCAGCCCGACCGCCCGGACCAGAGGCGCGGCGAACGGATCGTTGATCAGCCCGTCCGGATTCGCCGAAGCGATCGCGCGGCCCGCGGCGACCAGGGTCGCGGTGGTTCCCACGCTGGACGCAAGGTCCCACGAATCGTCACCGGTGCGTGTCATGTGTACCCCTATTCGGTAGCTGTGCCCACAGGTAGCTCGAATCGCCTGCGATGGCCATCACGTGGTCGGCGGGCGCCCGCCCTGGACGCCAGATCCCGACTGTCACTGTCGCGGCGGGTCATCGCGTCGTCACTACCGCGTCGCGGTGGCATAGACGACATCGGCGAACCCCAGTTCATCGTCTAGCGTGGCCAGCCCGTAGCGCTTCAGCAGGTCATTCGCCCGTATGGCGTCCACTGTCCAGCCATGGCCTGCGAGATAGCCGACGATTTCAGCGCGGTCGCCGAGGAATGCCAGTTCGGAGAAGTCGATGTCGAAGCCGTGGCTCCGCCAGCGCTCGGTGGAGTCCTGCATGCGTTGGCGGACTTCTTCGTGATCGCGGTCCTGGTGCGCCGGAACCCCCTCTGCGGCCAGTCGGCTGCCCGCCGGGCTGAGCTCGCTGATCTGGTCGAGCAGCCGGTCCTGAGCGTCGGGGGGCAGATAGCCGAGCAATCCTTCGGCGATCCACGCTGTCGGCCGGCCGGCCTCGAAACCGGCGTCGGCCAAGGCCGCCGGCCAATCGTGGCGCAGGTCGACGGCCACCGTCTTCAGCTCGGCCGTCGGATGCGCACGCAGCTTTGCCAATGTCGACGTTTTGAACGTGATCACATCGGGCTGGTCGATCTCGAACAGCACCATGTCAGTCGGCCACGACAGGCGGTACCCGCGAGCGTCGAGCCCCGACGCCAAGATCACGGCCTGCCGGATACCCGAAGCGGTGGCGTCGAGGAAGAAGTCATCGAAGAATCGGGTGCGCGCGGCCATCCAGTCCCCGAAACGGCTCATGTCCGTCGGGGAGTCGCCATTCGGGCCGCCAGTGTCGAGGTCGGCGAGGTTGAGTTCGCCCGAAGCCAGGCGGGTAAAGAAGTCGATGCCGACCGAGCGCACCAGAGGCTCGGCGAACGGGTCCTCGATCAGGGCGTCCTCGGACCTCGAGGCGACCGCGCGGGCCGCGGCGACCATCGTCGCGGTCGCGCCGACGCTGGAGGCGAGGTCCCAAGTGTCATTCTCCGCGCGTGCCATGGCTGACCCCTGTGCAGAATCCGTCGGGTAATCGGGCGGGTAATACGTGGCGATCTTAGTTAGATAAGGTAACGAGCTGAAATCGACTCTACGCTTCCCGCCGGCGGGCGGACTCGTCCCGTCTGCTGCTCGCGCAAGCGCTCGTTGGTTGCTGATCGTTTGCGCACTCGGATTCGGGGCGGCGTAGATGCAACTGTTAGTCTCGTAGACTGTTTGAACGCGTGACTTGCGCAGGCGGTATGCCTGTTCGTGCCGTCGCGCGCACGAGCTAGCCCCGACTTAACCACGACGCTGGTCACGCCAGCCAAAGAGCACGCCGCGATCGTCAACTCGGCCGTGCAGGAGGAAAGAGTGCTCTCGGCTTTCATCTCTTCGCTCAGAACCCCGGACCTGAGACGAAAGATCCTGTTCACGCTGGGCATCGTCATTCTCTACCGGGTCGGTGCCTCGGTTCCGTCCCCAGGCGTCAACTATCCCAACGTGCAACAGTGCATCGCGCAGGTCAGCGGCGGTGAGTCGGGGCAGATCTATTCGTTGATCAACCTGTTTTCCGGCGGCGCTTTGTTGCAGCTTTCGGTGTTCGCGGTGGGCATCATGCCTTACATCACCGCGAGCATCATCGTGCAGTTGCTGGGTGTGGTGATCCCACGCTTCGAGCAGCTGAAGAAAGAGGGGCAGGCCGGCCAGGCCAAGCTGACGCAATACACCCGGTATCTGGCGATCGCGCTGGCGATGCTGCAGGCCACCAGCGTCGTGGCGCTGGCCGCCAACGGCGGGCTGTTGCAGGGTTGCTCGCTCGACATCATCGAGGGCCAGCGCGACGGGCTGAACTTCACCACCCTCGCGGTGATGGTGATCGTCATGACCGCCGGCGCAGCACTGCTCATGTGGATGGGTGAACTCGCTACCGAGCGTGGCGTCGGTAACGGCATGTCCCTGCTGATCTTCGCCAGCATCGCCTCCGCGATCCCCGGCGAGGGCAAAGGCATCCTGGACAGCCGGGGCAGCATGGTCTTTGCGTTCGTGTGCGTCGCGGCGCTCGCCATCGTCATCGCCGTGGTGTTCGTCGAGCAGGGCCAGCGCCGGATCCCTGTCCAGTACGCCAAGCGGATGGTGGGGCGGAAGATGTACGGCGGCACGTCGACCTACCTGCCGCTGAAGGTGAACCAGGCTGGCGTGATCCCGGTCATCTTCGCGTCCTCGCTGATTTACCTGCCGAACCTGATTACCCAGCTCATCTCCAGCGGCAGCAGCAACCCGAACACCGGATGGTGGCAGACATTCGTCGCCGAGTATCTGACCGACCCGAGTAGCCCGGTCTACATCGCCATCTACTTCGGACTGATCATCTTCTTCACCTACTTCTACGTGTCGATCACCTTCAACCCCGAAGACCGCGCAGACGAGATGAAGAAATACGGCGGCTTCATCCCGGGCATCCGGCCAGGCAAACCGACCGCCGACTACCTGAAGTACGTGCTGTCGCGAATCACCCTGCCGGGCTCGATCTACCTGGGCGTCGTCGCGGTCCTGCCGAACCTGTTCATGCAGATCGGCGGCGGCGGCGGGGGCGCACCCATGCAAAACCTGCCGTTCGGTGGCGTCGGGGTGCTGATCATGGTTGGCGTCGGTCTGGATACCGTCAAGCAGATCGAAAGCCAACTGATGCAGCGCAACTACGAAGGGTTTCTCAAGTGAGAATCGTGTTGCTGGGACCGCCCGGCGCGGGCAAGGGAACCCAGGCGCAGAAGTTGGCCGAGAACCTCGGAGTCCCGCAGATCTCCACCGGTGACCTCTTCCGGTCCAACATCAGCACCGGCACCGAGCTCGGGCTGGAGGCCAAGAAGTACCTCGACGCCGGTGACCTGGTCCCGGCCACGCTCACCAACGCGCTGGTCGATGACCGGCTCGACGACGCCGACGTGGCTTCCGGATTCATTCTCGACGGGTACCCGCGCTCGGTCGAGCAGGCCAAGGCCCTCGACGCAATGCTCAAGAAGCGCGAACTGTCGCTGGACGCGGTCCTGGAGTTCCGGGTTCCCGAAGAGGAACTCGTCTCCCGGCTCAAGGGCCGCGGCCGTGCCGACGACACCGAGGACATCATCCGCAACAGGTTCAGGGTCTATCGCGACGAGACCGCCCCGCTGCTGGACCACTACAGCGGGACACTGGTCACCGTCGGGGCCGTTGGTGAACTCGACGAGGTGTTCGCCCGCGCGCTGAAGGCGCTCGGCCGCTGACGTTCGCCATGATTTCTCTGCGCGGCCGCAAAGTGGTCGCCCAACGCAGCGCCGGTGAACTCGACGCGATGGCCGCCGCCGGAGCGCTCGTCGCCGCGGCGCTCAAGGCGGTGCACCAGGCAGCAGCCCCCGGCGTGTCCACACTTGAACTCGATACGGTCGCGGAGTCGGTGATCCGCGACGGCGGCGCAGTCCCGTCTTTCCTGGGCTACCACGGGTTTCCGGCCAGCATCTGCTCCTCGGTCAACGACCGCGTCGTGCACGGCATCCCGTCGGCCGACGAGAAGCTGGCCGCCGGAGACCTGGTTTCGATCGACTGCGGCGCCATCCTGGACGGGTGGCACGGTGACTCGGCGTTCACCTTCGGTGTCGAGGCAGTTATCGCCGTGGACGAGGCGCTGTCGGGTGCCACTCGCGAGTCCATGGAGGCCGGCATCGCCGCCATGGTGCCCGGCGGCCGACTGACCGACGTCTCTCACGCCATTGAAACCGGCGCGCGGGCTGCCGAGCGGCACTACGACCGCAAGTTCGGCCTCGTCGCCGGCTACGGCGGGCACGGCATCGGGCGGCAGATGCACATGGATCCGTTTCTGCCCAACGAAGGTGCCCCCGGGCGCGGGCCCCACCTGGCGGCGGGTTCCGTGCTGGCCATCGAACCCATGCTCACCCTAGGCACGACGAAGACCGTCGTACTCGAGGACGGATGGACGGTGGTGACCGCCGACGGATCGCGCGCCGCGCACTGGGAGCACACCGTCGCGGTCACCGACGACGGACCCCGGATACTGACCGCGCTGTCGGATTGAGGTGGAGTCACCACAGCGCGACCCGATCGCGGTGGCGCGGGTCAACTGGGAGCGCTCCGGTTGGGGCGAGGTGGCCGACGGCATGGTCGCGGTGACCTCGGTGATGCGTGCACACCAGATCCTGCTCGCTCGCGTCGAAGCCGCGCTGCGCCCCTACGACCTGAGCTTCTCCCGCTTCGAGTTGCTTCGGCTGCTGGCGTTCAGCCGCACCGGCGCACTGCCGATCACGGAAGCCTCCGATCGCCTGCAGGTGCACGTCACCAGCGTTACCCATGCGATCCGACGGCTGGAATCCGACGGGCTGGTCGAGCGGCTGCCGCATCCGACCGACGGCCGCACCACGCTTGTGCAGATCACCGAGCTGGGCCGTACGACGGTTGAGGACGCGACCGCGACGTTGAACGACGACGTATTCGCCGATATCGGCATATCCGACGAAGAGTCCCGCACGCTTGCCGAGTCGATCCGTACCCTGCGCGGCAGCGCGGGCGATTTCTGACCGGTCGGCTGACCCTTCACGAGGCGTTTGACGGGATCGGGATCGTGGCGGTCACCGTAGTGCCCGTGCCGGGACGCGAACGGATGTTGAGTCTGCCACCGACGATCTCGGCGCGCTCGGCCATCGACAACAGGCCGTATCCGCCCATCTCGTCGCCGCCCAGCGGATGCTCCAAGGTGTCGAAACCGACTCCGTCGTCCACGATCTCCAATCTGGCAACCTGGCCGTGGTCGGCCTGATCCACTGCGAACGCCAGCCGTGCGCGGTTGGCCCGGGCATGTTTGACGACGTTCTGCAGGCATTCCTGGGCGATGCGGTATATCGCGAGTTCGATGTGGTCGGGCAGCCGTGTTTCAGCGAGATCTGCCTCGATCTCCAGTTCGATGCCGATTTGGGGAATCGAGCGTGCCAGGCTTGCCAGCCCGCCGCTCAGCCCGAGGTCGTCCAAGACGGGTGGTCGCAGACCACTGATGGCGGCACGCGCCTCTTGCAGTGTCAGCTGAGCCAGTTCCCGCGCCCGGTCGAGTTGCTCGTTCAGGGCTTCCCGGTCATCGACAGATTGCGCGGCCTGGGCGGCCGCGTCGAGGCGGTAGGACAGCGTGACCAAGCGCTGCGAGATGCCATCGTGAATATCCCCGGCCAGCCGCCGTCGCTCGAGTTCCTGGGCCTCGATCACCTGCTCGACGAAGTGCTCGTGGGCTCGTTCACGGAACACCAACTGGCGGTGGAGGCGTGCCTGATGCATGGCACCGGCGATCAGCCGGCCGATGACCAGTAGCAGCTCGACATCACGATCATCGAACTCACGCTGAGCCACCGTGTGCACGTTGAGCACCCCGACCAGCCCGCCGGGGGCGGTCTCCATCGGCACGGACACCATCGAGGTGAAATCGCGGCCCCGCAGCGATTCGAAAGGCAGGTAGCGCGGGTCGGATTCCTTGTCCCGAACGATCACCACCGGCTCGCGGTGGCTGGCCACCCAACCCGAAATTCCTTGCCCCAAAGGCAGCCTGATCTTGCCGACCTCGGCGTCGAAAGGCGGCGTCGCTCCCGCCAACGTCAACGAACGCTCGGTGTCGTCGAGGACGTGGACGAAGCACACGTCGCTGTCGGTCGCCGCGGTGATGATCCGTGCCGCCGCGGCAGCCAGCGGTTCGACTCCGGGCCCGCTGGACGTGGCCTGGATGAGTTCCCGCAGCAGGGCGAGTTCTCGGTCGGCGGCCAGTAACGGGCGCGACGTCGCGTTCATTGGTAGATGCTCATCGGTGGATGCTCACTGGTAGATCCCCTCCCGCAGCGCGGTCGCCACAGCGCCGGTGCGATCGCTGACACCGAGCTTGCGGTAGATGGAACTCATATGCGTCTTCACGGTTTCGTCTCCGATGACCAGCTTGGTGGCGATGGCGCGATTGGACAGGCCGTTGACCACAAACGACAGGATCTCGCTCTCCCGCTGGGTAAGGCCCTGGCGAGCGCCGGGCCAGAACTCGTCGCGCTGTAATCGGGCCGCGGTGTCGACCGCCCGCGCCGCCATACCGGGGTCGATCGCCGTCTCTCCGCCGCGCACCAATTCCAGCTGACGGACGAGCTCCTCGCTGCTGATGCTCTTGAGTAGATAGCCGGCAGCTCCGACCCGAAACGCCTGGAAGAGGTACTGCTCGTCGTCGTAGACCGACAGCATCACAACCTTTCGGTCGGGGTCACGGGCACGCAGCTGCTGGCACACGTCCAGTCCGCTGGAACCCTGCATCCGCACATCGCATAGCACGATGTCGGGATCAAGGTCGGTGACCACGCTGAGCACGTGGTCGGGGCCCACGGCTTGGCCGACCACCGTGACCCGGCTTTCGAACGCGGCCAGCATCGCCTTGAGTCCTTCGATGACCATCTCGTGGTCATCGACAAGGACAATTCGCACTGGTGGGGTTGCCACCGCCTTACTTTAGAGGTCGGGGCCTCAGGCGCTCGAGGCCCCGGCCCAAAGTCGCAAACAGCCAGCCAGGACAGCTTGACGTGGCTGATTCCCCTAGTTGGCGCGGCTAATCCCCCTAATGGGGGAGGCGCGGTTTACGTGCCCCGCCCACCATTGATGTATGCAGCCCGCACAGCAGCAAAAAGCATGGCGAGCCGGCAGGTTCTGGTGGGATTGGCCCCGGCCCAACGGTGTCATAGCGCAGCCTCTGCGCGCGATCATCTTCGATCTCGATGCCATCGCCGACGTCGAATGCGCAGGTCATCTTCCTGCCTTCAACGCGGCGTTCGCTGCGCTCGGATTGGAACTCGAGTGGACGGTCGCGCGATACCGCAAACTGCTGGCGCTCCCCGACGAGCGTCGCCGCGTCGCCGCCGAACTCCGCAAGCACGGTCTGGGTGCCGAGTCCGATGTGCTTACCGAACTGATGGTCGACGACGTCTGCGCGGTGAAGGACAAGATTCTCGACGAGACGATTCTGGACGCCGAAATCGTGCCGCGGGCCGACCTGATCGACCTCATTGCCGCTGCCTTCGGCGCCGGGATCGGGATCGGGATCGTGAGCAGCGGTCGGCACGCATGGGTCGAGCCGCTGGTGCGCCAACTGGTCGGTGAGGGCATCGTCAGTACGGTCGTGACCTCTGCGGCCGTTCCCGGAGCGTCTGAATCGGACGCCTATGGGGAAGCTCTGGCCGACCTCGGCGCCACGCCCCAGGATTCCCTGGTGTTCGTGGGCTCGCAGGCCCGTCAGCGTAAGGCCACCGGTGCGGGGTTGGCGACTGTGCTGATCGACGGCGACGATACTGTCGGCGCGCCGCTCCGGTTGACTGAATGCCAGCGTGTGCACGACAAGTGGCAGGAAACCCCTCGACCTTCAGCTGCATGACGTCGCATTGAGACCGCGCCGAGCGCGCACGAGTTCCGCAGACTTCCACCGCGCCGATGCAGGGTGAACAGCGGCTGCCTGATGGTCAGCTGTGGAGCAGTCCGATGACGGCGCTGAAGTCCAAAGTGGCGTTGGTCTCGTCGGACTCAATGAATTCCGCGTAGATCTCGGCCGCGTGGGTGCCCAAGGGCGCAGACGATCCCGTCGAGTCCACCGCGGCCATCGCCAAGCCGAGGTCCTTGTTCATCAAAGCCGTCGCAAAGCCGGGCTTGAAGTTGTTGTTGGCCGGTGACGTGGGAACTGGACCAGGCACCGGACAGTTCGTGTGCACCGCCCAGCAGTTGCCGGTAGCGCCGGTGATCACGTCGAACAGTGACTGGGCGGGCAGTCCGAGCTTTTCGGCGAGCACAAATGCCTCTCCCACGGCTATCTGCTGCACCGCCAAGACCATGTTGTTGCACAGCTTGGCCGCCTGTCCGGCCCCGGAACCGCCGCAGTGAATGACCTTGCCTGCCATCGGATCCAGGATCGGTTTCGCGGCCTGCACATCGGCGTCCTCGCCGCCGACCATGAAGGCCAGCGTGCCCGCCGTGGCGCCTTTGATGCCGCCCGATACCGGGGCGTCGAGTTGGGCCAGTCCGGCTGCGACTGCCTGCTGGTGGATCTCGCGGGCATCGTCGACCGAGATCGTCGACGTGTCGATCAGTAGAGTTCCTTTTTTTGCCGTCGGCAGGATCTCCGCGTAGCAGGATTTGACCACCGTTCCGTTGGGAAGGGACGTGATGACCACATCGGCGTCGGCGACCGCCGCAGCGCCGCTGTCGAACACCTCGGCGCCCTTGTCGGCTGCCGCGGATTTGATCGCGGCCACCGGGTCGAAACCGCGCACGGAGTGGCCCGCCGCGACGAGGTTGGCGGCCATCGGCCCGCCCATGTTGCCCAATCCCAAGAACGCGATCGTCGTCATCCATCTCTCCCGTTAAGACGCGCGGACGCGGGCCGCTGCTGCTCGCCCGATGACCACGCGCATGATTTCGTTCGTGCCTTCCAGGATTCGGTGCACCCGCAGATCCCGGACGATTTTCTCGAGCCCGTACTCCTTCAGATAGCCGTAGCCGCCATGCAGTTGAAGGGCTTGATCGGCCACCTCGAAGCAGGCGTCGGTCACGTAGCGCTTGGCCATCGCGCATAGTTCGACCTTGTCGGGGGAACCTGCGTCCAGAGCAGATGCGGCCCGCCACAACAGAATCCGCGAGGTTTCCAACGCGGTGGCCATATCGGCCAGGCTGAACCGGATGGTCGGCTCGTCGAGCAGCGAACCGCCGAAGGCTTCCCGATCGCGGAGGTACTCGGCAGCCTTGTCGTTGGCGGTGCGAGCACCGCCGAGCGAGCAGGCGGCGATGTTGAGGCGGCCGCCGTTGAGTCCGTTCATCGCGACACCGAACCCGCTGCCCTCGCCCTCGGGGCCGCCGAGCAGCGCATCTGCGGGAACCCGAACCTTGTCGAAGACCACTTGGGCGGTCGGCTGCGCATTCCAACCCATCTTGGCTTCGTTCGCGCCGAAACTGAGTCCGGGTGTGCCCTTTTCCACGACGAATGCCGATATTCCGCGAGGGCCGTCGTCGCCGGTGCGCGCCATCACCACGTAAACGTCGGACACACCTGCGCCGGAGATGAACTGCTTGACCCCATCGAGCACGTAGTCAGATCCGTCACGGACCGCGCGGGTCCGCAATGCGGAAGCATCCGAGCCTGCTCCCGGTTCGGTAAGGCAGTAGCTGGCGATCGTCTCCATGGTGGCCAACCGCGGCACCCAGTTCTTGCGCTGTTCCTGGCTGCCGTAGCTGTCGATCATCCAGGCGCACATGTTGTGGATCGAGATGAACGACGCGATCGTCGGGTCGGCTGCGGCCAGCTCTTCGAAGATCCGGACGGCGTCGAGCCGTCGCAGTCCGCTGCCGCCGGTCTCCTCGGAGCAGTAGATCGCCGCGATCCCGAGATCCGCGGACTCGCGCAGCACGTCGACAGGGAAGTGTTTGTCGGCATCCCACTCTAAAGCATGTGGTGCCAAGCGTTTTTCAGCGAATGCTGCTGCGGTCTCGACGATGATGCGTTCGTCGCTGTTTATCTCGAATAGTTGGGCAGACAATGTGGCTACTTCATCGTGGGAATGACGAATTCGGCGCCGTCCTTGATGCCCGATGGCCAGCGCTCGGTGACGGTCTTGACCTTGGTGTAAAACTGGATCGACGTGGGGCCGTGCTGGTTGAGGTCGCCGAAACCGGACCGCTTCCAGCCGCCGAAGGTGTGATATGCCACCGGAACCGGGATCGGGACGTTCACGCCGACCATGCCGACCTGGACGCGGGACACGAAATCCCGTGCGGTGTCGCCGTCGCGGGTGAAGATCGCCACGCCGTTTCCGTACTCGTGTTCGGAGGGAAGTGACACAGCTTCCTCGTAGTTCGCCGCCCTGACGATGCACAGGACCGGACCGAAGATCTCGTCGGTGTAGATGGACATGTCAGTGCTGACATGGTCGAACAGGGTGGGTCCGATGAAGTAGCCCCCCGACAGGCTGGCGTCGGTTCCATCCACACTGAACGTCAGCTCGTCGGTGGTCCGCTCCCGACCGTCCACGACGAGGTCGGCGCCGGCATCCACGCCCTGGCCGATGTAGTCGCGGACGCGGTGCAGCGCTGCCTCGGTGACCAGTGGCCCGTAGTCGGCCTTGGGGTCCAGGCTGTGGCCCACCCGGAGCTGATTGACTCGCTCGACCAGCTTGCTGCGGAGCCGTTGCGCGGTCTCTTCGCCGACCGGTACCGCGACGCTGATAGCCATGCAGCGTTCGCCGGCGCTTCCGTAGCCCGCACCGATCAGCGCGTCGACGGCTTGGTCTAGGTCCGCGTCGGGCATCACGATCATGTGGTTCTTGGCCCCACCGAAGCACTGCGACCGTTTCCCGTTGGCCGCCGCCGTGGAGTAGATGTACTGCGCGATGTCGGAGGACCCGACGAAGCCGACTGCCTGGACCTCGGGGTGGGCCAGGATCGCGTCGACGGCTTCCTTGTCGCCCTGGACGACCTGGAATACGCCGGCGGGCATGCCGGCTTCTGCGAAGAGCTCGGCCAGGCGTAAAGGAACCGACGGGTCGCGCTCAGAAGGCTTAAGTATGAACGCGTTTCCGCACGCCAGCGCCGGACCCGCTTTCCACAGCGGGATCATCGCCGGGAAGTTGAACGGAGTGATTCCGGCAACCACGCCCAGGGGCTGACGGATCGAGTAGACGTCAATGCCGGCGCCGGCGCCCTCGGTGAACTCACCTTTGAGGAGGTGCGGGATGCCGATGGCGAACTCAATGACCTCGATGCCGCGCTGGATGTCGCCTTTGGAGTCTGGGATGGTCTTCCCGTGCTCCAGGGACAGCAGCTCTGCCAGTTCGTCTTCGTGGCGGCCGACCAGTTCGATGAACTTCATCATCACGCGTGCCCGGCGTTGCGGGTTCCAGGCAGCCCATTCCTTCTGCGCCTCGACGGCGGTGGCCACTGCGGTGTCGACATCGGCCGCGCTGGCCAGCACCACCTGCGCCTGAACCTCACCGGTGCTGGGGTTCAGCACATCGGCGGTGCGACTGGACTGAAGCTCGCTGCGCTTGCCGCCGATGAAGTGGGGAATCCGGGTGGTCATAATAGGTCCTCTCGCCGCTAGATACTTGGATATCCTAGTAATGCGCCTGGGGCATTGACAAACGAGGGCCGACAAACGAGGGCCGTCGGGGAGCCAATGCGCACCTATAACCCGTCAGATTCCTACCAGGCCCAGGCCGGCGCGGCGTTGCTTGTGTCGATCCACGGTCTATGTCGATCCGCCGTCGCGGCGAAGCCGGCCGATGGACGCGCGGGTCTCGTCCCAGCTGGGCAGTAGGCCCGCTGCGCGGACCTGCTCGAGGGTGGGCGCAACCGCGTCGCGGTCGGAAAGCTCGAGAGCTTCGGCGGTCGGCCACTCAATGCCCAACGCCGGATCGGTGGCGCAGATGGTGTGCTCGCGTTCGGGGGCATAGGGCGTCGAGCACAGGTAGACCACCGTCGAGTTGTCCTGCAATGCGAGGAACCCATGGGCGAGACCCTCGGAGATGTACACCGACCCGCGCCTCTCGGCGTCGAGCAGCACCGCATCCCAGCGGCCGAACGTCGGCGAGCCCACCCGGATGTCGACAACCACGTCGAATACCGAGCCATGCACGCAGGTAACGTATTTCGCTTGGCCGGGCGGATAATAGGCGAAATGCAGGCCCCGGAGCACCCCGGCCGCCGACACTGAGCAGTTGGCCTGCCGCAAATCAAAGGGATGCCCGGCAAGCGCCGTGAAATCGGAGTCGGTGAACCATTCCAAGAACACCCCGCGCGGGTCGACGTGCAGTTGCGGGGTTATCGCCCAGGCGCCGGGGACGGAGAGCTCACGGACCTCCATCTCAACGACCGCGTTCTTCGTATTGGGCCTCCGCTGCCGCTTTCAACGGGCCCCACCAAGCTTCATTACGCCGGTACCAGTCGACGGTGGCGCGGAGGCCGTCTTCGAAGTCGGTGTGCTTTGGTCCCCAACTCAATTCGGTACGCAGGGCGGACGAATCGATCGCGTACTGCAGATCGTGGCCCGCTCGATCGGTGACGTGGTCGAAATCGTCGTCCGGTCGTTCCATTAGTTGCAGGATGGTGCGCATCACCGACAAATTGTCGCGTTCGCCCTCAGCCCCGATCAGGTAGGTGCGCCCGATGGTGCCGTCGGCGAGAATCCGCCAGACCGCACTGTTGTGGTCGTCGACGTGGATCCAGTCGCGTACGTTGGCGCCGCTGCCGTAGAGCTTGGGGCGTCGCCCAGTCAGCACATTGGTGATCTGGCGCGGGATGAACTTCTCCACATGCTGGTAGGGCCCATAGTTGTTGGAGCAGTTCGAGATCGTGGCCGCCACGTGATACGAGCGGACCCAGGCACGGACCAGCATGTCGGCGGCAGCCTTGGTGGCCGAGTACGGGCTCGACGGGTTGTAGGGCGTTGACTCGGTGAACCGTTCTGCGGTGTCAAGCGTCAGTTCGCCGTACACCTCGTCGGTGGACACGTGATGTAGCCGAATACTGTTGTGACGCACGGCCTCAAGCACCGAGAATGTTCCCAGGATGTTCGAATGGACAAACGGCCCCGGGTTCGCCAGCGCATTGTCGACGTGGGTTTCGGCAGCGAAGTGCACAACTGCGTCAGACTCTGCGACGAGTTTGCCCACCAGGTCAGTGTCGGCGACGTCGCCCTGCACCAAACGGATCTCATTGTCCACGGCAGCCAGCGACTCCCTGCTGCCCGCGTAGGTCATGGCGTCGAGCACCGTCACCGCGACCTCGGGGTGCTCACGAACCGCGCCGCGTACGAAGTTGGCGCCGATGAAGCCGGCGCCACCGGTGACCAGCAGTCGCATGGTCAAACCCTAGCCGGGTTCGGAACTGCTGGCGGCCTTGTGGGTCAGTAGCAGTCGGTCCCGGTTCCCGCAGCGTGCAGAGTTTCGTGCCACGACAGCTGTTGCGTCACTTCCGCCGAGCGACGATGACGGGAACCTTGGCCGCCTGCACTACCGCACTGCTCACCGAGCCCAGCAGGGTGCTGGCCACAGCGCCGTGACCGTGACTACCCACGACCAGCAGCTGTGCGGATTCGGACTCCTCGACCAGCCGGCGGGCGGGCTGATCCAGGACCGCTGCCCGACGCACGCGGACGTCTGGAAAGCGTTCCCGCCAGGTGGCCAACTGTCCGTCCAGTTCCGTGTCGATGTCGGGTCGCACGGTTTCCCAATCGAAATTGGGCATCTTGAACATGCCGGGCGACCACCAGGCGTGCATCACGACCAGTTCGACGCCGCGGCGTGCGGCCTCCTCGAAGGCCAACTCAACTGCCGACCGGGAGGCTGCGGAACCGTCGTATCCGAGTATCACCGGCGCTCCGGAGTCAGGTGTCGGACTCTCGCTGGGAACTATCGCCACCGGACAGTGCGCGCGGTGTACCAAGCCCATGCTGACACTGCCCAGGATGACACGTCCGAATGCCCCGAGCCCGCGGGATCCCACCACGACCATCGTCGCGGTCTTGGAGGCCTCCACCAGTGCGGCAGTGGGTGTTGCGAGGGCGAAATTAGTGGAGACCGGTACCGATCCCTGCGTGAGTTTCTCGGCGATATTGCCAGCGTCCTTGAGGATGTCCCGGGCGATCTCCTGCTGGAACTCCACGATCCCGGTCGGGACCGGCGCGATCGGCCAGATCGAGGCCGACGCAGCGGCCGCGTACAGGATGACAAGCGGCGCCTCGCGCAGCATCGCATTCCCTGCGGCCCATTCGAGCGCCGCCTGAGATGACGGTGAGTCATCCACTCCGACAACGATCTCGGTGCCTTCACCGCTAGCGGTCATCAATGTGTCCTTCCGTTAGGAATCCATGTCCTTCTGGGCCATACCCCGATCAGGGTTACCGCGCGTCAGGGTTACCGTGCGACGATCACCGGCACCCCGGCGGCCTGCGCCACCGCGGAACTAACAGAGCCCAGCAGCATTCCAGCGAATCCGCCACGGCCGCGGCTGCCGACGACGACCAGTTGCGCCGACTTCGACTGTTCGAGTAGCTGACGGTCCGGGCGGTCCCGCACGACCACCGTGCGCACCGCCACGTCGGGGTAGCGCTCCTGCCAGCCGGCCAACCGCTCCGCCACCACCAGTTCTGCCTGCGGCCGGTACGTCGTGTCCACGCTGGGGAAGGCGTAGGCCGTTGGTTCATGGCATGCGTGCACCGCAACCAGGCCCGCGGCCCGCCTCGAAGCTTCGTCGAATGCGATTGCCAGAGCCCGCTCCGAATCCGGCGAGCCGTCGATCCCGACGACGACCGGCGCTCCCGATGTCTGTGTGCCCGAGGTGAGCTCACCGTGGATTACCGCCACCGGGCAGTGGGCGTGATGCAACAGCCCGGCGCTCACCGAGCCGAGCAGCGCGCTTCTCACTGTGCCGAGGCCTCGGCCGCCGACCACGATCATCTCGGCATCCTTGGACAGGTCAGCCAGCGCAGCCACCGCATTGCCCTCGACGGTGCACTCACTGATGTTCAGCGGCCCGGCATCTGAAGTGGCTCGTTGGGCGACATTCGTTGCTCGGTCCAGGATCTCGCGGCCTCGCTGCTCGGCGATCTGTGCCAGTTCAGCGGAATGAGCGACTTCGTACCAGGTCGCCGCGTGAGCCTCAGTGAGGACGTGCGCCAGTGTGAGCGGGACCCCGTGGAGAACAGCCTCGCGCGCGGCCCACTCAACAGCCGACTCGGCTGCTGGCGACCCGTCGGTTCCGACAACCACTCCTCTGGGTGCACTGTGCATGTCGACTCCTCGCTGGACATTTGAGCGGTTGTGGTGAATCAGCGGTGCGGCGAAGCTCTCTTGACCGTAGAACGCGTCTTGTTGACCGTAGAACGCGCCTTCCTGCAGCGCTGGAGGCGTTGGTCACTCAAACGCAGAGGACTTTGGACTCTGAGACCGGAGGGACTGGCGATCGCTCGGCGGACCCGAAACCCGGCCTGGCCCCGGACCCCTTGGTGCCGCCCCGGCCGACGAACGCCGTGACCGGCCCTTACCTAGGCTCGCACCAAAGGCGCTGAGTAAGGCCATCGTGGTAGGGCCGTAGTACGGCCATAGTACGGCCGCTGCCCCGAAATGATCTGCGCACCGTTCCGCGTAGATTTTGGACCCGGCCGGTCTGCGAGTAGCATGGAGCAACGGTGCTGCCTACGCGCCGACTTCTTGCGTGCCCCGTCAGGACGTTCTCGGTCGGTCGAAGGCTGCGCTGGACAGGCCGAAAAGCCGAACGGGCCAACCGGCCGATACGAAACGAAAGCAAGGATCGCTACACAGTATGGCCAAGAAAGACGGCGCCATCGAGGTCGAGGGCCGCGTGGTCGAGCCCCTACCCAATGCAATGTTCCGCATTGAGTTGGAGAACGGACACAAGGTGCTCGCCCACATCAGTGGCAAGATGCGGCAGCACTACATCCGCATCCTCCCAGAGGACCGCGTCGTGGTGGAGCTCTCGCCCTACGACCTGACCCGCGGCCGCATCGTGTACCGGTACAAGTGACGAGCGCTCGCGCGAGTCATCGATAAGCACAGAAGCACCCACCCAGAAGCACAGAAGGATCGAACGAGCCGTGAAGGTGAACCCGAGCGTCAAGCCCATCTGCGACAAGTGCAGGGTGATCCGTCGGCATGGGCGGGTCATGGTGATCTGTTCCGATCCGCGCCACAAGCAGCGGCAGGGATGAGCGCTCGCGCCGGCGCCATCTGACACAACCGGCGTCTGACACAACTGAATGAAGACCTCCCAGTACCACTGAGCGGATACGCCGCTCAGCAGTGATGAGAGCTGAGTGAACAGCGAACATCCACGTCCGGCACGGAGGCCGGACCCCACCAGCGAGTGGGAACGGACTGGGATAAGACCTCCGCAGAACACGAGGAATGGCACACATGGCTCGACTTATGGGCGTCGATCTCCCGCGCGACAAGCGCATGGAGATCGCGTTGACTTACATTTACGGTGTCGGACGTACCCGCTCCCAGGAGATCCTGGCCGGTACCGGTATCGACAAGGATCTGCGCACCAAGGACCTGACCGATGATCAGGTGACCCAGTTGCGCGACTTCATCGAGGGAAACCTCAAGGTGGAGGGTGACCTGCGTCGCGAGGTGCAGGGCGATATCCGTCGCAAGATCGAGATCGGCTGCTACCAGGGCCTGCGGCACCGTCGCGGCCTGCCCGTGCGTGGCCAGCGCACCAAGACCAACGCGCGTACCCGCAAGGGCCCCAAGCGCACCATCGCCGGCAAGAAGAAGGCCAGGTAACCCCTGATGGCAACAGCGAAGAAGTCAGCAGCGGGTCCCAAGAAGGCCCAAAAAACGCGGAGACGGGAAAAGAAGAACGTCCCGCACGGTGCTGCGCACATCAAGAGCACGTTCAACAACACGATTGTGACGATCACCGATCCGCAGGGCAATGTCATCGCCTGGGCGTCTTCGGGTCACGTCGGTTTCAAGGGCTCGCGTAAGTCCACCCCGTTCGCCGCGCAGTTGGCCGCGGAGAACGCCGCCCGCAAGGCGCAGGAGCACGGTGTCAAGAAGGTCGACGTCTTCGTCAAGGGGCCCGGCTCTGGCCGGGAGACCGCGATCCGTTCGTTGCAGGCCGCCGGACTCGAGGTCGGCGCCATTTCCGATGTCACCCCCCAGCCGCACAACGGCTGCCGTCCGCCCAAGCGCCGCAGGGTCTAAGGGTCAGCGGGATGCAGACGGATTCAGTGGAATTCAGAGGGATTCAGACGGAAGAGGTAGGAACTTAAAATGGCTCGTTACACCGGACCCGTCACCCGCAAGTCGCGCCGCCTAGGCGTCGACCTGGTCGGGGGAGATCAGTCGTTCGAGAAGCGTCCCTACCCGCCCGGCCAGCACGGCCGCGCGCGCATCAAGGAGAGCGAATACCGTCAGCAGCTGCAGGAGAAGCAGAAGGCCCGCTTCTCCTATGGCGTGATGGAGAAGCAGTTCCGTCGCTACTACGAGGAAGCGAACCGTCAGCCCGGTAAGACCGGCGACAACCTGCTGCGCATCCTGGAGAGCCGGCTGGACAACGTCGTGTACCGCGCCGGCCTGGCCCGCACCCGTCGGATGGCACGTCAGCTGGTCAGCCACGGTCACTTCACCGTCAACGGCGTCAAGGTCGACATTCCCAGCTACCGGGTGTCGCAGTACGACATCATCGATGTCAAGGACAAGTCGATCAACATGCTGCCTTTCGAGATCGCGCGGCAGACGGTCGGCGAGCGGCCGATTCCAGCATGGCTGCAGGTCGTCGGCGAGCGGCAGCGCATCCTCGTGCACCAGCTGCCCGAGCGCGCGCAGATCGACATCCCGCTCACCGAACAGCTGATCGTCGAGCTCTACTCGAAGTAATACGCGTCCGGAAGTTTCGCTGCCCGGCGGAACAGGACCACTTGACGGCATCAAATAGCGGTTGCCGAGAAGGAGAAAGAGAACAACATGCTGATTTCCCAGCGCCCCACCCTGAGCGAAGAAGTTGTCGCCGAGAACCGCTCCCAGTTCGTCATCGAGCCGCTGGAGCCCGGATTCGGATACACCCTGGGCAATTCGCTGCGTCGCACGCTGCTGTCGTCGATCCCCGGCGCGGCGGTCACCAGCATCCGCATCGACGGTGTGCTGCACGAGTTCACCACCGTTCCCGGGGTCAAGGAAGACGTCACCGACATCATCCTGAACCTCAAGGGTCTGGTCGTGTCCTCCGAGGAAGACGAGCCGGTCACGATGTACCTGCGCAAGCAGGGGCCAGGTGAGGTCACCGCGGGCGATATCGTCCCGCCGGCCGGTGTCACCGTGCACAACCCTGACATGCGCATCGCCACCCTCAACGACAAGGGCAAGCTCGAAGTCGAGCTGGTTGTCGAGCGCGGCCGCGGCTACGTTCCGGCGGTCCAGAACAAGGCCTCCGGCGCCGAGATCGGCCGGATCCCGGTCGATTCCATCTACTCACCGGTGCTCAAGGTCACCTACAAGGTGGAGGCCACCCGCGTCGAGCAGCGCACCGACTTCGACAAGCTGATCCTCGACGTCGAAACCAAGGCCTCGATCGGCGCCCGCGACGCGCTGGCATCGGCAGGCAAGACGCTGGTCGAATTATTCGGTCTGGCAAGGGAACTCAACGTCGAAGCCGAGGGAATCGAGATCGGCCCGTCACCTGCCGAGGCCGACCACATCGCATCCTTCGCGTTGCCCATCGATGACCTGGACCTGACGGTCCGCTCGTACAACTGCCTCAAGCGCGAGGGTGTGCACACCGTTGGCGAGCTCGTCGCCCGCACGGAGTCCGACCTGTTGGACATCCGGAACTTCGGTCAGAAGTCCATCGACGAGGTGAAGATCAAGCTGCACCAGCTGGGTCTGTCGCTCAAGGACAGCCCGGCCAGCTTCGATCCTTCCGAGGTCGCCGGCTATGACGTGGCCACCGGTACCTGGAACAGCGACGCCGGCTACGACCTGGACACCGAGCAGGACTTCGCCGAGACCGAACAGCTGTAGTACCGCTCTTTCCCAACCCATCTCTGCCCGATCGCTTCTAGGGAGTCTCCAATGCCCAAGCCCACCAAGGGCCCTCGCCTCGGCGGGTCGTCCTCGCACCAGAAGACGCTGCTGGCGAACCTGGCCACGTCGCTCTTCGAGCATGGCCGCATCACGACCACCGAGCCGAAGGCCCGGGCGTTGCGCCCGTACGCGGAGAAACTCATCACCCACGCCAAAAAGGGCACGCTGCACAACCGGCGTGAAGTGATGAAGAAGATTCGCGACAAGGACATCGTGCACGTCCTGTTCGCCGAGATCGGCCCGTTCTATTCAGACCGCATCGGGGGCTACACCCGGATCATCAAGGTCGAGAACCGCAAGGGTGACAACGCACCGATGGCGGTCATCGAACTGGTGCGGGAGAAGACCGTGACGTCGGAGGCAGACCGGGCCCGTCGGAGCCGCTCCGGTGGCGACAGTGGGTCCAGGGCAGCTGCGTCCACGGCGGCACAGCCCGACGCCGCGGAGCAGGCCGGCGCTGAGGAGCCGATTGCCGAGGGTTCGCCCGAACTTGAGTCGGTGGACGAAGCCAAGTCCGAAGACAGCGCGCTGGAGGAGGCACAGGCAGCCGAGGCCGAAGCCGCGGAGGATGCAGCCGAAGCCGGGGATGCCGACAAGTCCTGATTGCTCTGCCGTCCTGGTCCGCCTTCGGTTGGACATCGCTTACGACGGAACCGAATTCGCCGGGTGGGCGGCACAGGCGGGGCATCGCACGGTCGCCGGCGTCCTCGACGACGCCCTGTCGACGGTGTTCCAGGTGCCGGTACAGGTGCGCGCGGCGGGCCGGACCGACTCGGGCGTTCATGCAACCGGACAGGTCGCCCACCTGGATGTCCCGGCCGAATCATTGCCCAGGGCATACCCCCGCACCCGACGCTCGGGCGAGAGCGAGTTCGGCGCGCTGGTGCGTCGGCTCGCCAAGCTGTTGACCGAAGACGTTCGGGTCCGTGACATCACTCGCGCGGCAGCCGGCTTCGATGCGCGGTTTTCCGCGCTGCGCCGCCATTACGTCTATCGGTTGTCGACAGCTCCTTTTGGCGTCGAACCCCAGGACGCGCGCTTTGTGGCTCCGTGGCCACGTCGACTGGACGCCGAGGCCATGGCTGCGGCGGCACGGGAACTGGTCGGACTGCACGATTTCGCCGCGTTCTGCCGGCACCGGGACGGTGCCACCACCATCCGGGAGTTGCAACGACTGGACTGCGTTCGCGACGAGCACTAGATCGCGATGCATGTCAGCGCCGATGCGTTCTGCTGGAGCATGGTGCGTTCACTGGTCGGGGCGTTGCTCGCAGTTGGAGAACACCGCCGTGACGCACGGTGGTGTGCGGCGCTGTTGAACGCTCCGAGGCGGTCCAGCGACTTCGCCGCAGCGCCGGCGCGGGGGCTGACCCTGGTCGGGGTCGATTACCCGCCCGACGGCGAGCTCGTCGCACGCAATCTCGTCACCCGAGACCTACGTACCCCCGAGGAGATCGGCTGATCGCTCAGAGCCTGCTCACAACGAAATCGGCGGCCTGGTTGACCATTCCTCCGCTGATATAAGACGAGGCCAGGTGAGCGGGCCAGGCGTCTTGCCAGTTCTCCGGCGCGGTGGGATTGCAGATCGGATCCTCGCCGTGGCACAGCTCGATGATCCGGTCGCGTAGCGCGGGGTTGGTGAAGTTGGCGATCGAGCCGACCCACTGGCTGCCGTTGCCGAACAGCGTGACCGCCGCGATGTGCTGATCGATACCCGAAGGCAGCGGATAATCGAAGCCGAAGGCGGCGATCGGCGCTGCGATCACGATGTCGGTTGCCGCGGCACCGAGTGAGTAGCCGCCGAGGACCAGCCGGGTATCGGGGCAGTTGGCGGCCATGTACTGGACGCGCTGGCTCATGTCGTTGGCGCCTTCGTCGATCTCGGTGTCGGCCGGGTATCGCACGGGGTACAGATTGATGTTCTTGCCGGTCTTGCTGCGAAGCTGGCTGATCAGCGCATTGCCGATCTGCCCGGCGCCGGGCGCCTCGATGCGTCCGCGCGCGAAGATCAGTTCCGCCTGGGGGCAGGCGGCGGATGCCACCGGAAGGAGAGCCGACGCGCCGCCCGGAAGTGCGGCGGGGGTGATCAGCGCTGTTGCGGCGAGAACCACCGCCATCGTCAATTTACGAATCACCCCGCCGATCATAGCGGGGCGATGCTCGCTGTTGAAGTCAGATTCGACTCGCCGCGAAACCTGCAGCTTGAGCGATGGATTGTGAGGATTCGTAGTTCGTGTGGGCAAAAGGATTTCGGCCACCCGAGCAGATCGGGTCCCCGTCGGCGCACAGATCGATCGCCTTGCCCGCGAACGAGCCGGTGGATGAGACCGGGTTGCCGAACTTTGTGGCCGGATTGCCGAATACCGCGACCGCGGCGACGTTGCCGCTGAGGCTACCGGACAGCGGTGGGGCTGATCCGATGTCGCCCACCTTGTTCCCCAGAGGCGGCACGCCCGCCAGCATGTCGACGACCGCCGCACCCTGTGAGTAACCGCCTAGCACGATCCGGGTTCCGGGGCACTGCTGGGCCATTGTGGCGATGCGATTGGTGGCATCAGTGGCGCCGTCGGCGGTGTAGAGGAAGTCATAACTGGCGGGATAGTTGACGCCGTACGATCCGACGGTGCGCCCTCCGAGCTGCGGCGTCAATGCGTTGACGAACGCCTGGCCCACCCGGCCGATGCCGGGTGCCTCGCTCGTGCCGCGGGCGAACACCACCTCCACGTCGGGGCACGGCTGGGCGGCAGCCGTCGGGGCGAGTGTCAGGAGCGTGGCGGCCATCGGGACGGTCGCGGCGGCCGAGATCGCCACCAGGATGCGGCGGCTCATGCGGTCAAAAGTCACAAGGCACCGTATCGCACGGCCCAAGCGCAGTGGTCGCGCTTGCAGTGGTCGCGCCTGGAGTGGCCCCAGTTGAACCCGCGCTAAACCCGTGCCGCAACGAAAGCGGCGGCCTGGTTGGTCATGCCGGGCACGTAGTTGCTGTGAGCGGCGACATCCTCGCCGCCCGAGCAGATCGGGTCATTGAGGGTGCACAGGTCGATCGCGCGGCCGCCCCAGATCGGGCTGACCGTCAGTGGCAGGCCCGCCTTGGCGGTCGGGTTGCCGAACACGGCGATGGCGGCGACAAAATCGGGGGCGTTGGGAGGCAGCGGATTGTTGAACCCGACAGCCGGGAACGGCACTGCCGAAATGATGTCGATCACCGCAGCGCCCTGCGAGTAGCCGCCGAGTACCAGCCGGGTGCCGGGGCAGTTGGCCATCATGTACTGGATGTGCGCGCTGGCGTCGTTGGCGCCCCCGGCGGCCGCGAGGAAGTTGAAGGTGGCCGGGTAGTTGACGGCGTAGGCGCCGACGGAACGGCCCCCGACCTGACCACGCAACGAGTCTACGAAGGCGCCGCCCACCCGGCCGAGGCCCGGCGGTTCGTCGGTGCCGCGGGCGAACACCACCTCGATGTCCGGGCAGCCCTGCGCGTGCGCGCTGGGCAGCGCTTCCGGGCCGGTGACGGCCGGCGCCAGCAGCAGCGCGACGGCGAGGAGCAGTGCCGCCGCTAGCGATGGGATGCGGGCAATCCGGCGAGCATCAAGATCGGTAGTCACCGGAGTCATGTTAGTCAGCCGGGCTTGCTAATGCCCAGAGGTCGCGTTGACTCATCGAAAATGCGCGCGTCTGTCTCGTTCAACTCGACAGCCAGCGCCTTTGACTGCGTGGCTGTGTTTTCCAGCCTGAGCTGTTCGCTGCGGTCGCCATGGCGGGCCACCGCAAGCCCGATCAGCACGATCGCGCCACCGAGAGCCTGCGTCAGCGTGACGGCCTCGCCGACCAGCACCCATGCGGCCAGTACCGCAAACAGCACCTCGGACAGGCCGACCAGCGAAGCGAATCGTGGCCGGAGTCGTGCGATACCGACGATCCCCAGCGTGTAGGCGATCGCCGTGGGAATCAGCGCCAGCGCGATCACGGGCACGAGCCATGTGGTGGTCCAGCCGGCGATCACGGTGTCGGTGGCGGTGAATGTCAGCGGCATCGCCCCGGAGAAGCCGAGCAGGCCGACCGCCGCGCTGCCGACGACGAGGCCCGCGGTGGCAAGCGTGATCGGGTGTAGCCCGGGATGGCCGTCGGGCCCCCGTCGGCCGACCTTGTCCGACATCAGGAAGTAGCAGGCCGCGCAAACCGCGGCGGCCAGGCCCCAACCGACACCGACGAGGTTGATGTCGGTGCCCGCCGGCCCGCCGGGCCCAAGGAATCCGAGGACCAGCATGATTCCCGACACCGCGAGCGCCGCGCCCAGGAACGTCAGGTTGGTGGGTCGGCTGCGCGTAGTCACCCACAGCCAGCTCACCACGAGGATCGGGGCGGTGTACTCGAGCAGCAACGCGACGCCCACCGACAGATGGGAGACCGCGTTGAAGTAGAAAAGCTGAGCGCCGGCGATCGGCACGACACCGTAGAGCACGACGGTGCTCGCGTGAGTACGTGCCTCGCGGATCCAGCCGGGGCGCACGATGGCGGCGAAAATAGCCATCGCCAGCGCACCGCCGGCCAGTCGGGCCGTGACGGCTGCGGTCGGGCTCCACCCGGCCTCCATCAAAGATTTTGCGAACGGTCCCGAGGATCCGAAGGCGAACGCCGAACCGATCGCGAAAAGTAAACCCGTATGAAAATGGGGGGAGTGGTGCGACTGGCCGGCGCCCGCGCGTTGGTTCTCCGTGGGGGTGAGATGTGCGGTGTTGCAGAGATCAGCGGCCATGGGTACACCTCCAGACGATGCCGGCAAGGAATGTAATGAGTAAAGTCAACTTTGGTCATGACGCTATCTCCGAGAGGAGTCATGAGTCAAATGCTTTTCAATCATGACACCGACTTCACCTTGCGGGCGGCATGTGTGCTGGTCAACAGCGACCGGGTCGACGGTGAGCGGCTCGCGGACCTCGCTGCCCTCGATGAGTATCTGGATGGTTTCGGCTGGACAGGACGGCGCGATCACGACGCCGCCGAGTTGACGTCCGTTCATCAGTTGAGGGAACGACTGGGCAGGGTCTGGGAGGCCGCCCAGGACGAGGTTCGCGCGGTCGGCGAGGTCAATGCGTTGCTCAGCGATACCCATGCCTCGCCCTGGCTGACCAGGCATGCCGAGATGCCTGAGTGGCATCTGCACCTCGCGTCGATCCATGACCCGCTGTGGCAGCGGATGGGGGCGGAACTGGCGATGGCGCTGGCTGACTTGATCCGCTCAGGCGAGTTGCGGCGGCTCAAGGTGTGCGCCGCGCCCGATTGCTACGCGGTGTTGGTGGACCTCTCGCGAAATCGGTCGGGAAAATTCTGTGACACCGGCAACTGTGGAAACCGTCTGCACGTCGCGGCCTACCGCGAGCGCCGCTCCAACAGGTGAAGCCGCTCAAATAGGTGACGTGAGCCCGACCCCTCCGCCAGTAGCCTGGCGGAGGGGTCTCGAACTGTTGCAACCGACAACGCGCCTGCATGTCAGTGGATATCGGTTTCTGGTGCGCCGAATGGAGCATGCGCTGGTGCGCGGTGACACGCGCATGCTCGACGATCCGCTTCGTGCCCAGTCGATTTCATTGGCCGCAGGTGCGGTATTGGCGTCCATCGCGGTCGTTGTCTGCACCATCCTGGCCTTCCTGAGACCCGCGGGCGACCTCGGGGATGCCCCCATCGTCGTGGTGCGCGACACCGGCGCGCTGTATGTCAGGCTCGGTGAGGTTCTCCATCCGGTCTTCAACCTGGCTTCGGCACGGTTGATCGCCGGGACGCCGGCCGACCCGTACGTGGTCAGCCAGCAGGCTGTCGACAGCGCCCGTCGGGGAACTCAGGTGGGCATACCCGGTGCGCCGCAACAGATCGCGACACCGCTGTCAGCTGAGGAATCGGCCTGGACGGTGTGCGACGACGCACGGGGCGAAACGATTGTCGTCGCCGGCCGGATCGCCGACGGCACCGTGACGTCCGGAGTTGGTGTGCTGGTGACACCGCGAGATGTGCGTAGCGCAACCACGTACCTGCTCTATGACGGCCGGCGGGCCCGCGTCGACCTGCGTCACCCTGCGGTAGTGCGTGCATTGCGCCTGGAGGGTAGCGTCCCGCAGCCGATCTCGGCCGCGGTCTTGGCGGCGATACCCGAGGCGCCGGAGATCATGCCGCCGCACATACCCGAAGCCGGCTCACCTGGACCGCGGACAATGGGCGGGCACCCGGTAGGTGCCGTGCTGAAGGTACATCGCACGAAGGCCGACTCCGACGGTTCGACTGACTATTTCGTCGTCCTCGCCGAGGGCGTGCAACGTATTGGCGAAGTCACCGCTGACTTGATCCGGTACACGGATTCCCGCGTCGGAGAGCAGATCCCCACCGTCGCGCCCCACGTCGTCGGCGCGCTGCCGATCATCGATACCCTGCCGGTGACGACGTTTCCCGAGCGGATGTCCCCGTTACCCACATACCCTGAACAGCCGCTAGCTGAACATGCTGGAGTCAGCCATGTTCGGGTGATCTGCGCGCACTGGCGCGCAGATCCGATCGGACGCGCCCCTTCCACGACAGTCCTTGTGGGCGACGAACCTCCGCTGATCAGCCGCCCGGTCGAGTTGGCGCAAGCGGATGCGGAAGGCCCAGCTGTCGATGCGGTGTCGATGCCCCCTGGCCGCAATGCATTCGGCCGTTCTGTCGGGCTCACCGGCGGCGGACAGAGCACAGGATCGTTGTTCCTGGTGACTGATTCGGGTGTGCGGTACGGAATCCCGAACAGCGAGACCGCCAGAATTCTCGGCCTGACCGATACCGCACAGCCAGCGCCGTGGCCAATACTGGCGGTGCTGCCGCAGGGACCTGAGCTCAGCCGGAGCGGTGCTTCAGTCGACAGGGATGTCATCGTCGCGGCGCCGTAGTCGCCCCACAGCCGCCGAAGCCACGATGGTCCCGGCCGTCAGGGCAAAGCAGATGACCGCTCCCCGAACCGCGGTCCTGGCGGGCGCCTGCTCGACCACAGGCGCGGGCGTCGACGTTTCTCTCGCCCGGAGCGCATCTCGTTGCCGCGGCCCGGTGGAACCGGGGTCGCTGACCGCTGCCAGTGCGTCAACTACGCCGTGGCCGACCGTGGCGTCCCATCCGCCGGCGGGATGGCGCGCAGTGTCCTCGATGCGCTGCATGACCTGGCGAGGGGTCAGCTCGGGGGAGCGGGCGCGGACCAGAGCGGCGATGGCGCTCACCACGGGTGCGGCATAGCTAGTCCCCGAGATCGGTGATCCGTCGGGAGTGGCGTTCACCAAGCCTTCGAAGGCCGGTGCGAGGGAGACCGCGTTCTCGCCCGGTGCGGCAACGTCGACCCATGGTCCGGCCAGGCTGAACTCCGAACCGGTTCCGTCGGGGCCCACCGAGCCAACGGTGAGAACGTAGTCGTCGTACCACCCCGGGCTCGCCACCACGCTGACGTCGTCCCAGCCGACACCGTCGGCGGGATTGGGTCCGGGACATTGGCCGGGTCCGCCGACGTTGCCTGCCGCGGCCACTACGACGACGTTCTTCACGTCCACTGCGTAGGCGAGGGCAGCCCCCAGCGCGCGGTCGTCGAAGCCGGTTTCGGCGGGCAGACACGCCACCGACGAGACGTTGATGACGGTCGCGCCACGGTCCGCGGCGCTGCGCACCGCCGCTGCCAACGTAAGGACGTCGCCGAAGCCAGCCCCTTCTGGTTCGTCGACAGCACGGAACTTGTTGCTGGACTGACGGATTCCAAGAATTGTCACATCGGGCGCGATCCCGGTGAACGGCGTGTTCGCTTCAGCCTGGTCGGCGGCATCGCTGGTATCGTCCTGGGCTCCGATGATTCCGGCGACGATCGTCCCGTGCCCATCGCAGTCGGCTGCGCCATCTCTCATCGAGACGTAGTCACCCCCGGGGACCAGATGCGGCAGACGTCGATGACGGGCCACGCCGGTATCGATCACCGCCACGACCTGACCGGCCCCCCGGGTCAATGCCCACACGGAGTTCAGGTCGATCCCCGCTAGCTGGGCGGCGTCAGATAGAGCATCGGGTGGCACCGAATGCGGCGCCGGCGCGGCGACACAGTCGGCGCGCTGGACGGTGGGGTTGGGCGGCGCAGGCGGAGCCGCTGCGGGCAGCTGGGATTCGTCCAGCGGGGGCGGTGTGACTGCCGCGCTGGTTGGTGCTGCGCAGAGCGGTGCGACGGCCAGCACCGTGACGGTGATCAGCCGAGATGATCGGAGCCCGGTTCTCACGGCAGGCTCAGGTCTCGGACCAGTCCGTACACGCCCGTCACCCAGGCAGCCAGCGGAATCACCGCGGCCAGCGCGAGGTACTCGAGCATCTGCAAAGAGTGGCGGAGCACGGGATTCGGCGGCGTCGCCCTCGCTGCCCGGCTCACGGCGGCGATACTCGCGATGACCGTGGCCGCGCACAACCAGGGCGCGTGCTCGGGAGTCGCGCCGACAGTCACGATGTGGGCGGCCGTCAGGGCGAAGAGACCCGCGACGCTCAACCCGACCCGGCGGCGCCGGTCACAGTGAGTTCGTTGACGTAGCAAGAGTAGGAGCCCGACGTCGGCGGCGAAGACGGCCGTGACTGCCGTCGGACCGGACCCTGGCGGTGCGGACTCGGGTGCGGTGATGATGGCGACCGCAGCAACCGCGGTGACCCCCAAGGTCGCCGAGGACGACCAACCCGCCACCAAACCGGTCAGCACGTCGTGGGCGAGGGCGGCGCGGCGGTCTCCGATCTCCGGCCGTGACGGACCAAGTCCGGCCGCTGCCACCGCCAGCTTCGGGCCCGCGGACAGTGCGGCCAGCGACAGCACGGTCAGGATGGCGCCGGCCGCCCCCAAGGGCAGTTGGACGGATACGCCGAGCATGCTCACCGTGGCGATCGCGCCCGTCACCGCCGCGACAGCGGTCAGCACTGCGGTGTTGCCATCT
>Ga0114921_10000065_pt1 | contig 42931 bp, 39 predicted proteins | sample BentaG_FD_87016 | JGI IMG/M metagenome (GOLD analysis project Ga0114921, IMG submission 87016) | Deep subsurface microbial communities from South Atlantic Ocean to uncover new lineages of life (NeLLi) - Benguela_00093 metaG | ecosystem: Environmental > Aquatic > Marine > Oceanic > Sediment ... | reverse complement strand
TGCCGTGACGTTCCTGGCCGCCGCGGTGCTGTACTTCCTGGCGGTCGGCCAGGTCAAGGGCTTCGCATTCACTCTGGGCCTGACCACCATTCTCGACGTCGTGGTCGTCTTCCTGGTGACCTGGCCGCTGGCCTACCTGGCATCGAAGTCATCGACGATGGCCAAGCCGGTACTCAACGGCTTGGGAGCGGTCCAACAGATTGCGCGCGAACGCCGAGTGGCCGCACAAACGGTGGGACGGGGCTAGCACATGTCGGCACGACATCAGCAACACCAGACGGCCACGTCGCGCGCCGTCGAGGCGCCCGAACTCGAATCCATGGGTACGGATGCGCCACGGCACGGCTTCTTCGTGCGGCTCTACACCGGGACTGGCGCCTTCCAGGTCATGGGCAAGCGCCGGGCCTGGTACACGGCCAGCGCCATCATCGTGGCCATAGCAGTCGGGGCGATCCTGTTGCGGGGCTTCACCTTCGGTATCGACTTCGAGGGCGGCACGAAGGTGTCGTTTCCGCGCGGCGACGCGGAGCAGATCACTGCCGAACAGGTCGAGACGGTTTTCGGCGACGCGATCGGCGAGGCACCGGAGTCGGTGGTCATCGTCGGCAGCGGTGATTCCGCGACGTTCCAGATCCGGTCGGAAACGCTGAGCAACGAGGAAACCGAAAAGCTCCGCATCGCGCTGTTCGAAGAGTTCCAGCCGCGCGGTGCCGACGGGCAGCCCAGCAAGCAGGCGATCAGCGATTCGGCGGTATCGGAGACCTGGGGTGGCCAGATCACCCAGAAGGCGTTCATCGCGCTGGTCGTCTTCCTCGTGCTGGCGGCCATCTACATCACAGTGCGCTACGAGCGATACATGGCGATCGCGGCACTGACGACGCTTGTGTTCGACCTGGTGGTCACCGCCGGTGTGTACGCGCTCGTCGGATTCGAAGTCACTCCTGCCACGGTGATCGGGTTGTTGACGATCCTGGGTTTCTCCCTCTACGACACCGTCATCGTGTTCGACAAGGTTGAGGAGAACACCGAGGGTTTCGAGCACACCACCCGGCGCACCTTCGCCGAGCAGGCCAACCTGGCCGTGAACCAAACTTTCATGCGCTCGATCAACACCAGCCTAATCTCGGTGCTGCCGATCGTCGCACTGATGGTGATCGCGGTGTGGCTGCTGGGCGTCGGCACCCTGATGGACCTCGCGTTGGTTCAGATCGTCGGCGTGATCGTGGGAACGTACTCGTCGATCTTCTTCGCCACACCGTTCTTGGTGAGCATGCGCGAACGTACCGAATTGGTGAGCAAGCACACCAATCGAGTACTGAACCGCCGCAAGACGGCGGCGGCCAAGACGGTCGACGCCGCGGCGCAGACTGGCGATGCTGACGACCGCCGCGAACCTGAGCCGGCTTCGGTGACGGCACCGCCTGCGTCACACCCAGCACCCCCAGCCGTACCCCCGGACAAGCCTGCGCCCGGGGCCCGTCCCGTCCGGCCGTCCTCCAGCAGGACCGGACGACCGTCGGGTAAGCGACGCCCAGGAAAGCGTTAGGAGCGGTAGGTCCGATGACCCATCGCCCAATCTCGCTGCGTCGCACCGCCCTGCTGTCGGCGGTGCTCGCTCTGGTCGGCTCGTTGGGGCTGACCGCGTGTTCGGATGGCGTGGCAGACTCCGTCGACTTCGCCGTCGACGGCACCCTCATCAGCTACAACACCAATACGGTGGCCGGTGCCGCCTCCGGTGGCCCCCAGGCTTTCGCGCGGGTGCTGACGGGCTTCAACTACCACGGCCCACAAGGTCAAATCGTGGGTGACCGCGATTTCGGCAGCATCTCGGTGGTGGGCCGGACTCCGCTGGTCCTGGACTACGAGATCAATTCCAGCGCTGTGTATTCCGACGGTAAGCCGATTACCTGCGACGACATGGTGCTGGCGTGGGCGTCTCGGTCGGGCAGATTCCCGCGCTTCGACGCAGCTAATCGGGCCGGATACGCCGACATCGCTGCCATCGATTGCGAGCCGGGGCAAAAGAGGGCACGAGTGTCCTTCGCGCCGGACCGCGCGTTCACCGATTACGGGCAACTGTTCGCCGCGACCTCGATGATGCCCGCACACGTCATCGCCGACGTACTCGGACTCGGCGATGGCGGGGTGACGACGGCGTTGCTCAAGAACGACGGGCCGATCGTCGACCGCATAGCCATGGTCTGGAATACCACCTGGAACCTGAAGCCCGACCTGGACATCAAGCGGTTCCCGTCCTCGGGCCCCTACAAGCTTGATTCGGTGACGACCGAGGGCGCGGTGGTCCTGGTGGCCAACGAGCAGTGGTGGGGCACCCAACCGGTCACCGACAAGGTGACCGTATGGCCCCGCAGTTCCGACATGCAGGACCGGGTAAACGAAGGCGACTATGACGTCGTCGACATCGCGTCGGGATCGCTGGGCACCCTCAACCTGCCGGAAGGCTATGTGCGGACCGATGCGCCGTCGGCGGGTGTCGAGCAGCTGATCTTTGCCCCGGCGGGTCCGCTTGCAGAGGTACCCGCACGTCGGGCGCTGGCATTGTGCACCCCGCGTGATGTTATCGCCCGAAATGCGGATGCGCCGATTTTCAACTCGAGGCTCAACCCCGCAACCGAAGACGCCTACGGGGCTGCGGAGATCACCCCGGAGGCCGGACAGTTCGCCGTCGCTGACCCTGAAGGTTCCCGCGCGGCCCTCAACGACCAGCCCCTGACCGTGCGGATCGGCTATCAGACGCCGAACGCCCGGCTCGCCGCCACGGTGGGCGCGATCGCGAAGTCTTGCGCACCGGCAGGTATCAGCGTCGAGGACGTCGCTTCAGAGACCGTCGGCCCGCTGGCGTTGTCCAACAACGAGATCGACGTGCTTATCGCGAGCACCGGCGGCGCGGCGGGCAGCGGCTCGTCGGGATCCTCGGTGATGGACTCCTATAGTCTGCACAGCGGCAATGGCAACAACCTGCCGCGGTACGCCAACGAACGCATCGACGGCATCATCGCCACGGTGGCCGTGATATCGGACCCCAAGGAACTGGCCCGACTGCTTGGTGAGGCAGGCCCGATCCTGTGGGCCGACATGCCGACCCTGCCGCTGTACCGACAACAGCGGACTCTGCTGACGTCGGCGATGATGTTTGGGGTGAGCAGCAATCCGACTCGTTGGGGGGCAGGGTGGAACATGGATCGTTGGAAGCTGAGCCAGTGAGGCCGGGAGCCGGGCCGCCGGCGACATTCGGGCCGGGAGCCGGGCCGCCGGCGACATCCGGGCCCGGGGGGGTCGCGCAGGTCATCGGTTCGTTGCTGCGTGAGGTGCCCGACTTTCCGGAGCCGGGCATCCAGTTCAAAGACTTGACGCCGGTGCTCGCCGACGCGCGAGCTCTTGCCGAGGTCAGTGCGGCGATCGCCGAGATAGCCAAGGGTGCGGATCTGGTGGCCGGGGTGGATGCGCGCGGATTCCTGCTCGGTGGCGCGGTGGCTCTCAAGTTGGGCATCGGCGTGGTAGCGGTACGCAAGGGCGGCAAGCTGCCGCCCCCGGTGCTCAGCGAGACTTACAGTCTCGAGTACGGAACTGCCACCCTGGAGGTCCCGGCCGAGGGCATCGAGTTGGCGGGCCGCTCGATCGTGGTGATCGATGATGTGCTCGCCACCGGGGGAACACTGGCCGCCACCAATCAATTGCTCACCGCAGCTGGAGCGCAGGTGGCCGGTGCGGTGGTAATGCTCGAACTCGCCGCGCTGGGCGGCCGCGCGGTTCTCGATCCATTGTCGGTCGCCAGCCTCTACATCGCCTGAGCGGATATCCTTCGAAGAGCACAGTCACCGGAGGTGGGCATGGCCAGCGAGATCCAGGCGGATCCTCAGCCGGGCCGCGACGTGCAGTCACTACCCGGCGGGGGCGAGCCCAGCCCTGAAACCGAGCCGCTGGAGACTCCCAAGACCGACACAAAAGCGGCTACCAGCGCGTCTCGGCGGGTGCGGCCCGTCTGGCCCGCCGCATGACCTCGCAGCGCAGCACTGTCAACCCAGTGCTGGAGCCTCTTGTCGCCGTGCACCGCGAGGTCTACCCAAAAGCAGATCTGACGCTGTTGCAGCGTGCCTACGAGGTCGCCGAGCAGCGCCACGCCGACCAGCTGCGCCGCTCCGGCGACCCCTACATCACCCACCCCCTGGCGGTCGCCAACATCCTGGCCGAACTCGAGATGGACACCACCACGCTGATCGCCGCGCTGTTGCACGACACGGTGGAAGACACCGGGTACACGCTGGAGGTGCTCACTGAGGAGTTCGGCACCGAAGTCGGCCACCTCGTTGACGGCGTCACCAAGCTGGACAGGGTGGCGCTGGGCACCGCGGCCGAGGGCGAGACCATCCGCAAGATGATCATCGCCATGGCGCGTGACCCTCGGGTGCTGGTGATCAAAGTCGCCGACCGGCTGCACAATATGCGGACGATGCGGTTCCTGTCCCCGGAGAAGCAGGCGCGAAAGGCTCGCGAAACGCTGGAAGTGATTGCACCGCTGGCTCATCGGCTGGGTATGGCGACCGTCAAATGGGAACTCGAGGATCTCGCGTTCGCGATCCTGCATCCGAAGAAGTACGAAGAGATCGTCCGACTGGTCGCCGACCGGGCGCCGTCCCGTGACACGTATCTGGCCAAGGTGCGCGCAGAGATCATCAACACGTTGACCAAGTCAAAGATCGACGCCACCGTCGAGGGTAGGCCCAAGCACTACTGGTCGATCTACCAGAAGATGATCTTCAAGGGTCGCGACTTCGACGACATCCACGATCTGGTGGCGGTGCGGATTCTCTGCGACGAGATCAGAGACTGCTACGCGGCGGTGGGCGTGGTGCACTCGCTGTGGCAGCCGATGGCAGGTCGTTTCAAGGACTACATCGCGCAACCGCGTTACGGGGTATATCAGTCGCTGCACACCACCGTCGTGGGGCCCGAGGGCAAGCCGCTGGAGGTGCAGATCCGGACCCGAGACATGCACCGCACCGCCGAGTACGGGATTGCCGCCCACTGGCGCTATAAAGAAGTGAAGGGACGCAACGGATTACCGACAGGCCACGCAGCCACCGAGATCGACGACATGGCCTGGATGCGCCAGTTGCTCGACTGGCAGCGGGAGGCGGCTGACCCCGGCGAATTCCTTGAGTCGCTGCGCTACGACTTGGCGGTGAAGGAGATCTTCGTGTTCACCCCCAAGGGCGATGTGATCACCCTGCCCGCCGGATCCACACCGGTGGATTTTGCCTATGCGGTGCACACCGAGGTCGGTCACCGCTGCATCGGCGCCCGGGTCAACGGTCGGTTGGTGGCTTTGGAGCGCGCGCTCGAAAACGGTGCACTGGTGGAGGTCTTCACCTCCAAAGCCCCCAACGCCGGACCGTCGCGGGATTGGCAGACTTTCGTCGTGTCGCCCCGGGCGAAGGCCAAGATCCGGCAGTGGTTCGCGAAGGAGCGCCGCGAGGAGGCGCTCGAGGCCGGCAAGGACGCGATAGCCCGCGAGGTGCGGCACGGCGGACTTCCCCTGCAGCGCTTGATGACCGGCGATTCGATGAGCGCGCTGGCAGAAGAGCTGCGATATCTCGACGTCTCTGCGCTCTATACCGCGGTCGGCGAGGGACACGTGTCGGCTCGCCACGTGGTTCAGCGACTCGTCGGACAACTCGACGGTGACGACGAGGCTGCCGACGAGTTGGCCGAGAGGTCCACGCCGGCGACCATGCCGATGCGCAAGCGCAGTACCGAGGACGTGGGTATCGCGGTACCGGGGGCGCCGGGAGTGCTGACGAAGCTGGCCAAGTGCTGTACCCCGGTGCCCGGCGACATCATCATGGGGTTTGTGACGCGCGGCGGGGGAGTCAGCGTTCATCGCACGGACTGTACGAACGCCACGTCGCTGCAACAACAATCGGAGCGGATCATCGACGTGCAGTGGGCACCCTCTCCATCGTCGGTGTTCCTCGTCGCGATCCAGGTCGAGGCTCTGGACCGGCACCGGCTGTTGTCGGATGTCACCCGAGTGTTGGCCGACGAGAAGGTGAACATTCTGTCAGCGTCGGTGACGACGACCAACGATCGGGTAGCGGTCAGCAGGTTCACCTTCGAGATGGGCGACCCCAAGCATCTCGGCCACGTGCTCAATGTGGTGCGCAATATCGAAGGTGTCTACGACGTCTACCGCGTCACCTCTGCAGCCTGAGCTGCCCGTCCTGATCGCGCTAGCCGAGGCGGACCGACTCGATCGTCACCTCGGTCACCGGGTATCCGTCCTGCGCTCCGTCGACGACTCCGGCGGCGGCGATCTTGTCAACTGTGGCAAGTCCTTTGGCGTCGATTGCGCCGAAGGCCGTGTACGTCGGCGGCAGCGCCGAGTCCTCGTACACCAGGAAGAACTGGCTGCCATTTGTGCCCGGACCCGTATTCGCCATCGCCAATGTCCCTCTTGGGTAGAGCACCGGTGTCATCATCGCCGGGTCGGTCAGCCTGTACTGATTGCTCGGGTACTCGCTGGGGAACCGGTAGCCCGGCCCGCCGGACCCGGTTGCGGTCGGGTCGCCGCACTGCAGGACGCCGAGCTCGGCGCCAACGGTGAGCCGATGGCAGCGCGTGCCATCGAAGAACCCCTGTTCGGCCAGGCTGGTGAAGTTCTTCACCGTGCACGGAGCCTTCTCATTATCGAGGTCCAGGCCGATAGCGCCGCGATCGGTGAGGATGCTGGCCGGGATCGATTCCGGTGTGGTCGGCGTGCTGCCCATCAGCGGCGGCTGCACCGGCTTGCTCGGTGGTTCGGTGGTGGCCGGGTACTGGCAGTTGGATCCGAGTGTTTCCGGAGGGTCGAAGGCGGGCAGTGGATTACCTTGCGCCGGCACGGCGGTGGCGCGCGGATATTCGGAGTCGATACGCCCGTGGGTGTCCATGGGGTCGAAATTGCGCGCCAACACCACCAGGAACACCAGGCTCACCACCACGATGAGCGCCGTGAATCCCACCACCAGATAACTGATCACCAATCCGGCCACGGCCAGCCCGCGGCCCTCTTCGCCGGTCCTCTTGATCTGCGAGAGCGACATATGGCCGAACAGGATGCCCAGCGGGGCGAAAAGGAACGCGCACACCAGCGAGGTGATCGCGAGCGAGTTGGTGGCTCGGGGCGGCGGATATCCAGCCGGGTATCCAGCCGGATACCCAGCCGGATACCCGTAGTAGCTCTCCGGGTGGCCGCCCGGTACCGGTGGAGGGTATCCGCCATAGGGATCGGGCGGGGTCGTCACGGCGGCTCCAGTTCAGTCCAGCGCGATGTCAGTCCAGCGCGATCGACTTCACATTGACGTCGAGTTTTGGCGAGCCATCCGGCCCACCCTCGGCGGTGCCTTCGGCGGCGATCTTGTCCAGCGTGGCCAATCCGGTTTCGTCGATGGTGCCGAACACCGTGTAGTTCGGTGGCAGCTGCGAGTCCTGGAATACCAGGAAGAACTGGCTCCCGTTGGTGCCGGGCCCCGCGTTGGCCATCGCCAGCGTCCCCCGCGGATAGAGCACCGGTTGCATCAACTTGGGATCACCTGGCTGGTATTGGTTTGTCGGGTATTCGTCGGCGAACTCGTAACCCGGACCACCGGTGCCCTCGCCGGAGGGATCACCGCACTGCAGAACCGCCAGCGCCTCGCTCGTGGTCAGCCGGTGGCACGGGGTGTCGTCGAAGAAACCCTGTTGGGCCAGGCTGGCGAAGCTGTTGACGGTGCATGGCGACTTGGCGTTGTCCAGCTGAAGCCCGATGTTGCCCTGGTTGGTCGCCATGCTGGCGCTGACCTGGGCGGGCTCGGTCGGCACCTTACCGGCGCGGGGCGCCTCGTTCGGCTTGCTGGCCGGCTCAGCCGAGGCGGGGTATTGGCAGTCGCTGCCGAGCCCCTCTGGTGCCGCGAAGGGAGGCAGCGCGCCAATCTGCCCGGGCCCAGGCCCGGGGGCGTCGAGCGGAGAGGCCTCCGACGTGGTCGGCGAGGTGCCGGCCGAAGAAGCGGTTTGTCCGCCTGAATCACGGTTGGTGATAAAGATGGTCGCCACCACGGCGCCGATGACCACCACCGCGGCCACCGCCGATCCGATGATCGTGTACTGACGGCGCTTGCGTTCGTTGTCGGCCCGTCGCTCGAGTTGCCGCTCGAGCTTGCGCTTGGCTGTCGCCCGCCGTTGTTCGTTAGTCGGCACCGCCGGTCTCCTCCTCGCTGTTGATCCGGTCGGCACCGAGTGTGCCAGCTGTTGCTGAGTGCTAGTGCCGCGACCCTCATGAACAGCAGCATGACCTGGACGTGGGAAGCTGGAACGGTGTTGATCACCGGATTCCCGGCCGGCATGTTGGCGTGCAACTGCTATGTGCTGGCCCCTCGTGCCGGCGCCGACGCCATCGTCGTCGACCCGGGCCAGCGCGCGATGGCTCCGCTGCGCGGAGTTCTGGACCGGCACCGCCTCACGCCGGCAGCGGTTCTACTGACCCACGGCCACATCGACCACATGTGGTCGGCCCAGAAAGTCGCCGACATGTACGGCTGTCCCGTGTACATCCACCCCGAGGATCGCTTCATGCTTACCGATCCCATCAAGGGCTTCGGACCCCGACTGGCGCAACGGGCGTTCGGCGCCATGTTTCGCGAACCCCGGCAGGTCATCGAACTGGATCGTGACGGCGACAAGATCGAACTTGGCAACATCACGGTGGCGGTGGATCACACACCGGGGCACACGCGGGGCTCAGTGGTTTTTCGGGTGGAAGGCAATCTCGAGTCGGGTCCTGACTCGGTCGCCTTCACCGGCGATACGTTGTTCCGCCAGTCGGTGGGGCGCACCGATCTGTTCGGTGGCAGCGGTCGCGACCTGCTTCAGTCGATCCTGACGAAACTGTTGGTGCTCGACGACGACACGCTGCTACTGCCGGGGCACGGCGAGCGGACGACCATCGGCGCTGAACGTCGCACCAATCCATTCCTCGAAGGTTTGACCCCGTGACCGAATCCTTGTCCTTCCGCGCGCCCAAAGGCGTTCCCGATTACCTGCCTGCGGAATCGGCCGCCTTCGTGGCGGTTCGCGACGGTCTGCTCGATGCTGCCCGCCGCGCCGGATACGGGGACATCGAGCTACCCATCTTTGAGGACACAGCTTTGTTCGCTCGGGGCGTGGGGGAGTCCACCGACGTGGTCTCCAAGGAGATGTACACCTTCGCCGACCGCGGTCACCGGTCGGTGACGTTGCGTCCGGAGGGCACCGCGGGAGTGATGCGCGCGGTGATCGAGCATGGCCTCGACCGTGGCCAGCTACCCGTCAAGCTGTGCTATTCAGGCCCCTTCTTCCGCTATGAGCGGCCCCAATCAGGACGCTACCGGCAGCTCCAGCAGGTCGGCGTCGAGGCGATCGGCGTCGATGACCCGGCGCTGGACGCCGAGGTCATCGCTGTGGCCGATTCCGGATTCCGGGCCCTCGGCCTTGACGGGTTCCGCCTGGAGATCACCTCACTCGGTGATGACAGTTGTCGGCCGCAGTACCGGGAACTGTTGCAGGACTTCCTGTTCGGTCTTGACTTGGACGAAGAAACACAGCGACGCGTTCGGCTGAACCCGTTGCGCGTCCTGGACGACAAGCGCGCGAGCATGCGGGAGATGACCGCCGACGCCCCGTTGATGATCGATCACCTTTCCAGTGCAGCCAAGGAACACTTCGATACGGTGCTGGCGCATCTGGATGCCCTGGCCGTGCCGTACCTGATAAACCCGAGAATGGTCCGGGGGCTCGACTACTACACCAAGACCACGTTCGAGTTCGTTCACGACGGCCTGGGTGCGCAGTCCGGAATCGGCGGCGGCGGTCGTTATGACGGGCTGATGCACCAACTTGGCGGGCGGGACCTGTCGGGCATCGGGTTCGGGCTCGGTGTCGACCGGACGCTGTTGGCGCTGCGTGCGGAAGGCAGGTCGGTGGGATCGGCAAGCCGCGTCGACGTGTATTGCGTGCCGTTGGGGGAACGGGCCAAGCTGGAACTGGCGGTACTGGCGGCGAAGCTTCGAGGCGCCGGCGTTCGTGTCGACCTGGCCTACGGCGACCGCGGTGTCAAGAGCGCGATGCGTGCCGCTGACCGGTCCGGGGCTTCCTTCGCGTTGGTGGCCGGTGACCGCGACATCGAGGCGGGTACCGTCGGCCTCAAGGATCTTGCGACAGGGGATCAGGTGGACATCGCGACCAATGAGGTTGTCGCCGAGCTGCTTTCACGTCGTTCGTAGCAGTTTCCGGCGTTGATTCCCCGGTCCGCCGGCGGGCCCCGCGCCGCGCGAGTATCTGCAGTCCACACCGTTAGCGGCTGCTGCCCCTTGCGATGTCATTGAGTATCCGGTCGACCTCGCCCATGCTGCCGTCGAAGGGGTTGCCTCGTTTGAGGACGAATGCGGCGTTGGGTGTGATCGCGACGAGCTTGGACGAGCTCGAGCCGAGCTGCATCCGTCGGGCGAAGTTCACCTGATCCAGCGGTAGCAGCGCGCCGCCGGTCACGGTGAACACGCCCAACTTGCGATCCAGCACCGCCACCGAGCTGCAGCTGCCCAGCGGTTGGGTGCGCCGGCGTTTCACCTGGCGCACGGCAACGGCCGCCGCGGCAGCGACGACCAGGCCGATCGCCAAGAAGATCCCTCCCAGGGCCGGTGAAAGAGCACCTGTAGCCAGCGCAACCGCGCCGAATCCGCCGACCACGAGGGCTGTCACCCCGAGCAAGAAGGCGAGGATCGACAACTTACCGGTGGCACGATCGATGATATTGACCCGCCGTCCGTCATCGGTCACCACGAGCCCGCCGGTGTCGGACAGTATCCGAGGTTGCGAGGGTATATCCATGTGCTGAGCCTCCCATCCCGTCGCCGGCGAGCGTGCGGGTTTGCCCGCGAAACGCGGTGTGTCGCTGTGCTGACGCGCGCGCTCGCCGGACAAGGGGGCTAGATGGACAAGGGGGCTAATGGCCAAGGGGGCTAGATGGACAGGGGAGCTAGATAGCCATGGCGGCGCGTACGTCTTCTTCGGAGGACAAACCACCGGTGCCGCTGGAGGTGACCCGGCCGGCCTCGACAACGTAGTACTGCTGCGAGGCCTCCAGCGCGAAGCCGATGTGCTGTTCGACCAGTAGGACGCCAAGGTCGCCGCGGGCGGTCAGCGCGGTGATCGTCTGCTCGATCTCACTCACGACCGACGGCTGGATGCCCTCGGTCGGCTCGTCCAGAATGAGGCATTTCGGCGTTGTGATGAGGGCCCGCGCGATCGCGAGTTGTTGGCGCTGACCACCGGAGAGCAGCCCGGCCCGTCGGCTCATCAGTTCCTTGAGCGCTGGGAAGAGATCGAGTTGCTCGTCGATGAGCCGCTTTCCGTTCTTTCGGCCGTCTGCGACGACCTGCAGGTTCTCGGCGGTGGTCAGTTGTCCGAACGATTGCTGACCTTGCGGGACATAAGCCAGGCCGCGGGCCACCCGCGCGGACGGGCGCAGCTTGGTGATGTCCTGCCCCTCGAACAGCACTCTGCCCGAGTTGCACCTGAGCAGGCCCACTGCTGCTCGCAGCAGGGTGGTCTTACCAGCCCCGTTGTGCCCCATCACAGCCGCCACCCCGTTGGCGGGCACCTCGACGCTCACCCCGTGGATGACCTCAGAGCGGCCGTAACCGCTGTGCACGTCAACGAGTTGCAGCATCTAGGGAGCCTCCGCCTGATCGGTGATTTCCTCGGGAGACCCGTCAGCACCGGCGGCGGCCGTTCCCAGATATACCTCTTGAACCTTGGGGTTGGCCTGCACCTCGGCGACTGAGCCCTGGGCGATCACCTGTCCGCGGGCCAGCACGGTAACCGATGTCGCGAACGCGCGCATGAAGTCCATATCGTGCTCGACCACCACTACTGTGCGCTCGGCACCTATGCGCCGCAATAGATTTCCCGTCTCCTCGCGTTCTTCGTGGCTCATACCGGCCACCGGCTCGTCGAGCAGCAGCACGTCGGAGTTCTGGACCAGCAGCATGCCGATCTCCAACCACTGCTTCTGCCCGTGTGCGAGGACGCCGGCGGGCTGCTCGGCCATGCCGGTGAGCCCGATGGTCTCCAAGGTCTACTCGATCACCGGGAGAACGCCACTGCGCCTGCGCAGCAAGGTCCACGGCGATCGGTGGGCGCCGGCGGCGATGTCGAGGTTCTGCAGCACGGTCAGCTGCTCGAACACGCTAGCGGTCTGGAACGTCCGCCCGACACCGCGACGGGCGATCTGGTGCACTTTCTTACCCAGCAATTCCACGCCGGACTTGCTGACTGAACCAGATGCCGGCACCAGCCCGGTGATTGCGTCGATCACTGTGGTCTTGCCTGCGCCGTTGGGTCCGATCAGGAACCGCAGGTCGCCCTGGAACAAGGTGAGGTCGACGTCGGTAACCGCCTTGAAGCCGTCGAAATCGACTGTCAAGCCGCATACTTCGAGGTACTCGGTTCCCATACCGACGTTGCCGCCGGCAACCGGTTCACGTTCCGGGGTCACGGCATGTGCTTCGGTCATGAGGTAGTCCCGGTCATGAGGTGGCTCCCACCTTGTCCGAGTTGGGGCCGGGGTCGACTTCGGGTGTCTGCCCGGATTCGCCCTCGGACGTGTTCGTGGCTGTGCGCCTCCGTTTGAGTAGGACCCCCAGCCCGGCGAAACCGGCGGGGAAGAATCCGACGACCACGATGAACAGTAGCCCCTGGGCGTAGGTCCATTCCGACGGAAAGCGTTCGGAGAACAGGGTTTGTGCCCACGCCACACCGATGGCGCCCAATACGGGCCCCAGCAGCGTGGTACGGCCGCCGATGGCGACGCCGATCAGGAAGGCGATGGACGGCAGGATTCCGACTTGAGAGGGTGCGATGAAGCCGACGATCGGCGCGAACAACGCACCGGCGATACTCGCGCACAGCGCGGCGACGGTATAGGCCACCACCTTGATGTTGGCTGGGTCGTACCCCAGGAAGCGCACTCGTTCCTCGCCGTCGCGCACGGCGACCAGCAGTTCGCCGTAGCGACTCTGCATGAGTTGGCGGACCACGGCGACCACGATCAGCAGGACCCCGGCGGCGATGAAATACAACATCCGCCGATTCGCCGGATCGCTGAGCGTGAAGCCGAAGAATGTGCGGAACCTGTTGAGTCCGTTGCTGCCACCGAGGGTGGTCTGGCCGACCAGCAAGATGGCCAGGGCCGCCGCGAGCGCCTGGGAGAGGATCGCGAAGTAGGCGCCCTTGACCCGGCGCTTGAAAACACCGAACCCGAGCGCTGCCGCGATCGCCGTGGGGATCAGCACGATAGCCAGCATGGTGAACGCCGGTGAGGCGAACGGGGCCCAGTATGCGGGAAGTTCACGCACACCGGCGATTTGCATGAAGTCGGGCACGTCGTTGCCGAAGATCTGGGCGTCGGCGATCTTGAGGTGCATCCCCATCAGGTAGCCGCCGAGGCCGAAGAAGACGCCCTGGCCCAGGACCAGCATGCCGCCCCGTCCCCACGCCAGGCCGATACCGACCGCGACGATGGCGAAGCACAGGAACTTGCCGAGCAGACTGAGTCGGAACTCCGACAACGCAACCGGTGCCACGCCGAATAGCAGCACCGCGGCGACGCCGAACCCGGCCCAGGTCTGCCAGCGACCGAGAAGGCTCCTCATACGAGACTCCTCGTCCGGACGGTGAACAGACCCTGCGGGCGAACCTGCAGGAAGATCACGATGAGCACAAAGACGATCACCTTCGCCAGCGAGGCCGTCGTGTTGTACTCGATGAACGAGTTCAGGAAGCCGAGCGTGAAGGCAGCGATCACGGTGCCCTTGATCTGACCCAGGCCGCCCACGACCACGACCAGGAACGCGTCGATAAGGTAGCTCTGCCCGATCGTCGGACTGGTGGAGCCGATCAGAGTCAGCGCCACTCCCGCCACGGCGGCGAGTCCGGAACCGATGAAGAACGTGGTGATGTCGGTCCTGCGGGACGAAATACCGCTGGTTTCAGCGAGATCGCGGTTCTGCACCACTGCCCTGATCCGGCGCCCCATGGGGCTGACTTTCAGTACGGCGGCCAGCACAGCGACACAGAGAATGGCGAGCACCAGGATGAAGATGCGAGTTTTGGGCACCACCGCGCCGAGGATGTCCACACTCCTGGACAACCATTCGGGGGCTACGACGTTGACTGCGGGCGCGCCGAATATGTCCCGCGCCACCTGCTGCAGGATCAGCCCGACCCCGAAGGTCACGAGCAAGGTGTCCAAGGGCCGGGAGTACATCCGCCGGATCAGCGTTACTTCCAGCAGTGCGCCCATCGCGCCGCCGATGAAGAATCCGATGATCAGCGAGAGGAAGAGCGAAATGCCGGCACTGGACACCACCTGCTGCACCACGTAGGCGGTGTAGCAGCCGGCCATGATGAATTCGCCGTGCGCCATGTTGATGACGCCCATCTGGCCGAAGGTCAGCGACAACCCCAGCGCGGCCAGCAACAGGATCGAGCCGAGGCTCAACCCTGTTGCCAGCTGTCCGATCACGATGTCCACGTGGACGTACTTCCCGTCGCTCCGCTCAACGGACTATTGTCCGTCGCTTCGCTCGCCCCTGATGTCAGCCGGACAGGCCGGCAGCCCACGGGTATGACTTCAGGAATGGATCAGGCTCGATGGGTTCGGGGGATTCCCAGATCGTGTAGATCAAGCCGTCGGAACGGATTTCACCGATGCGCGCGGTCTTGGTGATGTGCTGGTTCTCGCCGTCGATGGTGACGAGGCCCTCCGGGGCGTCGAAGGTGACTCCACCCGCGTTGTCCTGGATTGCCTTGACGTCGAACGACTGTGCCTTCTCGGCGGTGTTCTTCCATAGATAAACCGACACGTAGGCCGCCTCCATCGGGTCCGATGTCGGCTTGTCGGCGCCGTACATGTCCTTGTAGGCCTTGACGAACTCGTTGTTCACCGGAGTGTCGATGGTCTGGTAGTAGTCCCACGCCGTGAGCTGGCCTTCGATGTTCTGCACGCCGATGCCGCCGACCTCTTCCTCAGCGATCGACACCGACACCACCGGCATCTCCTCCGGGGTCAGGCCGACGTTCTTGTACTCCCGGAAGAACGCCACGTTCGAGTCGCCGTTGAGGGTGTTGAACACCGCGTCGGCGTCGGCGCTGCGGATCTTGTTGACGATGGTCGAGAAATCGGTCGAGCCCAGGGGTGTGTAGTCCTCGCCCTTGATCTCGATTCCGTTGGCGTCGGCGTATGCCCTGATGATGCGGTTGGCGGTCTGGGGAAAGACGTAGTCGCTTCCCACCAGGTACAGCGACTTGGTGCCTTTCTCCTTGAGGTAGTCAAGGGCAGGCACGATCTGCTGGTTGGTTGTCGCACCGGTGTAGAAGATGTTCGGGGAGGACTCCAGGCCTTCGTACTGCACGGGGTAGTAGAGCAACGAGTTGTTGCCCTCGAACACCGGCAGCATGGCTTTGCGGCTCGACGATGTCCAGCCGCCGAACACCGCGGCGACACAGTCGCTGCTGATCAGCTTCTCGGCCTTCTCGGCGAAGACGGTGGGCTCGGATGCGCCGTCCTCGCCAACAACCTCGATCTGCTTACCCAGCACGCCGCCGTCGGCGTTGATCTGGTCGACCGCCAGCTTGATGGCGTCGCGGACGGTGACCTCGGAGATCGCCATGGTGCCCGACAAGGAGTTCAACGAGCCCACCTTGATGGTGTCACCGGAGGTGTCCACGCAGGACTCGGCATTTGCTGCGTCCGTCTCAGTGGCCTTGCTGCCGCACCCGGCCAGCAGCAGGCTGGTTACTGCTACAGCACTTCCTGCAGCTAGGACGGATCGCCTGAAGTACGAGCGTCGGGGGTGTTCCATGAACAGCCTTTCTGGGTGTCAACGGCGCTTAGCGCCTGATGAGGCGTTGGGTCGGCGCACTTCAGAGCGCATAAAAACGCAGAAGCGACGACACCTCGGTGGGTGTCGAATCGCGACGTTAGAACGCCCGTGTTTCTAGCAGGTGTCTGCGTGTCACAAACAAATTAACCCGCTGGCAATCCAGGTATTCGTTTGCCGTTAGCCAGGCCGGCTGTCCAGTATTGCGTTCCGCACGTAACATTCCGGTATTGGAGGCCGATGTGACGGACATGGGAAAAGCAACAGCCAAGATAGGGGGGGCGGTCGGAGTGTCACTGATGGTGGCCGCCGCATCGGTTGCCGGCGGCCAGGCGACGGCGAATGCTCAGCCGGCCTCGCAGCAGGTCCGCTACACCCTCACGTCGGCAGGCGCCTACGAGTTCGACCTGTTCTATCTGACGGCTCAACCTCCCAGCATGGAGGCCTTCAACGCCGATGCCTACGCGTTTGCCAAACGGGAGAAGGTCAATGTGGCTCCGGGCGCGCCGTGGGTGTTCGAAACTACCCTCGAGGACCCGCAGTGGGCGATCCTGACCGTCAGCAGCACGACCCGCGGCGGGCAGGCAGCGCCGAATGCCCGCTGCGACATCGCCGTCGATGGTGAGGTCGTCGTGCAGCACGAGGATCCCTACAACGTGCGGTGCCAGCTGTCCCGGTGGTGATTCGCCGAGCAGAGCTCGCCCGTTGCCGGTTGTCCGTAGCCCTCAGTCGGCCGCTACCGCCGTGCGCAGGACATCCAGCGGTAGACCGCCCAGATCCAGTGCCCGGCTGTGGAAGTCTTTGAGGGATATACCCCTGGATAGCGTCTCGTCACGTAGCTGCTGCCAGATCCGCTGTCCGATGGCGTAGGACGGAGCCTGACCGGGCCAGCTCAGATAGCGGTCCAGTTCGAAACGCAGGTTTTCATCTGCCATCGCGCTATGGGACTTCAGGAAGTTCCACGCTCGGTCGACATCCCAGGTGCCGCCGTCGGGCGCGGCAAGGCCGCAGTGCACTCCGATGTCGATGACCACGCGCGCGGCGCGGAATCGTTGGGCATCCAGCATTCCCATGCGGTTTCCGGCATCGTCGAGCCAGCCCAAATCGGCCATCAGGCGCTCGGCGTAGAGCGCCCACCCCTCGCCGTGCCCGGATACCCAGCAGCCGAGCCTGCGCCAGCGGTTGAGTTGATCGGCCAGCATCACAGCGCGCCCGATCTGCAGATGGTGGCCCGGCACCCCCTCGTGGAACACCGTCGTGGTCTCCTGCCACGTATGGAACGTGTCCACGCCGTCAGGCACCGACCACCACATCCGCCCGGGTCGGGACAGATCTTCGGACGGCCCGGTGTAGTAGATGCCACCGGTTTGGGTGGGCGCGATCCGGCACTCCAGGTTGCGCAGTTGTTCGGCGATGTCGAAGTGTCGGCCGACCAACGAATCCACCACACGATCAGACAGACTCTGCATCCACCGCTGGAGTGCGTCGGTACCGTGGATGACATACCGGGGATCGCTGTCCAGTCGCCGCAGGGCTTCGGCTGCCGAGGTGCCGGGGTAGAGCCGGTCGGCTATTGAGTCCTGCTCGGCAACAATGTTTTCGAGCTGATCGAGCCCCCAGTGGTAGGCCTCGTCGAGGTTGATCGCGGTGCCGAGGAAGGCCCGCGAGAAGATCGCATAGGCATCACGTCCACAGGCGTCCTCTTCGCGGGTGTGCGGACCGATATCGTCGCAGAACACCGTGGCCAGCCCAGCATAGGCATTCGCGGCGTCCGCTGCGTGCCGACTCAACTCGGCATGCAGCATGTCGTCGCCGGGGGCGGCGTCGGCGACCATTGCGATGAACAGCCGCTGGATCTGGCCGGATTGTTCGATAGCCCTTCGCAATTGGCGGGTGGCCGGTGCTCGCCCGGCGGATGCCGCGGCGCGCAGTCCGTCGGCATAGTCGGCGACCCGTTGCGGGATGCAGGAGAGCCTGCGGTTGATCACCGCCCAGTCGTCTTCGGTGTCGGCGGCCATCAGGTCGAAGACATCGCGCATCGTTTGCAGCGGCGAGGCGATCACGTTCAGTTCGCCGAGGTCCAACTGTGCGGCATGCATGTCGAGCAGCACGGTCAGGCGCTCGCGCATCGCCGCAGTGGTGACGACGTCGACGTCATCGACTGGTTGGGCACTGTCGAGTTCCCTCAGCGCCCGGCGCGCGGCTTCGGCGCGTGCCGTTACCCCGTCGGGGGAGTAGTCGGTGATCTGGTCGTCGAATCCGGTGATTCCTGATGTTGTTGCCGCGCAGGGGTCGAGAGCTGCGAAGGCGTTCAGGTATCGCTCGGCGACGGCGTCGACTGCCGTGGCCGCCCTAGCCAAGGTTGTCGGTGGCGAACGTGTCGCACTTGGCGGGGTCGCCGGTTTGATATCCAACGGTGAACCACTTTTGTCGCTGCTCGGAAGAGCCGTGGGTCCAGGACTCCGGACTCACCCGGCCCGTCGCGGCCTCCTGAATGCGGTCGTCGCCCACAGCGGAGGCCGCCGAGAGCGCATCGGCGATGTCCTTGTCGCTCAACGGTTCAAGAAACGGCACGTCGGTGCCCTCCTGCTTGGTGATGGCCGCATAGTGCGCCCACACCCCGGCGTAGCAGTCCGCCTGTAGCTCCGTACGAACTCCTCCGCCGGTGGCGCCCTTGGGGTCCTGCTGGGCGCGGCCGAGCACCCCCTGCAGATTCTGCACGTGATGGCCGAACTCGTGGGCGACCACATACTCCTGCGCGAATGGGCCACCGCTGGAGCCGAACTGGTCGACCAGCACATCGAAGAAGTCGGTGTCGAAGTACGCCGTCTGGTCGACTGGGCAGTAGAACGGCCCGACACTACTGGTCGCCGGCCCGCATCCGGTGCTGACCTGGCCGCTGAACAACTCGATCTGAGGCCGAACGTATTCAGGCATCAGCTGCTGCCAGACTGCGTCAACGGAGTTGCCTGTCGCCACCACGCGGCACTGCACGATGCGGTTGGCGTCCTCACCGGTCTTGCACTGGCTCAGATCGAACCCTGGGGCGTTGACATCCTGGGTGTTGATCTGAGCCTGCTGGGGGATGACGGTGCTGGGATCGACGCCCAGGAACAGCGCCACCACCACGATCAGCAGGCCGCCCAGGCCGCCGCCGATCGCGATACCCCGACCCGGGCCCCGGCCCCCGCCGCTGCTGGAGGTGGTGCTTGTGTCGATCCGCATGCCCTCGTTGAAGGTCATCGCACCACCTCGTCAACTCTGTCCGGCGAGCCTGGGAACCAGGTCGGTCAAGCTTTGCACACTACGATTTCGCACACTACGATTCAGCGAACCGTTCGGCGGCATACCGGCGCAGATTGTAGAGAAATCGCTGGAACATCCAGCCCATCACGGGCCTACCGGTGAACAGCCCGAACCGTCCCGCAAGGCCGTTGGGTTTCATGGCCATGATCCAGGTCAGGTGACAACCGTTGGCAGTGGGTAGGACGCGGTAATCCTCGGCGAAGGCGGCGACGGAGCCAGTGGTCGATTCATTGAAGTGAAACGCCATCCGGGTGAAGGGTTCCCAGGCCAGGAATTCCTCGTCTGCGGTGATGCCGCCGAGCATGTCGACTGTCCGGGTGGTGCCTACGCCACGGGGTAGCGGACTGGTCCACGTCACCTTGGTGATGACACTCGCCCACTGCGGCCATGAGGTCTCGTCGGCCAGCACGTCGAAGAGCTGCTCCGGCGTGATCGCCAGGTCGACGGTGCTGACGAACCGGTAGGGCGCCCGGTCGACGAAATCCAGGTCGACACGCTCGCAGGGGTGACGCCTGACCATTTTCCCGCGCCTTTCGTTCCGCCCACCATTGCTAGACACATCACGATAGCTGTCTAGTCGGGGGCCGGGGGTCGCCCCTTACACTGAGCAGTCGTTTCAGAACCCCGATTCGAGGAGTACTCCGTGCTGCGCACCCGCACCGCCGGTTCGTTGCGCGCCGCCGATGCCGGCCAGATTGTGACGCTGGCCGGCTGGGTGGCGCGCCGTCGCGACCACGGCGGCGTAATTTTCATCGACCTCCGCGACGCCTCCGGGGTGGCCCAGGTGGTTTTCCGCGAGGGCCTGGAGGAGGGTCAGGTGCTGGCCCAGGCACATCGGTTGCGATCGGAGTTCTGCATCACCGTCATCGGGGTGGTGGAGATCCGGCCCGACGGCAACGCCAACGCCGAGATCGCGACCGGGGAAGTCGAGGTGAACGCGACCTCGCTGACGGTTCTGGGAGACAGTGCCCCGCTGCCGTTCCAACTGGACGAGACCGCGGGTGAGGAAGCGCGCCTGAGATACCGCTACCTGGATCTGCGTCGCGAAGGGCCAGGTCAGGTGATTCGATTGCGATCCCAGGTGAATGCTGCCGCGCGTGGGGTGCTGGCCGCGCACGATTTCGTGGAGATCGAGACGCCGACCCTCACCCGATCGACACCGGAAGGTGCCCGCGACTTCCTGGTGCCCGCCCGGCTGCAGCCAGGGTCCTTCTACGCGCTGCCGCAGAGTCCGCAGCTGTTCAAGCAGTTGCTGATGGTGGCCGGAATGGAGCGCTACTACCAAATCGCCCGGTGCTACCGCGACGAGGACTTCCGGGCCGATCGGCAGCCCGAGTTCACCCAGTTGGACATGGAGATGAGTTTCGTCGACGCCGACGACGTCATCGCGGTGTCGGAAGAGGTGCTGCGGGCCTTGTGGGCACTGGTCGGGTACGACCTGCCGCTTCCGCTGCCGCGGATCGGGTACTCCGAGGCGATGCGTCGGTTCGGTACGGACAAGCCCGATCTGCGCTTCGGTCTGGAACTCGTCGAGTGCGCTGATTACTTCTCCGACACTCCGTTCCGGGTTTTCCAGGCGGCCTATGTCGGGGCGGTGGTCATGCCCGGCGGTGCGTCACAGCCGCGTCGCACGCTGGATGGATGGCAGGAGTTCGCCAAGCAGCGTGGACACAAGGGATTGGCTTATGTGCTGATCGGTGACGACGGTGAACTGGGCGGTCCGGTGGCCAAGAACCTCTCCGCGGCCGAACGCGATGGCTTGGCCGCCCAGGTCGGCGCCAACCCGGGCGACTGTGTCTTCTTCTCCGCGGGATCCGCGAAGTCGGCTCGCGCGCTGCTGGGGTCCACCCGCATCGAGATCGCCAAGCGTCTCGAACTGATCGACCCGAACGCCTGGGCGTTCACGTGGGTAGTGGACTGGCCGTTGTTCGAGGCCGCCGACGAGGCGACAGCCGTCGGCGATGTGGCTGTGGGATCCGGCGCGTGGACTGCGGCGCACCACGCGTTCACCGCGCCCAAGCCCGAGTCGGTGGCTACCTTCGACACCGACCCGAGCGCGGCGCTGGCCGATGCCTACGACATCGTCTGCAACGGTAACGAGATTGGTGGCGGCTCGCTGCGCATCCATCGTCGCGGCGTCCAGGAGCGGGTGTTCGCGATGATGGGCATCGGCACCGACGAAGCCGAGGAGAAATTTGGATTCCTCCTAGAAGCATTTGACTTTGGCGCACCACCGCACGGCGGTATCGCCTTCGGCTGGAATCGCATCACCGCGCTGCTCGCGGGTGTGGACTCAATCCGGGAGGTCATCGCGTTCCCCAAGAGTGGTGGCGGGGTCGACCCGTTGACCGACGCGCCGTCACCGATCACACCGCAGCAGCGCAAGGAATCGGGAATAGATGCCAAGTCGGAAAAGCCGGACACGACGCGGCCGGTTTGAGCTGACGCGCGCATAGCTTCGAGCCCATCGGCACCGGTCTCAGAACGTGATGCGGCTGCATCACCGTCTGGGGTGTGATGGGATTCAGAGCTATGGGTATCAAGGTGGCGCTGGAGCACCGCACCAGTTACACATTTGACCGCCTCGTGGAGGTGTATCCGCACGTCGTGCGGTTGCGTCCGGCGCCGCACTCGCGCACCCCGATCGAGGCCTACTCACTGCAGGTCGAACCCGCCGACCACTTCGTCAACTGGCAGCAGGACGCCTTCGGCAACTACATGGGCCGGCTGGTCTTCCCGACGCGCACCCGCAGTCTGACCATCGCGGTCGGGTTGATCGCCGATCTGAAGGTGATCAACCCGTTCGATTTCTTTATCGAGGATTACGCCGAGACTGTCGGTTTCGAGTACCCGAAGGCACTGGCCGAGGACCTCAAGCCCTATCTGAGACCGGTCGACGAGGGCGATGAGGCCTCGGGCCCCGGTGACCTCGCCGAGGCGTGAGTGAGCAACTTCTCCGTCGCATCGGGCACCCGCACCATCGATTTCCTGGTCGCGCTCAATCATGCGGCCAACGCCGACGTCGGCTACAGCGTCCGGATGGAGGCCGGCGTCCAGACACCCGACTTCACGCTGCGCACCGGGATCGGATCCTGCCGGGACTCGGCGTGGCTATTGGTGTCGATTCTGCGACAGATGGGGCTGGCGGCCCGATTCGTCTCGGGTTACCTGGTTCAGCTGACTTCCGATATCGAGGCGCTCGATGGGCCGTCGGGGCCAGTGGCCGATTTCACCGATCTGCACGCCTGGACCGAGGTGTACATCCCGGGCGCCGGTTGGATCGGCTTGGACCCCACCTCGGGTCTGTTCGCCGGTGAGGGCCATATTCCGCTATCGGCAACCCCTCATCCCGAGTCCGCGGCACCTATCACCGGTGCGACGGAGCCCTGCGAGACCACCTTGGAATTCAGCAATGTCGTCACTCGGGTACACGAGGATCCGCGTGTCACGCTTCCGTACACCGCACAGGCGTGGGCGGAGATCAACGCGCTCGGGGCCCGCGTCGACGAACGGTTGGCCGCCGGTGACGTGCGGCTCACCGTGGGCGGCGAGCCCACGTTCGTCTCGATCGACAATCAGGTCGATCCGGAGTGGACGACCGACGCCGACGGCGAGCACAAGCGCGAACGGGCCTCGGCGCTGGCCGCGCGACTGAAGAAGATCTGGGCTCCGCAGGGTCTGGTGCAGCGCGGGCAGGGCAAGTGGTACCCCGGGGAGCCGCTGCCACGCTGGCAGATCGGGTTGTTGTGGCGGGCAGACGGCGAACCGCTATGGACCGACGAAGAGCTGTTGGCCGACCCGTGGCTCGAGCAACCGCACACGGCTGCGCTGGCCCCCGACGCAGGCCGTCAACTCCTCGACGGTGTCGCCGGCGGGCTGGGCCTGCCCGCCAGCCAGGTCCGCCCGGTGTTCGAGGACCCGCTGAGCCGGCTGGCCGCGGCGGTCCGGCAACCCGAGGGCGATCCGGTCGCCGGCGAGGACGACCTGGAATCCGATAGCCCCGCTGCCCGCGCCGCGCTACTGGCCAGGCTCGAGGAGCCGATCACCGAACCCGCCACCTATGTGCTGCCCTTGCACCGCCGCGAAGACGGGTCGGGCTGGGCCAGTGCCGACTGGAAGCTGCGCCGCGGCCGCATCGTGCTGCTGGAAGGCGATTCGCCCGCCGGGATGCGGCTGCCGTTGGACTCGATCAGCTGGGAACCGCCGCCGGTGGCCTTTGATTCGGATCCGACCCTGGCCCGGTCCGCGCTCCGGGCCCGCGAAGCGGAGCCGCCCGGAGACGAGGAAGACGATCGCGCTGTGGTGGAGGATGCCGAGAGCCTGCCCAGGACCGCGCTGGTGGCCGAGATCCGGGAGGGCCTGCTCTACGTATTCATGCCGCCCACTGAGGAATTGGACGATTTCGTCGATCTGATTCAGCGGATCGAGCGCGCTGCAGCCCGGGTCGGCTGTCCGCTGGTGATCGAGGGCTACGGTCCGCCCGCAGATGCTCGGCTGTGCTCGATGTCCATCACGCCCGACCCGGGTGTCATCGAGGTCAATGTGGCACCGGCGGCAAGCTTCGCCGAGCAACGGGAGCAACTGGCTACGCTGTACGAAGAGGCCCGTCAGGCGCGTCTTTCCACCGAGTCGTTCGATGTGGACGGCACTCACGGCGGGACCGGCGGCGGTAACCACATCACCCTCGGCGGCCGCACCCCCGCGGACTCGCCCATGCTGCGTCGTCCGGACCTGCTCGTCTCATTGTTGACGTACTGGCAACGTCACCCGTCGCTGTCCTACCTGTTCGCCGGCCGGTTCATCGGCACGACATCGCAAGCTCCCCGGGTCGACGAGGGCCGCCTGAATTCCCTCTACGAACTCGAGATCGCATTCGCCGAAATAGCGCGGCTCGCTCCTTCTTCCGGCGGTCACACGGCGCCCGCGAAACCGGGTCACGGTCGCTCCGCAAGCTCCGCTCCGTGGGTCACCGATCGGGCGCTGCGGCATCTGCTCACCGACATCACCGGAAACACCCATCGCGCCGAGTTCTGCATCGACAAGCTCTACAGCCCTGACAGCGCCCGCGGCCGGCTCGGACTGCTTGAGTTGCGCGGGTTCGAAATGCCGCCGCACTACCAAATGGCGATGGTGCAGTCGCTACTTGTGCGTTCTCTGGTGGCGCGGTTCTGGGAGGCGCCCCTGCGCGCCCCGCTGATTCGGCACGGCGCCAACCTGCACGGCCGGTATCTGTTGCCGCACTTCCTGATTCAGGATATCGGCGAGGTGGCCGCTGACCTGCGGGCGCACGGCATCGATTTCGATACCAGCTGGCTGGACCCCTTCACCGAGTTCCGGTTCCCGCGGATCGGAACGGCGGTCTTCGGCGGTGTGGAGATCGAGCTGCGCGGCGCGATCGAGCCGTGGAATGTGCTCGGTGAGGAGTCGACGGCCGGTGGCACGGCTCGCTACGTCGATTCGTCGGTGGAACGGATCCAGCTCAGGCTCATCGGCGCCGACCGGCAGCGCTTCATCGTCACCGCCAACGGCCATCCGATTCCGATGCTGCCAACCGACAACCCCGACGTGCAGGTCGGGGGGGTGCGCTACCGGGCCTGGCAGCCGCCCAGCGCGCTGCACCCGACGATCACCGCCGATGGCCCGCTGCGTTTCGAAATCGTCGACGCCGTGAGCGGAGTGTCCCGGGGCGGCTGCACCTACCACGTGGCGCACCCCGGCGGGCGCAGCTACGACTCTCCGCCGGTTAACGCCGTCGAGGCAGAGTCGCGGCGCGGTCGCCGGTTCGAGGCCAGCGGTTTCACACCGGGGGAGGCGGACCTGGCGGGGCTACGGGAGAAGCAGGCCCGCCAATCGACCGATGTGGGCGTGCCGGGGGTCTTGGATCTGCGACGAGTGCGTACCGTACTGCGGTAATGGCATTTCCCGCAACAGGTCCCACACCGCCGCCGGGGGTCGGGGGGATCGATCTGGACAACCTGCCGGCGTCGGATCCCACCGTACGGCCCCAGCAGGCGCTGTTCGACGTCCAGCCCCCACTGCACGGTGCGGCCGCCGGCTACGACGAATTCGTGGATGCGGCCGGCGACGTTCGGCCGGGTTGGGTGGAACTGGCCGACTTTGCGCGCGAGCGAGGCCGCAGCGGCCTGGACCAGTTGCGGGCGGTGGTACGCAGCCTCATCGACAACGACGGCATCACCTACATCCAGGTCGACCACAAAGGCGATGCGATCACTACCGGGGACGGAACCATGGTGCCGGGGCCGTGGCAGCTCGACGCGATCCCGCTGGTGATCTCGGCTGCCGACTGGGACACCCTGGAATCCGGTCTGGTGCAACGCTCGAGGCTGCTGGATGCCGTGCTGACCGACGTCTACGGTGCGCGGCGCACGATCACCGGCGGCCTGCTGCCTCCGCAACTGCTGTTCGCGCACCCCGGCTACGTTCGGGCCGCCCGCGGCATCGAGGTGCCGGGCCGCCATCAGCTGTTCATGCATGGATGCGATATCAGCAGAAGCTCGTCGGGGGAGTTTCAGGTCAACGCCGATTGGACCCAAGCGCCCTCCGGTGCCGGCTACGCGCTGGCGGACCGCCGTGTGGTCGCGAACGCGATCCCGGACCTCTACGAGGAGATCGGGCCCAGTCCTGCCTCGCCGTGGGCGCAGGCCTTGCGGTTGGCGCTGGTCGATGCCGCGCCGGAATCGGCAGAAACACCGGTCGTGGTCGTGCTGAGCCCGGGCATCTATTCCGAGACGGCGTTCGACCAGGCCTATCTGGCCGGCGCGCTGGGGCTTCCGCTGGTCGAGAGTGCCGATCTGGTTGTGCGCGAAGGCAAACTGTGGATGCGATCGATGGGGACCCTCCAACGGGTGGACGTGGTGCTGCGTCGGGTTGATGCCGCCTATGCCGACCCGCTCGAGCTCAAGACAGACTCACGGCTGGGGGTGGTGGATCTGGTCGAGGTGCTGCGCCGCGGCGCGGTGACGGTGGTCAACACCCTCGGCAGCGGCGTGATGGAAAGCCCTGGGCTGCTTCGGTTTCTACCGGAACTCGCCGAGGAACTGCTCGACGAGACGCCGCTGCTGGCGACCGCGCCGATGTATTGGGGTGGCATCGACGTCGAGCGTTCCCATCTGCTGGCACATCTGTCCTCGCTGCTGATCAAGCCGGTCACCGGCGGTGAACCGATCGTCGGCCCGGAACTGTCGACCGCACAACTCGAGGCACTCGCCTCGCGCATCGAAGCCATTCCGTGGCAGTGGGTGGGACAGGAGCTGCCCCAGTTCTCCTCGGCACCTTCTGATTTCCTGCCCGGGGGGCTGTCCTCGTCGAGCGTCGGCATGCGCTTGTTCACGGTGGCTCAGCACAGTGGCTATGCTCCGATGACCGGTGGCCTGGGCTATCTGGTGGCACCGGGAACTGCGGCCTATCGCCTCAATACTGTTGCAGCCAAGGATATTTGGGTGCGCACGCCGACACGGGTGAGGGCCGAAAAGGTCTCGGTGACGTCAGCCGAGCCGTCGACGCTCGACGACGCTGCCGGTTTGCCCCCCACAGTGATCACCTCGAGTCCGACACGTGACATCAGTTCACCGCGAGTGCTGTCCGACCTGTATTGGATCGGCCGGTATGCCGAACGGGCCGAGAACATGGCCCGGTTGTTGACGGTCACCCGCGAGCGGTATCACGAGTTCCGCTACCGCCGCACGATGCCGGGCAGCGAGTGCGTTCCGGTGCTCCTGACAGCGTTGGGCGCAATCACCGGAACTGACACGGGTGCGGGCAGCGACTACGTCGAAATGGTGGCCACCGCCCCGACCACCCTGTGGTCTTTGACCGCGGACCGGTACCGTTCGGGCTCGCTGGCGCAGTCCGTTGAGCGGCTCGGCCTGGCCGCCAGGTCGGTGCGTGACCAAATGTCCAACGACACCTGGATGGTGCTGTCCGCGCTCGAGCGGGCCCTGCTGCACGGGCCGGAGACTCCGCCGGAGTCCCGGGCCGAGGGCGACGCGTTCCTGGCATCGACGAACACCCTCACCCTGGCGGGCATGCTCGCGCTCTCCGGGGTGGTCGCCGAATCGATGGTGCACGACGTCGGCTGGACGATGATGGACATCGGCAAACGAATCGAACGCGGACTGGCGCTCACGGCCCTCTTGCGGGCCACCCTGACCACGGCTCGGCTACCTGACGCTGAAGCGACCATCACGGAGTCGACTCTGATCGCCTGCGAATCCGTGGTCATCTACCGCCGACGCAATCCAGGCGTGGTTAGTTTGGCGGGCGTGGCGGAGTTGGTGTTGTTCGACGCGGAGAACCCGCGTTCGTTGCTGTACCAGCTGGATCGCTTGCGGACCAACCTCAATTCCTTGCCCGGCGCATCGGGGTCGTCGCGGCCCGAGCGCATGGTCGACGAGATCGCCATGCGATTGCGCCGCATCGAACCCGCCGAGCTGGAGGTGGTCACTGCCACCGGCGAACGAGAAGACTTCGACGGGCTACTGGCCGGCATCCACCACGACCTGAGTGAGCTCTCCGGTGTCATCACCGCGACTCACCTCTCGTTGCCCGGCGGCATGCAGCCGCTGTGGGGACGCGACGCACGGGTGGTCGTCCCGTGACGGCGTTTCCCGATGGGCTCACCGACTCGAGTACCAGCCGTTGTTACCAGGTCACTCATCGCACGGTGTACCGGTACTCCGATGTGGTCACCAGCTCCTACGGCCGGGGCTTCCTGACGCCCAGGGAATCGGCGCGCCAGCGCTGTCTGTTCCACGAGCTGGTGATAGAACCCGAAGCGTCGGACAGTTCTACCAGTCGGGACGCCTACGGCAACCTGAGCTCCTACTTCCATGTCACCAAACGACACCGAAGGCTTGCCATCACCAGCCGGTCGGTCGTCGAGGTGGACCCGCCGCCCCAGGACATCTACCAGGGGCCGTCAGCGCGGGCGCCGTGGGAGATCGCGCGGCCCGTGGGCCCAGACGGTGCGTTGGCCACCGAGTTCACCCTGGACCTGGAGCCTCCCGAAATCACCGAGGAAGTGCGTGCCTACGCAGCCCCGAGTTTCATACCGGGCCGTCCGCTGATCGAGGTAGTGCGCGAGTTGACATCGCGAATCTATGCGGACTTCACCTACCGGTCCGGGTCGACGACGGTATCGACGCGCGTGGGCGAGGTCCTGGCGGCCCGGGAAGGGGTCTGCCAAGACTTCGCTCGGCTCGCGATCGCCTGTCTGCGCGCCAACGGTCTGGCCGCCAGCTATGTCTCCGGCTATCTGGCCACCAACCCTCCACCGGGAAAGGAACGCATGGTCGGCGTCGACGCCACGCACGCCTGGGCATCGGTATGGACGCCGCAGCACATCTGGCTGGGGCTGGACCCGACAAACGACCAGATGGTGGACGAGCGCTACGTCACTGTGGGTTTCGGTCGCGATTACGCCGACGTCCCGCCACTTCGCGGCATCATCTACACGGACTCGGAGAGCAGCGTCATCGACGTATCCGTTGACGTGGCCCCGCACGTAGGGGAAGTTCGCCGTGCGTGATTTCCATTGTCCCAACTGTGGACAACGGTTGTCGTTCGAGAACTCGATCTGCCTCAGCTGCAAGAGTGCTCTGGGATTTTCGCTCGACGACATGGCCCTGCTGGTGATCGCGCCGCCTGCGCAGAGCGAACACGGAGGCGCAGTCGATGAAAGTCACTACCGGCTGTGCGCGAACCTGCATCTGGCCGAATGCAATTGGTTGGTCGAGAAGAGCCCGATCGCCAGGCGATGTGTGTCGTGTGAGCTGACCCGCACCCGGCCCAACGATGCCGATTCTGTAGCCCTGGGGAGATTTGCGGCCGCCGAGAAAGCCAAGAGGCGACTGATCGCCGAACTGCACGAGATGAAGCTGCCGATCATCGGGCGCGACGAGGACCCGGCGTACGGTCTGGCCTTCGACCTGCTCACCAGCCAGGTGGAGCAGGTCTTCACCGGCCACCACAACGGCGTGATCACACTGGATCTCGCCGAAGGCGACGACGCGCATCGTGAACAGCTCCGCATCTCGATGGATGAGCCGTACCGCACGCTGCTCGGCCATTTCCGCCATGAGATCGGCCACTATTACTTCTATCGGCTGGTCGGAACCTCAACCAGCTTCCGGCAACGCTTCATCGAGTTGTTCGGGGACCCCAACTCCGACTACCAGGCTGCACTGGAACGTCACTACAGCCAGGGCGCGCCGGAAGGCTGGCAGCGTGACTATGTGTCCTCCTACGCCACCATGCATTCGGCCGAGGACTGGGCCGAGACGTTCGCCCACTATCTGCACATCCGCGACACCCTCGACACCGCAGCCGCATTCGGGATGGTCCGCGCGGGGGCGACGCTGGAGCATAAAGTGCTGGGACCCAGCGGATTCGATACGATGATCGAAACGTGGCTGCCACTGGCGTGGGCGCTGAACATGGTGAATCGGTCAATGGGCAAGGACGACCTCTACCCGTTCGTGCTGCCTCCGGCGGTGCTGGAGAAGATACGGTTCGTGCACACCGTCATCGAGGAGCTCACCGGCTGACTCCGGCGAGCGCAGACTTAACGAGCAACACACGGGCGGCCCTAGGTCATGATCGCCGCGATTCTCCCTACGATCATCGACGTGGCTGACCGCTATGGCACCGATATCCTGGCCGATAACCCGCACCGCAACCGTCGGCCCCGATCCACCCAGCAGCCGGTCGAGATCGGCATGGTCGTCGAGGACGCACAGACCGGTTTCGTCGGTGCCGTCGTGCGCGTCGAGTACGGGCGAATGGAACTCGAGGACCGGGGCGGCCGGACCAAACCGTTCCCGGTGGGGCCGGGATATCTGATCGATGGCAAGCCGGTGATTCTCACCGCGCCAAAGAAAGTAGCCGCGGTGGAGCGGACGCGGACTGCTTCGGGCTCCGTCGCGGTCATCGGTGCCCGCGCCAAGATCGCGCGGGCCAGCCGGATCTACGTGGAGGGCCGTCACGACGCCGAACTGGTCGAGCAGGTGTGGGGCGAGGACCTGCGCATCGAGGGCGTTGTGGTCGAGTACCTCGGCGGTATCGATGATTTGGCCGCGATCGTGTCGGACTTCGGGCCGAGCCCCGAGCGTCGGCTGGGGGTGTTGGTTGACCACCTGGTGGCAGGATCCAAGGAGGCCCGCATCGCCGAGGCAGTTCGCCGCGGACCCGGCGGTGACCACACGCTGGTCGTCGGGCATCCCTTCATCGACATCTGGCAGGCGGTCAAACCCGCGCGCCTGGGGATACGGGCATGGCCGACCATCCCGAAGGGGCAGGACTGGAAACACGGCATATGTGACGCGCTGGGTTGGCAGCATCGCGACCAGGCCGATATCGCCGCCGCATGGCAGAAGATCCGGGGGCGCGTTCGGGACTGGACAGACCTGGAGCCCGCGCTGATCGGTCGCGTCGAGGAGTTGATCGACTTCGTCACGCAACCCACCGATTCGTGACGCAATCTTGTTGACGGCGCCTCTTTGACGGCACAGCCGGTCGCGTCGTGATGCCGTTGCGTCGTGAGGCAGTGGTAAGCAGGTGGCGTGTCCGACAGCCTGTTCGACGTGCCCGGTTCAGCAGCCGACCGCGCCGCCGGTGATGTGCTCGGCGGTGGGCGGCCGCTGCCCCTAGCGGTGCGGATGCGCCCGTCGTCCCTCGACGAAGTCGTCGGCCAGGAAAGTCTGCTCAAGCCCAACTCGCCGCTGCGCCGGCTGGTCGAAGGGTCCGGGGCCGCCTCGGTCATCCTGTATGGCCCCCCGGGAACCGGAAAGACCACGTTGGCCTTATTGATCTCGCAGGCCACCGGACGCCGGTTCGAGGCGCTGTCAGCCCTGTCTGCCGGCGTCAAGGAAGTGCGCGCCGTAATAGAAACGGCACGGTCGGCGGCCGTCCGGGGCGAGCAGACGGTGTTGTTCATCGACGAGGTGCACCGGTTCTCCAAGACGCAGCAAGATTCGCTGCTGGCGGCGGTGGAAAACCGCATCGTGCTGCTGGTCGCGGCCACCACGGAAAACCCATCCTTCTCCGTGGTGGCGCCACTGCTCAGTCGCTCGCTGATCCTGCAGCTGCAACCGCTGACGCCCGATGCGGTCCGCAGCGTTGTTCAGCGAGCCGTCGACGATGAGCGCGGGTTGGGCGGTCGGGTGCGGGTCAGCGCTGAGGCGATCGACCTGGTGGTGCGGCTGTCCGCGGGCGATGCGCGGCGAGCGCTGACCGCACTGGAGGTGGCGGCTGAGACCGGTGAAGCCGTGACAGTCGAGGTCATCGAACAGTCACTCGACCGGGCAGCGGTGCGCTACGACCGCGACGGCGATCAGCACTACGACGTCGTCAGTGCGTTCATCAAGTCCATCCGTGGTTCCGACGTCGATGCCGCGCTGCACTATCTGGCCCGGATGCTGCTGGCGGGGGAGGACCCGCGATTCGTGGCTCGGCGACTGATGATCCTGGCCAGCGAGGACATCGGGATGGCCGATCCGTCCGCATTGCCGACCGCAGTCGCCGCGGCGCAGACTGTCCAACTGATCGGAATGCCGGAGGCGCAGCTGACCTTGGCACACGCGACCGTGCACCTGGCTACAGCGCCCAAATCCAACTCCGTCACCGCGGCGCTGGGTGCTGCGATGGCCGACATCAAGGCCGGCAAAGCCGGGTTGGTGCCTGCCCACCTGCGCGACGGACATTATTCGGGCGCGTCCGCGCTCGGCAACGCCGTCGGCTACCGCTACGCGCATGACGATCCCGGCGGGGTGGTGGCGCAGCAGTATCCGCCTGATGAGCTGGTGGGAGCCGATTACTACCAGCCCACTGCGCGCGGCGCCGAACGTGAGATTTCGGCCAGGCTGCAGAAGCTACGCGCCATCATTCGGCGAAACTGCGGACCACAGGCGGGCCGGGCGGCTCGTAGGCTGGATCGGGATGAAGACTGAACTGCTCGACGTGGACACCTCCCGATGCCGGATCGTGGACCTCACGGCCTCGGTGCGGATGTTCTGCAGGCCTGAGGGGGCAGGGTTGTGCAACGTCTTCGTCCCGCACGCCACGGCGGGCCTCGCCCTGATCGAGGCCGGAGCCGGCTCCGACGACGACCTCGTCGAGGCGCTGGATAGGCTGCTGCCGCGCGACGGCCGCTATCGCCACGCGCACGGGTCTCCCGGTCACGGGGCCGACCACGTACTCCCGGCTCTGGTGTCGCCTTCGGTGACCTTGCCCGTAGTGGACGGCAAGCCGTTGCTGGGCGTCTGGCAGAGCGTCCTGCTCGTCGATCTGAACAGCGATAACCCCCGCCGTTCGGTCCGGTTGAGCTTCGTGCAGGCGTAGCAGGGGGGACCGGTACTGTGGGGCGTCGAGTATTCGCAGGTGACGGCCGATCGAGTGACCGGTGCCATTGACTAGAGCCGAGGACAGCAGGACGTGCAGACACACGAGATCAGGAAGCGGTTCCTTGATCATTTCGTGAAGGCGGGCCATGCCGACGTGCCCAGCGCCTCGGTGATCCTCAATGACCCCAATCTGTTGTTCGTCAACGCCGGGATGGTGCAATTCGTCCCATTCTTCCTCGGCCAGCGCACGCCGCCGTGGGAGCGCGCCACCAGTATCCAGAAGTGCATTCGCACCCCGGATATCGAGGAGGTGGGCATCACCACCCGGCACAACACGTTCTTCCAGATGGCCGGCAACTTTTCGTTCGGCGACTATTTCAAGGCCGGGGCTATCGAGTTGACGTGGACGCTGCTGACCAATCCGGTGGATCAGGGAGGCTACGGCTTCGACCCCGAAAAACTTTGGGCCACGGTCTATCTGGATGACGACGAGGCGGCGCAATTGTGGCAGGACCTCGCTGGATTGCCGCCGGATCGCATTCAGCGGCGCGGGATGGCGGACAACTATTGGTCCATGGGAATTCCCGGGCCGTGCGGTCCGTCCTCGGAGATCTACTACGACCGCGGCCCCGTATACGGAGTAGAGGGGGGACCCGAGGCCAACGAGGACCGCTACATCGAAATCTGGAATCTCGTGTTCATGCAGAACGAGCGTGGCGAGGGCACGTCCAAGGAGAGCTTCGAGATCCTGGGCCCGCTGCCGCGCAAGAACATCGACACCGGCATGGGTATCGAACGGGTGGCCTGCCTACTGCAGGAAGTCGACAACGTCTACGAAACCGACCTGATGCGTCCCGCCATCGACCTGGTGGCCGGCGTCGCCCCGCGTGGGTACGGATAGGGTCGGCACGAAGACGACGTGCGCTACCGGATCATCGCCGACCACAGCCGGACCGCCGCGATCATCATCGCCGACGGGGTAAGTCCGGGCAACGAGGGCCGCGGCTACGTGCTTCGGCGGTTGTTGCGCCGCATCATCCGCGCCGCGAAATTGCTGGGCGTCGAGCAGCCGATCATGGCCGACCTGATGGCCACGGTGCGGGACGCTGTGGGTCCGTCATATCCAGAACTTCTCAGCGACTTCGATCGCATTCAGCGCATCGCGGTGGCCGAGGAGACTGCTTTCAACCGCACGCTGGCGTCGGGATCCCGGCTGTTCGACGATGCGGCACGCGCGACAAAGGCCTCCGGCACCGATGTGCTGTCCGGAGCCGAAGCCTTCACGCTGCACGACACCTATGGTTTCCCGATCGAATTGACCCTCGAGATGGCCGCAGAGGCCGATCTGCGAGTCGATGAGGAAGGTTTCCGCGGCCTGATGGCCGAGCAGCGCCGCCGGGCAAAGGCAGACGCCGCCGCGCGCAAACAGGCACACGCCGATCTATCGGCCTATCGCGACCTCGTTGATGCCGGTCCAACTCAGTTCACCGGTTTCGATGAATTATCAACCGAAGCAAAGATTCTCGGTATCTTCGTGGATGGCAAGCGGGTCCCGGTGGTAGCTCATGACCCCGCTGCGGAGTCGCGCGTCGAGCTGATCCTCGACCGCACCCCGTTCTACGCTGAATCGGGCGGGCAGATCGCCGACGAGGGCAGCGTTAGCGGTACGGGGGCCTCGGAGACGGCGCGGGCGGCCGTGACCGACGTGCAGAAGATTGCGAAAACTCTTTGGGCGCATCGCGTTACGGTGGAGTCGGGCGAGTTCGTCGAAGGTGACACCGTCATGGCGGCAGTCGACCCCCGCTGGCGGCAGGGCGCCACCCAGGGGCATTCCGGAACGCACATGGTGCATGCTGCTTTGCGACAGGTGCTGGGCCCCAACGCTGTTCAGGCAGGTTCACTGAATCGTCCTGACTATCTGAGGTTCGACTTCAATTGGCATGGTGCGCTCAGCGAGGACCAGCGCACGCAAATCGAAGAGGTCACCAACGAAGCGGTCGAGGCCGATTTCGAGGTGCACAGCTACACCACCGATCTGGACCGGGCGAAGGCGATGGGCGCGATGGCGCTCTTCGGCGAGGCCTACCCCGACGAGGTTCGGGTCGTCGAGATCGGCGGGCCGTTCTCGTTGGAGTTGTGCGGAGGCACCCATGTCCGCAATTCGGCCAAGATCGGTCCGGTCACGCTCCTCGGCGAGTCGTCGGTCGGGTCGGGTATTCGGCGTGTCGAGGCCTATGTCGGGCTGGATTCGTTCCGGCACCTGGCCAAGGAGCGCGCGCTCATGGCGGGTCTGGCGTCGTCGCTCAAGGTCCCCTCGGATGAGGTGCCTGCGCGCGTCGCCGGCCTGGTCGAACGGTTGCGGGCGGCCGAGAAGGATCTGGACCGCCTTCGACTGGTGAACGCGCGCGTCGCGGCGGCAAATGCGGCCGCCGGCGCCGAGGAGGTCGGTAAGGTCCGGGTCGTGGCTCAGCGGATGGCCGGCGGAATGGCGGCAGGTGACCTGCGTTCACTGGTCGGCGATATTCGCGGCAAGCTGGGCAGCGGCCCGGCCGTGGTAGCACTGATCGGCGCCCCGGGTGAGCCCGGCGAGGGGAAAGATGCAGGCGGGAGCCTTTCGGTCCCGTATGTGGTGGCGGTAAACCAGTCGGCGCAGGATCTCGGTCTGCGCGCCGACGACCTGATCAAGCAGCTTGGTAGCGCGGTCGACGGTCGCGGCGGGGGTAAGGCAGATCTGGCGCAGGGATCCGGTAAGAGTGCCGCCGGCATCGACGCGGCCTTGGCAGCGGTGCGCGCAGAGATCGGCCGGAGATAGCGGGATGGCCCACATCGAGGAACCCGACTGGCGGGACCGCCTTCCGGACCGGCCCGGGGACCCGAAATCGGCTCCCGACCCGGGTTGCGGGCGGCGACTTGGCATCGACGTCGGTAGCGTCCGTATCGGGGTGGCTGTCAGCGACCCCGACGGCATTCTTGCGACGCCGGTTGAGACCGTCGCCAGAGACCGTCGCTCGGGCAAGCACCTACGTCGGCTCGCGCGGATTGTCGGCGAACACCAAGCCGTCGAGGTGGTGGTGGGGCTGCCGCGCACCCTGGGTGATCGCGCCGGGTCGTCGGCCCAGGATGCCATCGAGATGGCCGACCTGCTGGCAGTGCGGATATCGCCGGTGCCGGTGCGACTGGTCGACGAACGGCTCACCACCGTCACCGCGCAGCGCTCACTGCGCGAGGCCGGTGTGCAGGCCAGGGGGCAACGCTCGATGATCGATCAGGTCGCCGCGGTGGGGATTCTGCAGAACTGGCTGAACCAGCGGCGGGTTGCGCTGACGGCGCACGGAGAGGCCAGGGATGGCTGACGATTGGCCCAGCGAACGCGCCGAACCTCTGGAGGTAGGACCTCCCCGACAGCGGATGGCCCGTCGTGATCGAGCCCGGGACGCCCGACTCAAGCGCAAGCGCCGGTTCGCATTGGTGATGGCGCTGGGCCTGCTCGTGGTGGTGGTGGTCGGCGCGGTGTTCCTGGGTTCCAGGATGTGGAATTCGCTGTTCGACACTACTGCCGGCGACTACGCCGGCGACGGCGTCAACGACGTGGTTATCCAGGTCCACGCGGGCGACTCGACCACCGCGATCGGCAGGACGCTGCAGGAACAGAATGTGGTGGCGACATCCCAGGCTTTCATCGATGCGGCCTCGGGTAATCCGGCCATCGCGGCCATTCAGCCGGGGTTCTACAAGGTTCGCACCGAGATCCCCGCGGCCAGCGTGGTCGTCCGGTTGACCGATCCGGCCAACCGAGTCGGCAGGTTGGTGATTCCCGAGGGTCGGCAGCTCGACGACATCCAGGACGTCCGGACCCACGCGGTCACCGACGGCATCCTCACACTGATCTCCAACGCGTCGTGTGTGGATCTCGACGGCGACCGGAGTTGCATATCGGCAAGGGATCTCGGCAATATTGCCGGCTCCGCGCCACCGGATCTGCTGGCCGTCCCGCAGTGGGCGATGGGGCCGGTACAGGCGCTCGGGACCGACCATCGCCGGCTGGAGGGGCTGATCGCGCCGGGCACCTGGAACATCGACCCATCGGCAGAGCCGCTGGACATCTTGGCCACGCTGATCTCGGCCAGCGCGGTGCAGTACGGGCAGGGCGGACTGATCGAAACCGCTGCCGAATTGGATATGTCGCCTTACGAGATTTTAATCGTGGCGTCGCTGGTGCAGCGCGAAGCCAAGCCGCAGGACTTCTCGAAGGTGGCCCGGGTGATCTTCAACCGGCTGGCCGAGCAACGGACCCTGCAGTTCGACTCGACAGTGAATTACCCGCTAGACCGCATCGAGGTGGCGACCACCGATGCTGACCGGGGGCGGGAGACGCCGTGGAACACCTATGTGCGGCCCGGACTTCCGGCCACACCGATCTGTTCGCCAGGCCAGCCCGCCCTCGCGGCGGCCGAGCGGCCAGAACCGGGGGACTGGTTGTATTTCGTGACCGTGGACATGCAGGGCAAGACGCTGTTCACTCGCGAGTACGGGGAGCACCTCGCCAACATCGAAATCGCGAAAAGCAACGGCGTCCTCGATTCCGCGCGATGAGCGCTTGCGCGAAAAGCTGTTGAGCGCGATGAGCGGCAGTCCCCGACGGGCCGCGGTCCTCGGTTCTCCGATTGCGCACTCGCGGTCTCCGCAGCTGCACCTGGCGGCCTACCGCGCTCTCGGCTTGGGCGATTGGACCTACGATCGGATCGAGTGCACCGGTGAGCAGCTACCCGGTGTGATGGGTGGATTCGGGCCGGAGTGGGTGGGGGCGTCGGTGACGATGCCGGGCAAGTTCGCCGCGCTGCGGTTCGCCGATAGCGCCACCGCCCGCGCGAGGTTGGTCGGGTCGGCCAATACGTTGGTCCGTTCGGCGGCGGGCTGGCATGCCGACAACACCGACATCGACGGAGTGGTTGGCGCGCTGGCAGGTATCGGGGTGTCCGGCCGGGCAATGGTGGTGGGCTCGGGCGGCACCGCTCCCGCGGTGGTCGTCGGCCTCGTTGAGCTTGGCGCGCAACACATCGCGGTCGCCGCGCGGAATGGCCAGAAGGCGGAGAATCTGGTTCACCTGGCGATCCGCTGCGGTGCTCGATCGCACTGGTGCGATGTCGCCGACGCGAAGCTGGACCGGGAGGTGGCCGGCGTGGACGTGGTGGTGAACACGGTGCCCGCCGACGCGGTGACCCCGTACGCGCCGAAGCTGGCAATGACACCGGTTCTGCTCGACGCCATCTACGACCCGTGGCCCACACCACTGGCCTCGGCGGTCCAGGCTGCCGGTGGGACGGTGATCAGCGGCCTGCAGATGCTGCTGAACCAAGCTTGCACGCAGGTCGAGCAGTTCACTGGGCTGCCGGCGCCAAGAGAAGTGATGAGCGCTGCGCTCGGGGTGGCCCAATGATTGGGTGAAATTGCTGCGCAGACTGGGTGAAATTGCTGCGCAGGACACCCCGGTAGCGGGCCTAGCCTGGGGAGATGGGGGAGTTCTGGCCGAAATTGGCCGCCATCGGTGTGGCCTGTTGGCTGGTGGCATTGAGTTACATCGATATTCGGCAGCGACGCCTTCCCAATGTGCTGACCTTGCCCGGCGCGGCTCTGCTGCTGGCTGGTGCCGCGCTGACTGGTCACGGCGTGAAGGCTGCGGCGGGGGCGGCGGCGATGTTCGCGGTCTACGCGGTCGTGCACATCGTTGCTCCACGGGCGATGGGTGCCGGCGACATCAAGCTCGCGATCGGTCTCGGTGCCCTCACCGGGGCATTCGGACCTGAGGTCTGGCTGTTGGCCGCGCTGGGCGCGTCGGCCCTCACCTGCCTGCTGGGGTTGGTAAGACTCATCGGCGGTGATCGATCGCCCGTGCCGCACGGTCCGTCGATGTGTGTGGCCGCGGTGGGCGCGGTGGCCGTCGTGCTGATCTAGCGCAGCCTGGTCAGCGGGGTTCCGGCGCCGTGCGAAAATGGGACTCGTGTTGCGATGGACGACAGCAGGTGAATCCCACGGCCGCGCGTTGGTAGCCATGGTCGAAGGCATGGTTGCCGGCGTCCACGTCACCTCGCACGACATCGCGGGGCAGTTGGCCCGGCGGCGGCTCGGTTACGGCCGGGGAGCGCGCATGAAGTTCGAGCAGGACCAGATCACCCTGCTGGCAGGGTTGCGCCACGGCGTGACTCTGGGCGGTCCGATCGCCATCGAGATCGGCAATACCGAATGGCCAAAATGGGAGACCGTGATGGCCCCCGATCCCCTCGATCCGGCCGCGCCGGCTGACGGGGCAGCCCGTAACGCGCCGCTGACCCGGCCGCGACCCGGTCACGCTGACTATGCCGGGATGCTCAAATACGGCTTCGACGACGCCCGCCCGGTACTGGAGCGCGCCAGCGCCCGCGAAACCGCGGCCCGGGTCGCCGCGGGCACCGTCGCCCGCGCCTTTCTGCAGCAGGCACTCGGCGTGGAGGTCATCTCCCACGTCATTTCAATCGGGGCGTCCAAGGCCTACGACGGACCTCCGCCGCAGGCCACAGACCTGGCCGCGATCGACGCCAGCCCGGTACGCGCTTTCGACGAGGCAGCTGAAAGGCTGATGATCGCCGAGATCGAGGACGCGAAACGCGACGGCGACACATTGGGCGGGGTCGTCGAGGTCGTCGCCCACGGACTGCCCATCGGACTCGGCTCGTTCACCAGCGGTGCGGACCGGCTGGACAGCCAGTTGGCCGGCGCGGTGATGGGGATACAGGCGATCAAGGGTGTGGAGATCGGTGACGGCTTCGAGACCGCCCGCAGGCGCGGCAGCGGGGCCCATGACGAGATGTATCCGGGGCCCGACGGCGTCGTGCGGTCGACCAACCAAGCCGGCGGACTCGAAGGCGGAATGACCAACGGCCTACCGGTGCGGGTGCGCGCCGCGATGAAGCCGATTTCCACGGTGCCGCGTGCGCTGGCCACGGTGGACATGGCCACCGGCGAGGAAGCGGTGGCCATTCACCAGCGTTCTGACGTGTGTGCGGTGCCTGCTGCCGCTGTCGTGGTCGAGACGATGGTCGCGCTGGTGCTCGCGCGGGCCGCTCTGCAGAAGTTCGGCGGCGACTCCCTGGCCGAGACCCGGGCCAACATCGACTCCTATCTGCGTGCGGTGGCCGACCGCGAACCATCCGGCATTGTGCAGGCATCGAGCTGATGGTTCCCAAAACGGTTCTCATCGGGCTACCCGGATCGGGCAAGTCCACGATCGGTCGGCGGCTCGCGAAGACCTTGGACCTCGGGTTGCTCGACACCGACGTGGCGATCGAGAAGACCACCGGCCGCACCATAGCCGAAATCTTCGCCACCGATGGTGAAGCGGAGTTCCGTCGAATCGAGGCGGACGTCGTCCGCGATGCGCTCGCGAACCACGACGGCGTCTTGTCGCTCGGTGGTGGTGCGGTGACCACCGCCGCTGTGCGCGAGGCGCTGCGCGGGCACACGGTGATCTACCTGGAGATCAACGCGGCCGAGGGGGTTCGCCGTACCGGGGGTTCCACGGTGCGGCCGCTGCTGGCCGGACCGGATCGCGCTGAAAGATTCAAAGCGTTGATGGCAGAACGGGTTCCGCTGTATCGCCAGGTGGCCACTCTGCGGGTCAGCACCAATCACCGCAACCCCGGATCGGTCGTCCGCTACATCGCCTCCCGCCTGGAGAGCCCGGAGGGCGCCAAGCCCGAACGCCGACGCCGACGACCGCCGTGGCGGCGTGCCCCGATGTCTCTGACAACGCCCCCGTCCACCGAGGCGCCTCCCAGTCCCGCCGCAGTCGCGGCCAGAAAGACCAGTGGATCACCCGGTCTACGAAAGGAAACACCGTGACTGAGCCGGTGACAGACCCCGTCACGGTCACCGTACGCACCGATCCCCCCTACCCGGTGATCATCGGGACAGGTCTGCTCGATGACTTGGCGCGCCTCCTCGACAACAGGCACAGGGTGGCGATCCTGCACCAGCCGACTCTGGCGCAGACAGCCGAGGTGATACGGAACCACCTGTCAGACAAGGGAATCGATGCACATCGGATCGAGATCCCCGATGCCGAGGCGGGGAAAGAGCTCCCGGTCGTAGGGTTCGTGTGGGAAGTTCTGGGCCGGATCGGCATCGGCCGCAAGGACGCGATCGTCAGCTTGGGTGGGGGAGCGGCCACCGATGTCGCCGGCTTCGTCGCGGCCACGTGGCTGCGCGGGGTGGACATCGTCCACGTCCCGACCACGCTGCTCGGCATGGTCGACGCCGCGGTGGGTGGAAAGACCGGGATCAACACCGACGCTGGCAAGAACCTCGTGGGTGCCTTCCACCAGCCCGCCGCGGTGCTGGTGGACCTCGCCACGCTGGAATCACTGCCCCGTAATGAGATCGTGGCGGGGATGGCCGAGGTCGTGAAGGCCGGCTTCATCGCCGACCCGGTGATTCTCGACACCATCGAGGCCGACCCAGAGGCCGCGCTCGATCCCTCCGGCGCGGTGCTGCCAGAGCTGATCAGACGCGCGGTGGCGGTCAAGGCTGAAGTGGTCGCCGCCGACGAGAAAGAGTCGCAGCTGCGAGAAGTCCTCAACTACGGGCACACCCTGGCGCATGCCATCGAACGCCGTGAGCGCTACCAGTGGCGACACGGTGCCGCGGTGTCTGTCGGGCTGGTGTTCGCGGCCGAACTGGGCCGGGTGGCCGGTCGCCTGGATGATGCCACCGCCGAGCGGCACCGGGCGATTCTGGGCTCACTGGGGCTGCCGGTCACCTATGACGCCGATGCGCTTCCGCAACTGCTGGAGACGATGGCCGGTGACAAGAAGACTCGCGCCGGAGTGCTGCGCTTCGTGGTGCTGGACGGGTTGGCCAAGCCGGGCCGGCTGGAAGGGCCCGATCCGTCGCTGCTGGCCGCCGCCTACGCCGAGGTTGCCCGGACAAGGAGTTAGTCCGGCTTGTCGACCGGCCTGGTTTGGTCATCGTCGGCGAGCGCAACCGATGACGTCTGCTGTTCGGGCTGACCTGCGGGCTCTGGGCGTTGGTCAGAAACGTCGCGGTCGTCGGGCACCGCGGGGAACACGTCGGTATCGGCGCGGTCGTCGTCGCCTTCGCGACGGCGCGGTTGGGCAGGGGTCTTTCGATCGACCAGCCAGCGGCCCAGCGCGACACCAACGAACGAGGGGAAGAAGACCAGTAGCGCGGTGAACGCCGCGAACGTCGTCACTTCATTCATCAAGCTCTCGACATACATGTTCTCGTAGATCAACCCGATGAACCAGGCCACCACGCCGCTGACCACTCCTGCGAACAGTCCGGCCAGCAGCCACACCATCGCCAGGTCGGGGCGCCGGTCCGGATCGGGGTTGGCGCGCGCATCCTTGCGGCCGTCCAGGTAGCCCCACACGGGGACAACGATCGCGTAGGCACCGATCAGGAGGGCGCTGATCAATCCCGACTTGGTCTCCCAGACGTTGACCATCGCTCCCTGCAGCAGCCGGACGATCACCATCAGGGCGGCAAATACCAGCCCGCGCACCAGCCACTTGCTCATGAGGGCACACCCTAGCGAGTAGCGTCACCGGCTGTGACGATTTCTCAGCGCCGCGACCGGTTGCGCCAACTCCTGGCTTCGGCAGCACTCGATGCTCTGCTGGTATCAGACCTGGTCAACGTCCGTTATCTGTCCGGATTCACCGGTTCGAATGCTGCGCTGCTGATCCTCACCGGAAGCGAAACTCCGGTGCTCGCCACCGACGGCCGCTACCGCGCCAGGCCGCCGAGCAGGCACTCGGTGCTGAGATCGTCATCGAGCGGGCGTGTGCTCCGCATCTGGTCAGGCGAGCGGCCGAAGCCGGTGTCGGCAAACTGGGATTCGAAAGCCACGTGGTGACTGTTGATGGGTTCGCTGCGCTGGCCCGCTCGGCCGGTGAGCAGTGCGAGTTGGTGCACGCCGGCGGGATGGTGGAGGGTCTGCGCGAGGTCAAGGACGCCGGGGAGATCGCACTGCTGCGGTTGGCCTGCGAGGCGGCCGACGAGGCGCTGACGGACTTGGTGGAGGGTGGCGGTCTGCGACCCGGCCGAACCGAGAAAGAGGTCAGGCGCGAGCTGGAGGGATTGATGCTCGACCACGGCGCCGACGGGGCGTCGTTCGAGACCATCGTCGCGACCGGACCGAACTCGGCGATTCCTCATCACCGGCCCACTGACGCCGTCCTGGCCGCCGGCGACTTCGTCAAGATCGACTTCGGCGCGCTGGTGAGCGGCTACCACTCGGACATGACCCGCACGTTCGTA
>Ga0114921_10000064_pt1 | contig 43049 bp, 40 predicted proteins | sample BentaG_FD_87016 | JGI IMG/M metagenome (GOLD analysis project Ga0114921, IMG submission 87016) | Deep subsurface microbial communities from South Atlantic Ocean to uncover new lineages of life (NeLLi) - Benguela_00093 metaG | ecosystem: Environmental > Aquatic > Marine > Oceanic > Sediment ... | reverse complement strand
GCAAATGGCCCGGCGTGTACCATACAAGGCTGATATTCCACTGTGCAGCTCAGGGTGGGGTTGATGGTGCTGCGCATCCAGGCGGTCATGGCACCGCCCACTTCCAGGTCACCAGTGGTAACTGGATTGCCCTTCTTGTCGAAGGCTACAGTAATGTTATCCATTCTTTCCCGCAGGTCAGCTAAATCCCTGACAATTGATAACATAGCCATAAGCTCGGAACTTACAGTGATGCCGAACTTGGACTGCATCATAAAGCCATCCATACGCCCACCGAGGCCGATGAGGATATTACGGAGACTCTGGGCGCAAAAATCCATAACCCAGCCCATTTCCACCCTGGTGGGGTCAATGTCCAGGCGGTGCATCTTGCTTCGCTTAGCCAGTTGCTCATCATCATAGTTGCGCTCGTGCTGCATTCTGGCGGTAAGGGCAACCATGGCCAGGTTGTGGGCATTGGTAATATCGTTGATGTCGCCAGTAAGGCCCATGGAAAATTCGGTCAGGGGAATGAGTAGAGCATTGCCACCGCCGGCAGCGGTTCCCTTGATGTTCATTGTTGGGCCACCTGAGGGCTGGCGGATGCAGCCGCCCACATTCAGACCCCGCTTGCCCATGCCCTCTAGGATACCCATTGTGGTCGTAGTCTTCCCCTCACCCAGTGGGGTGGGGGTTATGGCGGTTACTTCAACATACTTGCCATCCGGTTTGTCCTTAAGGCGGTCAATAACCTTCAGGAAATCAAGCCTGCTTATTTTCCCGAAAGGAAGGATTTCATCCTTTTGCAGGCCCAGTTTCTCCCGCCACTCATCTGGGGTTGGCATGTTCTCTTCAGCCGCTTCGGCAATCTGCCAATCCGTCATTTTGGTTGCATCGTAAGCCACAGAAAACCTCCTTCTTTATTTATTCCTATTTAGAATTTTGGTAGGGCTGTTTCCTATCCTCATCACGCCACCTGTGTCTAACTTTCTCTCTTTCTAAATTTTGGTGTGTTCGCCCCCCCTTTTTAGGCTTTTTTACTTGGCTCCTGGGCCGTTGACAGTAAAGCTTGATAAACACTTCTCACGGCATTTGCAACCGGCTGGCTGGAGTCAAGTAGGGACAGGTTAGCCAGGTCAGCGTCCACTATTGCCTGGTCATAGGGGATAAAGCCGAGAAATTCAAAACCGGGCAGGCTAGAAGTAAGGAATTCCCTGTCCGATTGGTTTCTGACCTTGTTTCCTACGATGACAATATTTGGTACACCAATCTCCTTGGCCAATTTCTTGATGCTAAGGGCTGTTTCGATGCTTCGTCTTCCTGGTTCGACAACCACAATTAGCTTGTCTACGGCGCTGGCTGTCCCCCGTCCGAGGTGTTCTATTCCCGCCTCCATATCCAAGATAACCACTTCATCTCTAGCTACGAGTAGGTGGGTCAGCAAGGTTCTTAGCAGGGCGTTCTCGGGACAATAACAGCCAGTGCCGCCCTTTTTAACTCTCCCCATTCTCATTAGTCTAATTCCGTTCTCTTTCAGGGCATACTTTTCCGGTATATCATCAACCTTGGGGTTTAACTTAAAGAAAGGCGCTGATTGGCCGGGCCGCGCCCCTGTCCTTTCCTCAATAAGGTCACTCATCTCAGATATGGGAGTTATCTGCTCAGGATGAGGAAAGCCAAGAGTGGCAGCTAGATTAGCATCGGGGTCAGCATCTATAGCTATGACAGAATAGCCGGATTCAGTAAAAATCTTGGACAGTAAGGATGCCAGTAAGGTCTTACCTACTCCGCCTTTACCACTAATAGCAATCTTCATCGCAATCTGTATTTTTGACACAATTAAAGCTGAGTCCTGTTGGGATAAGCACTCAGCTTTAACTAAACCTTTTACTTGCCGCTTACCCCTACTAATTTAACCGATGCTGAGCGAAAAGTCAAGCAAAAGGGCTGGCTCACTGAGTTAGGCACACCGGCTAGAAAAGGCTGTCTCATCCCCCGGCAATTATAAGTACCAGGTGAATTTCATCCCCATCCTTAACTGATTTAGCCAGTTCCTCTGGGTAGGTGCTTTCCAGATTAACGTAAATATCAACATAATTGAGCAATTTGCCGTTTTTATTGAACAAACCATTCTTAATGCTAGGGAACTGCTTAACCAAATGGTCAAGGCACTGACCAACCGTATTCCCCTCAACCTCCACTGCCTCTAAGCCGTCAGTATAATGCCGCAGATTGGGATAGATGTTTATCTTTGTGCTCATCCTGTTATCCTTTACTGGTTAAATGAGCGCAATGCTCACAATTTGGGTCTTTCTTGACTTTGAGCTCAGTGAATTTCATCTTCAGTCCGTCATAGACTAATAATCTATTAGTTAGTAGTTTGCCAAGGCCTACGATATACTTGATTACTTCTGTTGCCTGAATGCAACCAATAACTGCTGGTGTCACGCCAATCACCGGGAACTTCTCTTCTGGAATGAGACCTCGATACACACACCTGAGACAGGCTGTTTTACCCGGGATTATAGTCATAGCTCTTCCCTCAAAGCCATACACTGCTCCATGAAAGAAAGGGATATTGTTATCTATTGCTGCCTTATTTAGTAAAAACCTAGTTGGTAGGTTATCCATGGCGTCGACTATCAAATCAAAGCCAGCCACAAGTTGGGAAACATTGCTCTCAGTTATCGTTTCCGGTATAGCTTCTAGCTTCACCGCCGGGTTTAGCCTCTTAAGCTTCTCTATGGACGAATCAACCTTTCTCTTGCCTATATCCTCATCCCAGAGTAAAATCTGCCTGTTCAGATTGCTAGGCTCTACTTTGTCATGGTCAACTAGCCGTATCATTCCAACCCCAGCTGCTGCTAGGTATGTAGCTGTCGAAGAGCCAAGCCCTCCACCACCGGCAATAAGTGCTTTTGCCCGCTTAAGCTTTTCCTGTCCCTCTTCACCAAATCCCTTAATTATTATTTGCCGGTCATACCTTTCCCGTTCATCTGGGGTAAGCATGCTGCTAATTACCTCCTTGCCTTTTCTATTATCCCACCACCTATCGCGGTGTCTTCCCGGTAAAAGACTACTGCCTGACCCGGCGTGATTGCCATTTGCGGCTCCTTGAACTTTACCTGGACCTTGTCACCATCCAGAGGAGTTACTTCTGCTTCAACCTCCTTATGGCGGTATCTTATCTTGGCTTTGGCTGTGATTGTTTGCTCTAGCTTGGCTATGGATATCCAGTTCAACTTAGAGGCTACAAGCTCGTTTCCGTGTGCCTCTTGTTTACTACCTATAACAATGGTATTTCTTTCTTGGTCAATAGCGGTTACATACATTGGTTCCTTGGCTGATATGCCCAGCCCCCGGCGCTGACCTATAGTATAAGACACGATTCCCCGGTGTTGACCTAAGACACTGCCTTGCTTGTTCAATATTGGCCCTGGTTTTACTGCTTGGGGAACATATTCTTTAAGGAAGTCAGGGTAATTATTGTCAGGGATAAAGCAAATATCCTGGCTTTCTGGCTTGGTGGCTATCGGCAGCCCCAGTTCTCTGGCTATTTCCCTTACCTTCTCCTTGGTCAAGTTCCCTATTGGCAGCAGGATATGGCTCAGTTGCTCCTGGGTTAGTGAATAGAGCACGTATGACTGGTCTTTGCGCTGGTCAAATCCTTTCTTGAGGAGGTATCTACCGTTAGCTTCATCCTTCTCTATTCTAGCGTGGTGCCCGGTGACGATAAAATCAGCTCCCAGCTCCTTAGCTCGGTCGAACAGGGTACCAAACTTAATGTACTGGTTACATCTGATGCAAGGATTGGGTGTCCTCCCCCGGCTATATTCTTGATAAAAATCAGCAATTACCTTTTGGGCAAAGACGTCTCTGAAGTTCATCACATAGTGAGGTATGCCCAGCTTATGGGCTGCCCTTTTTGCCTCTTCTATGGCACTAACACCACAGCAGCCACCAAAGCGGTCTATCTCAGGGACCACTTTATCCGGGGGCCAGATTTGCATGGTTACCCCAATAACCTGATAACCCCCTTCCTTGAGAATGACAGCAGCAACCGTGGAATCCACCCCACCACTTAACGCAATTACTACTCTCATCTTATTACCCATCATATTGGTGAAAAACTATAACCCAGAGCAAGAGCAGTTAAACAGACGACCACTAAGCAAAAAGTTAACCAAGGCTTCAGCTACGACTTCATTGGAGATTCTTGGTACTTGGTTACTACGGAACATGTGGACAGTAGACAGAACTTGTAGCTTGGTTTTCAGCCTTAGTCCTTAGCCCTCCACCGACTTCAATTGTAGCAACAAGATACCTTCTCTGCAACTCAGGCGTTACAATGACTAGGGAATGCTGGTCATCAGGGATAGAGTGGGCGGTAGGGGACTCGAACCTCTGACCTCTCGGATGTGAACCGAACGCTCTGACCAACTGAGCTAACCGCCCCAAATCATATCTATTTTAGCCTAAAAAACCAGCTTTGTAAACATAGCCTCTTGCTTCGTCAGAATTTCGCACTGACATAAGAAGCTTGCTTCAGGGTTACCAGCTTTGTGCTGCTACTGAGGGCAAGAGTCCCAATGCTGTTGCTATTGTCACTAACAGCGTACGTTACTTTCTCGATTTCCTCGCTTCACAGGGAATAAGCACAGATGCAACTCAGATTACTCGGCACCAGATTAGAGCATGCATCCTCTATCTACAACAGAAGAGGTGCTTCTCCGGCCACCATTTCAACCATACCCAGGATAGAGGGCTTCCGGGACATACCATTAACTGTTACCTGCGCAGTCTCAGGATCTTTTTATCCTGGCTTGTCTCCGAGGATATCATAGAGTGTAACCCCTTTGATCGGGTGAAAATCCCACGACCACCAATTCTATCATAAGATTCGCTGTTTCTGAGCTTGTTTGCTGCAAACCCCGGGTCATACTGTGTTCAGCTTTGATCTGAAGTTCGATTAGTCTCTTGCAGCCTCCAGGTATTCCCTCCCGGATTTTACCAGCATGGGCACTACGCTATAAGCGATGCACTGGAATCCGCGTTCTTTACATTTTCTCAGAGTGTCAAGGTCATAGGCGACTGTACCGGATGCCTTTCCGGCGGTTCGTATCTCGTTTACCAAGTAATCAATCATTTTCTGAACCTCTGGGTGGTCTACTTGTCCCGGGTACCCCATCGCAGAAGACAGGTCTGATGGCCCAATGAAAATTACATCGGTACCAGGCACAGCGAGTATCTCCTTAAGGTTATCTACCGCTTGTAGGGTTTCTACTTGGACAATTACCATTGTTTCTTGATTTGCCTCCTTGACGTAGTCAGCCAAGGAGCCTGCAAGCCCATAATTAGCAGGTCTCACTGCAGCGAGACCTCTTCTACCTTCTGGTGGATACTTGACAGATTCTATAACGGTCTCAACTTCGGCTCTACTATTGGTCTGTGGCATCAGTACACCCAAAGCACCGGTATCCAGGTAGCGGAGAATGTTCTGACGTATATTCATCGCCACACGGATAATAGGGGTAATGTTGACACAATCTGCGGCTCTCACCATATGCTCGCAGCTTTCTGCTGCCATGGGACCGTGTTCGGCATCAAAGATAACAAAATCAAAGCCGATATGGCCAATTATCTCTACTATACTAGGGCTCCACATAGGGACAAACACACCATAGGCCACCTTTCCTCCCTTGATTTTCTCTTTGGTTAGATTCTTCCTCATAGTACCTCCTATCTTGATATATAGCCTTTTCTTTCTGTTGTTAGTATGAGCACCCGTTACTTACGGCAAAATTGTGTATCATTATTAATACTATCACAAATTACAGACGGATACTTTGAGTTTCCAAACTATGGTTGCCAATATGCTATTGAGCACGATGGATTGATCATACAGTCCGTCAGCTTGTTCAGCTGGATCAGTTGTTTGGAGACAGATCAAATTTCCACCCATCTATTGAAAACCTCATTGACACCCACTACTGTTGGAAATGGAATCTGCTATACAATACTCAATAATTCTTGTATAGTCTACAATGAGGTTAGGCTCAAGGAAGTTTGACGACAAATAATAAGACCGAGAGATTGCCATCCCATCCGAAGGCTATTGTCGAAGCTGTAAATAATGATACACTTGCAGTCTTCATCGGTGCAGGTCAATAGTATAGGTCGGTAATACATTGTCTCCAGTTACCTTCGCTTCTCTAACAAAGCTTCGAATGAAGGCTCTTCTTTCAGGCAGCGTTTGTCAATATTCCGTAATGAAGAGGTCTGTGGCACCTGGCGGGCAACATGCCCTTTTGTGAACCTCACTGCTTTGACAACATTTGGTTTGGGTGCTATCATTCAGGCTGCTATTTTGCTATAATGCTCTTGGTCTATCTGAGGAAGAGAAGTGCCCAACAGTGTAGTGACATCGAGGCTCTGCTAATCTTCAGCTCTGGACTGATATTGTTCTATAGATGGCCGTTTGGCAACGATATCATTTCTAAGAACCACAGGGTAGGTGACTGATGTCTGTTATGAATGGTGCTGAGGCTCTTATTGCGTCCTTAGCCCGGGAGGGAGTGGAAGTGATTTTCGGCCTTCCTGGGACACAGGTAATGGATGTTTTGGATGCTATTTACCGCCAGCAAGGGATACGCTGGGTAACCGTGCGCCATGAGCAGGCAGCCGCTTTCATGGCTTACGGGTACAGCCGTACTACCGGCAAGGTGGGAGTGGCACTGGTCGTGTCAGGACCTGGTGCCCTTTACACCACTGCCGCCTTGGGCACTGCTTACGCAACCTCCACACCTGTTCTCTTAGTCTCAGGGCAGGTGGAGAGCTACAACTTGGGCCAGCAACGGGGAAGCCTCCACGAGATGGATGACCAACTGGAGGTATTCCGTCCCCTTACCAAGTGGTGCCACCGCGTGCAGACCATGGACGAGATCCCACGGGCTGTGAACAAGGCAATACACTACTTAAGGACAGGAAGGCCCCGCCCAGTGGAGCTGGAGATCCCACGGGATCTCATGCAGATGTCAGCCCAAGTGGAATTACCCCAGCCACGTTCTATCTTCCCGAGCCAACCCAGCCTTGAGCAGATTCGAGCAGCAGCCAGCCTCTTGGTTTCTGCCAAGCGTCCCTTGATTTGGGCAGGCGGTGGTGTCATCGGTTCTGACGCATCGGAAGCACTCACTCATCTGGCCGAGCACCTTAATGCCCCGGTAATCATGACTCCCCAGGGCAAGGGAGCAATTTGTGGTGACCATCCACTCTCCCTGGGCACTTCCTATTTGAAGCCGGATCCTGCGTTAAGGCTCCTGCCCCAAGCCGACATAATTCTCGTTGTGGGAAGCCGCTTTCCCCTTTCGCTTCGCACTCCTTGGACCCCACAGCGCAACCAGAAGGTTATCCAGGTTGATATCGACCCGGCACAGATAGGCAGGAACGAGATGGTGCACCTGGGCATTGTTGCCGACGCCCGCTCGGCGTTAACCTCGCTACTGGAGGAACTGCACGAGGGGATTGGAAGCACCTGGCAGAGTACCGAGCTGGAGAAGATAAAGGCGACAGTCATAAGCGAGTTGGAGGAGGTAGCCCCCCTTCAGCTGTCCCTCATCCGGGTCATCCATGATGAGCTAAAGGAAGAGGGCATCCTAGTGCCTGGAGTTACCAACATCGGCTACTGGAGTTACATTGCCTACCCTGTGTTACGGCCACGAGCGTACCTCACTCCCTCCTATTTCGCCACCTTGGGCTACGCCTTTCCGACTGCTTTAGGAGCCAAGATGGGCAATCCACAACGGCCAGTAGTGGCCCTGTGCGGTGACGGAGGTTTCTTATACGCTATCCAGGAGCTTGCTACCGCAGTGCGGGAGGACTTGAACGTGGTTGCCCTCGTCTTTACAGACGGGGCCTTCGGAAGCTGCCTCCGTGACCAGCAACGAAGCTATGGGAACAGGATTATTGGCACGCGCCTCCGCAATCCAGATTTCGCGCGCTTGGCTGAAGCCTTTGGGGCAAAGGGGATAAAGTTGTCAAGCCCTGACGAACTGAGAGAGGGATTGTGCGCAGCTCTGGCTGAAAAGCGACCAACAGTGGTCGAAGTTCCCGTACCTAATATGCGTCTACCTTGGGAAATATGACCGAGGCCTTAAACTCAGTTCTCGCGTTCATTCACATAATGGCCAGCATTGTCTTGCACATGATGCGGAATGGAGCTACTTGTCTAGCAGTAGCTCTAGTATCCTCATTGCGTCCCCTCAGCCGCCAATCCACAATACAATTCTTTGCTTTAGGTCGTTCTACGCGTTAGAACTCCAGTCTAGTATCTATTTGTACGATTGTCAATATCCCTAACTAGAGACAAATCGGTAGGCGTGTGGATGTAATAATTAGCCAAAAAATGCAATTAGTGGAAGCTATTGACATTCGAGCAGGGAATGCTCTATTCTCAAACAAAAAGGAGGCAATCATCTATGTCTGATATTCCACATCTTGCTCTGAACCCCCCAGACCGGATTCTCCTAGGCCCTGGCCCTAGCAATATACACCCTCGCGTCCAGAGGGCCATGCTGGCACCCATGGTGGGACATCTAGACCCGTATTTTGTCGCTGTTATGGAAGATACTATGGACCTCCTCCGTGCCACATTTCGGACGAAGAATGAGCTTACTTTCCCTATCTCCGGCACTGGGTCAGCCGGAATGGAGGCTAGCTTTTGCAATTTCTTGGAACCGGGAGACGTCGTTGTTATAGGCGTCAACGGTCTTTTTGGGGAAAGGATGGTGGACAATGCTCAGAGATGTGGTGCCAAAGTGATCCAGGTGACTGCAGAGTGGGGACGAATCATCGAATCTGAAGCTATCGAAACCGCTCTAAGAGCTCAGAAGCGGGTGAAGCTTCTGGCACTGGTTCACGCTGAGACCTCCACTGGCGTTCTTCAACCCTTGGTCGGGGCTTCCAAGCTTGCCAAGCAATATGAAGCCCTGTTTCTGGTGGACACCGTCACTTCCCTAGGGGGACAAGAGGTGGCCGTAGACGACTGGGGTATTGATATCTGTTACAGTGGCACGCAGAAGTGTCTAAGTTGCCCCCCAGGCCTCGCTCCTTTTACTGCTAATAAAACGGCCATGGCCACCCTGCAAGCCCGGACTCATAAGGTACAGAGTTGGTATCTGGATCTCTCGCTCCTTTCCGCCTACTGGGCCACCGGCACTAGGTTTTACCATCATACTGCACCCGTAAGCATGATCTATGCTCTCCATGAAGCTCTAGCCCTAATTGCTGAGGAGGGTCTTGAAGCCCGTGTTCAACACCACTTGAGGCATGGCTCGGCTCTCCAAGCCGGGCTTGAGGCTATGGGGCTAACATTACATGCTCAGGAGGGTTACCGTCTGAGCACACTGACCTCGGTACACATCCCATTAGGGATAGATGACCTGCCAGTGAGGCAGAAGCTACTTAACGAATTCGGCATCGAGATCGGAGGAGGCTTGGGACCGCTAAAGGGACGGATCTGGCGTATTGGACTCATGGGGCATTCCTCAAGCCCTGAGAATGTACTGCTTCTCCTATCTGCCTTGGAGAAAGTGCTACTTGAGGAAGGTTACTCAGTGGAACCGGGGGCAGGTGTGACGACGGCCGCCCAGATTCTGGGGAAGCAATAAGTCTCATAGGCAGTCAAGACTATCTCACCCGCGGTAATAATATGTTTTGGGAGGAGATATGCTTGACAATGTGCTCTTGCTAGTATTGTCTTCATCATTGTCACTACCATCGTCGGCACCTTTCTTAGCGGTCGAAACAGAGACCGGTGCCGAACTAGCTTTTGCGGCTTTATGGTGACCCTGCTGGAAAAGGGTGGGAAACGTGTCTGGGGACATTTGGCTGTAGAGGTGTCAGGGTTAGAATTGCTCTATTCGGAAGGCTACCGGGATGAAGACCATATAGAGACCAGTTACATCCTCTTCAAAGAGGAGTTCAACACTATCTATCTTCTCCTTAGGTTCCACGATGAACTCAGTAAGGCAAACAAGCGCAAGCGGCTTCAAGAAGTCAAGAGGGCGTACCACCCGTCGGCTCCGCGCTTGCTTGTTCGGAAGGCGAAAAATGTTGTCAATACCTGTAAGGATTCGATTCTTGAGCTGTTGGGGCTGGCGATGATTGGCAGGTCGTATGATGCTATCTTAGAGAAACACATTGGGAAGCAGGTTGTTCTGGAGATTACAACAGTTGATGGAGAGGTACGAGAATATGTCGGAATCTTCAAGGACTATACCCCACAGTTTCTCCAAGTTATGGATGTCTCCTACTTGGACAGCGATCAGACAAGGCTCTGTGACATCACTGTGCCCCCGAGCCCATGCATCTATTCGCCATGGAGCTGAAGCCTCACATAAGACATCAGAGGCACACACGCCGATATCAGCTAGCTAGCACTATCTGGTTTGTTGCTCTTGATATATTCGATTTTCTCAGCCATTAGGGGCACTATAATTCTGTCATCTTGGAGTGACCCTATCTTGCCTACCAGGTAACAATTAGCCATTTTGTGCAACGAAGTAACAAAACAAGCTATTGTTATCCAAGTACAAATTCTGGACAATCATGCAATGGTGAGGTGAAACACATAAAGAAAAAGGCGGGATGCCACTTGCCCATTACCCCTAGACCTCAGTTTTCCCGTGGCAGAGCGTCGTGCTGAACTCCTGCACATTGTCTTGTGTCACGAGCCTTAATATTAAATCATTGATTATGAAAAATGTTAATATTTTTAGGTAGCTGAGGCTATATCTGTCCAGAGGTGTCAGCACCCATCAACTCACGCCCCCATTGTAAGCTAGGCACGGTTTATCGGTTTCTTATTGACGAACACTTCTTTATAGGATAAAGTTAATTCATTGGTCTTGAGTAGGAGATAGGTAACTGCTCTAAGGTTGGAAAATAAAGGGGGAGTCTTTTTGACACCTCAAGTTCATATATTAGTCAGTTCTAGAAATTAACCCAACGGAGGTGAGACTATGGGAATACACGACCGTTTTCTGGTGTTGGATGCTCATTCGGACATGTTAAACGATGTGCTTCCCAAGCGTACCTCAGGTAGAAGGAATGTCATTGATGAAGACTGGCTACCGGTGATGAAGAAGGGGGGAATAGATGTAAGGGTGGTAGCCATCTTCAGTGACATAGCTTATGTCCCTGAGTTAGTACTGCGGAGAGGACTAGACCTTGTGGCCACTCTGTATGAGGAGGTAGGTGAATCATCAAATCTGATACTTTGCACCGAATTTAGCGATATTAGACAGGCTAAAGAGGAGGGGAAGATAGGATTTATCCTTGGTATGGAGGGAGCCGAGCCGTTGGGTAAAGATATTCGCCTTCTGCGGATATTCTATACCCTTGGCTTGAGGGTGCTAGGTCTAACCCATGCTATGAGAAACTATGCTGGTGATGGGGCTTTTTTCGTCCCAACGAAGACGGGCAAGGTGGGAGGATTAAGCGATTTTGGACTGGAGCTTATTGAGGAAGCAAACAAACTGGGGATAGTTATTGATGTCTCTCATCTGAATATCCCCGGTTTTTGGGATGTCATAGAAAACACCAAGGCTCTCTTTATTGCCTCTCATTCCAACTGTCAGGCATTATTTGAGCATCCCAGAAATCTTACCGATGAACAAATCAAAGCAGTAGCAGAAAAGGGTGGTGTAATTGGCATAAATGCCGTTAGCGCTCTGGTTGATGATGGGGAGAAGGCAACTCTTGGTCGGCTTTTGGACCATCTCGACCACATAATCAGTGTAGGTGGGATAAACAGTGCTGGGCTGGGATTTGATTTCTGTGACTACCTTCCCAAGTATCTCAGTGAGGATGAAAGAAAAAGGTTGCCTGGTATCAGTGCAGTGCAAGGTCTCTCCGGTGATGCAGAGGTTTTCAAGGTAACCGAGGAGCTTGTTAAGCGGGGATATAAGGATGAAGAGATTGAACTCATATTGGGCAAGAATTTCCTGCGGGTGTTTCAAGAGGTGTGGAAATAAGGCTGTATTTCCCTTACTGTTTGGCTCTATACACTACCCAAGCTCCAGTATCTTCTCTTTATAAGCAGAGAAGTCAGTAGCATCGCTTTTTGTTTGGAATGAATGGCTCTTTGTTAGAGAAATGTAGCTAGTTATTTCCTTTTTCTACCAGCCGCTGCCGCCAGAGGTGCCACAGCCAGCCAGAGAGTGATAGTTATCAACATAGCCGTGGGATAGTCTATATCTGCCCCTCCAAATTTTGGAGCAATAACGCCCCAGAGAAGCATGAAAATCAAAGAACTTAAAAAGAAGCCAGGGATAGCCGCCAGTATGGCAAAGTAGCCCATCATATCAGTCCTCCTTATATTATGTTAGGGAAATTAGTTACCTATTGTATAGCCACTATCGCTTGGTGTCAACCCAGATTTCTCGTCCCGCCAAAAGCTAGAGGTGCTTGACAAAGGGAGGTTAGCCACCTAAAATGTCCCTTATGCATTGTGCCAATGTCGTTGACGAGACACAATGGAAACCTAAGATTAAGAAGGAGGTTAATTAAATGGCTGAAGTAGAGGTCAAGGCAATCAAGGGTGGCAGGTTAATTGATGGAACCGGTGCTGAGCCCATTGAGAAGGCAACGGTGATAATCGAGGACTCAAAGATAAAGGCTGTGGGTAAAGATATTGAGGTGCCCAGGGGAGCCAAGGTCATAGATGCCACCGGGAAAACAGTTATGCCCGGCCTGATAGATTCACATGTGCATATCTTTGGGGGGAAGACCAATGACTTTCATCTGGAAAGGATAATTCGCCCCGCAGAACTTGCTTTAATCAAAGCAATCTATGATGCCAGGGACCTTCTGGCGGCAGGCTTTACCATGGCTAAAGATTGCGGTGGGAAAAATGCCGTATTCCTCAAGAAGGCAGTGGCTGAGGGTCCCTTAAGCGGACTTCCTCGCATAGTGGCTGCTGGCTATTTTCTGAGCCAGACATTTGGTCACGGAGATACTCATTATTTCCCACCAGAATATGTGGATGCCCGGACAAGCAGGCACTCAACTGCAGATAGCTTGCTCTGTGATGGTGTGGATGAGTGTATCAAAGCCACACGCTACGCTTTGAGATTTGGGGCAGACTTCATTAAGGTTATGACCACCGGTGGGGTGGTGTCCGAGAGGGATAAACCTTCTGATGTGCAGTTTAACCTGGATGAAGTAAAAGCCATTGTCCAAACGGCAGCACAAGTGGGTAAGTTCGTCACCACCCACTGCCAAAATTCCAGAGGCTCAAAGATTTCCATACTTGGTGGCATAAAAACCATAGAGCATGCTAACGAGACAAGTGATGAAATAATAGCAATGGCTGAGGAGCACGGCACCATCTTTGTATCAACACTATCTCCCATTCGAGCAACAATAGACCATGGCGTTGAGGTAGGAGTGCAACCCTGGATACTAGAAAAGGCTAAAACGCAATGGGAACTTCAGCTTGACAGCTACAAAAGGATACATAAGTCAGGTGCCACCTTGGCTTCAGCAACCGATTATAGCGGCACTCCCTTGATGCCACTCGGCAAAAATGCCATAGAACTTGAGCTTCTGGTTAAGTACTGCGACTTTACCCCTATGGGTGCCATAGTGGCGGCCACTAAAAACGGGGCAATGGCTTGCTTTATGGGAGACAAAACGGGCACCATAGAATCAGGCAAGTTCGCTGACATCATTATTGTTGATGGTAACCCTCTAGCTGACATCAAGCTCTTACAGGACGTGAAGAAGATAAAGATGGTAATGCTGGAGGGTAAGGTTGAGGTTAACCGAGGCCTCTAACTTCTGGCTAGCCTGACAGAGAGCTGACATTGTAAGCGGCCAATGGACAAGACATTGTCGGCAGTTTTTTATCCCCTATTGTAATGTGCAATTCGCATCAAGGCATCCGAGAGCTAAGAGCCTAATTGTTTGACAAGCTCACTAATATGCTGGCTTGACAAACTGCCTTACCCTGAGTATATTTTATTAGCGGTTCTTCTGTTCCCATCAGGCAAAGTGTCTTAAGTCTCACCAAAAAAGAACACCGACCTGCAGGGTAACATTTCAGAAGTCTATTTGAGAAGGAGATAATACCAAGTGGTGTTGAGGCAGAAAATTAATAAGGGTGTCATCCTGGCTGCTGGTGACGGTGGCCGCTTAGGCTCCTTAACCCTTGCCTGTCCCAAGGTTCTGTTACCTGTCCATAATAGAAAGCCACTGATAACCTACCCCATTCAGGCATTGGCAGCTGCTGGTATAAGAGAAATAGCCATCGTGGTTGGCTACCTGGGAGATAAGGTCAGAGAGACGCTGGGCAATGGCCGCAAGTTTGGAGTGAAGTTACAATATATTCACAATCCCGATTATCTCAGTGGCAATGCCTTCTCCGCATACAAGGCTGAAGATTGGATGCAAGGAGACCCTATTGCTCTTTGTATGGGAGACCATCTAATTGAGAGGAAGTTGGTCAAGCATCTTCTGGACGACAGTCAGACTCCCAATGAAACGCTTTGTGTTGATTATACGCCAGCACAGTATCATCAACTAGACGAGGCGACTAAGGTTACTGTTGATAGTACTGGAGCTATTAAGGGTATTGGGAAGGACCTTGTTTACTGGGATGCTCTTGATGCAGGTGTCTTTCTTCTGACCGAGAATTTCTTTCGAGCTCTGCGCAAGCTTATTCATCAAGGGGGCACTGACGTTGAAATCACCGATGTCATCCAGTTTCTGGTCAGCCAGGGGTATCGTTTCGATACCTGCAACATTAGTGGGTACTCTTGGATGGATGTGGATACTGAGAAAGACTTGAACGTAGCAAGGATGTAGGAGATAAAGATGGAAGCTGTGTACGATGGCTACATTTCCCAACACTTAAATAGAAGGGCTTCAGAGCCAATGGCCCGACTATTGGCAAAGACAAGAATAACTCCCAACCAGATGACCTGGGTAGGTTTCGGCATTGCTCTTTTATCATTCATAAGCTTCATTTTGGGGCAGAACATTGTTGGAGGCCTTCTGGTTCAGCTATCATCTATAGTTGACGGTGTAGATGGCAGTCTGGCCCGACTAAAGGGCATGACCTCTGCATTCGGCGGGCTCCTAGACTCTATGCTTGACCGGTATGCTGATATCTTAATAGTGCTGGGGCTTACCTTGTGGTCGGTATCCCATGAGACTTATCCTAGAATCTGGCTGGTCGGTTTTCTGGCCATCACCGGCACCATTTGCATCAGCTATAGTAGGGCGCGCATTGATTCTAATCACCGGCATCTATTTGACAAAGGGCTCAAAGCCATTGCCACACGCGACATAAGGCTTTTCTTAATAATGATTGGTGCAGTCACCGGACAAGTCTACTTCTGCCTTATCCTCCTAGCTTCTTTGACCAACCTGGTAGTTTCTTACAGGCTCATCTGTATCTATAGATATCTGAAGGGGAAAAAGTAGTCCGAGCCTGTGCCCGGAAGCAGCCAGCGCCACCAAAAAACAGTGTCAACTGCATCCATCTTTAGGCATACCGGGTGTGAATAATGATTATACAATGTGATTTTGATGGTACCATCACCAGAAATAACCTCAGCGTTCTGCTCAGGGAGAATTTTGCCCACAGTGGATGGCGAAAGATTGACTCAGACTACCTTTGTGGTCGACTGACAGTGGAGCAGAGCAACCGGCAACAGTATGCCCTCATCAAAGAGCCCAAAGAGAAGCTTCAGCAATTTGTTCGGCAGCACATTGAGGTAAGGCCAGCCTTCCGGCAATTTGTCAAACAGTGCCTGGCAAGCGGTATCAGATTCACTATTGTCAGTAGTGGCCTTGACTTCTATATTGAAATAGTGCTAAAGGATATCGGCATTCCAGAGGTGGAATTGTACTGTGCCCAGACGTATTTTGGGCAAGATGGCATCACTGTTACCTATCAGGACCCTGAAGGCAATATCATTGAGAAAGGGTTCAAAAAGAACTATCTAACCTGGCTCAGGAAACAAAACAAGCCCATCATCTATATCGGGGATGGTCTCTCAGATTTTGAGGCAGCTTCTGCAGCTGACTATGTATTTGCTACTGACCAACTTCACAGATTACTAACTGCCAGTTCCACATCACACTACATCTTCTCTGATTTCAGCGATATATGGCACCAGATATGCCAATTTGAAAATTGGAAGGCCAGCCAAACTGGTGAAAAAGGAGAGCCTGAATTATGAGAAGGGATAGTGAAAAGATAGTCAAGTCTTGTTGCCGGGGGTGCCACGGCATCTGCGGCGTCCTGATTCATATAAAGAATGACAAGGTAGTCAAAGTAACCGGAGACCGGGACTGTCCTACTTCGGAGGGATATATTTGTGCTAAGGGTAAAGCAGCACCGGAACTTCTGTACCATCCTGACCGCCTTAAATATCCTCTAAAGAGAATCGGGGCCAAGGGAGAGAACAAGTGGCAGAGAATCAGCTGGGATGAGGCTCTGGGCACTATTGCCGAGAAGCTCCTCAAGTTCAAGCAGGAATTCGGAGCCGAGTCAATAGTTACCGCCAGGGGAACCGGCAGGCCTCACCATGTTTTCTTTCACAGGTTTCAGAACTGCCTGGGTACTCCTAACCGACTTGGATTTGCTCATATCTGCTATTCTCCAAGAGAAGCCTCCACTGCAATGACCTGTGGTAGTCTACCTATTTGCGATTATTATGGTTTTGGTGGAGTGTACCCCGGGTGTGTGCTGGTATGGGGCTGTAACATTACTGAAGCCGGTGCTTCTGACGGCATGTGTGGTTACCAACTTACCCAGACAATAAGGAGGGGAGCCAAATTAATCGTTATTGACCCCAGGAGAACCAGCATTGCCGCCAAAGCTGACCTCTGGCTGCAAATTCGCCCGGGTACGGATGACGCCCTCGTCATGGGAATGTTACACACCATAATTAACGAGGAACTGTATGACAAAGATTTCGTAGAGAAGTGGACTGTTGGGTTTGATAAGCTTGCCCAGAGAGTAAGAGACTATCCACCGGAAAAGGTTGCCGAGATTACCTGGATTCCGACGCAGGCTATCCGTGAAGCAGCCAGGATGTATGCCACCACCAAGCCAGCCTGCATACAATGGGGCGTTGCCATAGATCAGAACATTAATAACTTCCAGACTGGGCGGGCTATCCATCTGCTTTCTGGTATTACCGGTAACATAGACGCACCCGGGGGTGATGTCTTCTGGGTACCACTAGCCAGTGTGGTCATACAAAGTCCCCGCCTTAATCCTGATATAGAGTTGCCAGATAAAATTTCTCCCGAGATGCGGGCGAAGAAGATTGGAGCTGGTAAATACAGTGTGCTCGGGCAAATCCACCCCCACGACTTCATCAATGCCGTTCTCTCTGAGAAACCCTATCCTGTAAGAGCTCTTTTCATCATGGGCAGCAATCTTCTACTTGGTCATAGTGATTCTCTTAGAATGGCCGAAGCATTAAAGAAGATTGATTTTACAGTTGCAGTTGACCTGTTTATGACCCCTACCACTCAGCTGGCAGACATAGTCCTGCCTTCAGCCAGCTGGCTTGAAACTGATGAAGTTGCTGACTTGCATTTTGTCTGGTGTGCCTTAGTGAGACAAAAGGTAGCCACCATAGGTGAATGCCGTGATGATAAACAGATTATGATTGACTTAGCCCAGAGAATGGGAATGGAGGACTGCTTCCCCTGGAAGACTGTGAAGGAATACTGCGACTGGGTACTCAAGGATAGCGGTATCACCTTTGAAGAATTTAAGAAAATAGGGATACTTCGGGGAGAGATGCGATACCGGAAATATGAGCAGGAAGGTTTCAAGACCCCTTCCGGGAAGTTTGAACTGTACTGCTCAACTCTTAAAAAAATGGGCTATGACCCCTTACCTTCTGTTGTTGAGCCACCAGAGAGTCCTTACTCTACCCCCGAACTATTTAAGGGCTATCCCCTGATTATTACTACAGGAGGTAGAACTATGCCCTTCTTCCATTCTGAAGGCAGACAAATCAAATCCCTGCGTCGGCTTAACCCGGACCCTCTACTGCAGATTCATCTAGATACCGCAAAGAAGTTAGGGATAAAGGAGGGTGATTGGGTCTGGATTGAGAGTCCCAGGGGAGGTAAGATTAAGCAGAGAGCCCAGCTAACCGATGGCATCCATCCCGGCGTCGTTCATGCCCAGCATGATTGGTGGTTTCCAGAAAAAGAGCCACCCGATTATGGCTTTACAGAGTCCAATGTCAACCTTTTAACCGGCAATATGCCTTACGACCCACACACTGGTTCTGAATCCTGGAGGTCATTCCTATGCAAGGTATATAAAGTCTAGACCTGCAGGGTATGATTGACAAAGATAGCTCAATTACTTAAGGTATGCATTGGTGAGTTTGGCTAACAAGCAGATGACAAACATCATTAGACTGCCTCAATTAGCCTGGTACGAGACTAAAGAACTACAGCTTCCCTGCCCCACTGGCTGGCAAGTGGAAGTCTGTAATATGTCCGGTTATAATCGTCCCGCTATGAAGCCAGATGAAATCAGAGCTGCCATCAGTAACACTATTGGCACACCTCCTATCCGGGAGTTAGCCAGGGGTAAGAGTGAGGTAGTTATCATATTTGATGACATGACCCGTGTTACTAGGGTGGCTGATATAGTGCCCTTTGTTCTTGAAGAATTAGCTGAGGCTGGCATTCCGGACAATAGAATACAGTTCATTGCTGCCCTGGGTTGTCATGGGGCAATGAATAGGTTGGATTTCGTCAAGAAACTGGGCGAATCGACCTTAGCCAGGTTTCCAGTTTACAACCATAACCCATTTGATAACTGCGTTTATGTTGGCACCACAAGTTATGGAACCAGGATTTTCATTAATGCTGAGGTTATGAAGTGTGACCTCAAGATTGTCATTGGTTCTATAACTCCCCATGTCCATGCTGGATTTGGTGGCGGTGGTAAAATCATCGGCATTGGGGTAGCTTCTTTTGAAACTATTGAGGCTTTACACAGGTTGGAGGTTAAAGCCAGGCAAGAACATCAAGACAAGCCAGTTACTGGAATGGGAATCTTTGATAATAATCCCATGCGTTTTAACATTGAGGAGGCAGCTACACTGGCCGGTTTAGATGTCAAGATAGATTGCCTATATAATATGTGGGGGGAGACAGTAGCCATTTTTGCTGGTGCCCCAATACCAGCCTATGCTGCTGGGATTCAGGAAGCCAAGGCTCACTACCTTACTCCCAGAGCGGTGGATAAGGACATAGTTATTGCTAATACCTTTGCCAAGGCTAATGAGGTGACTATTGGTTTAATCACTGCTTCCCCTTCGGTAACTGATAGAGGCGGTGATGTGGTTCTTATCGGCAATGCTCCTGAAGGGCAGGTTACTCACTATCTAATGGGTAACTTTGGCAAAACCATTGGCGGTAGGCTAAAGTTGTTACAAATAAGCCCCCCTCCAAATGTCAATCATTTAATTCTCTACACTGAATACCCTGACCTTGCTGGTAGAGGTTATTTTGAGGAATCAGATAGGTTTCTATTTATGAGTAACTGGGATGATGTTCTACAGGTACTGCAGAAGTCTAACAGGGTTAATCCCAAGGTAGCTGTGTATCCCAGTGCTGATAGTCAGTATTTTGCCCCGTTTTGATGGATGGCTTTGAATCCTATCCAAGGTATTCAGAGACAGCATCCGTTGTTATTTGCTGAGTATTTTCTTATAATGAAGTCTGTATAGTTTTTCGGGGTATAATTGGGGATAGTCTTGATGTTGGCAGTAAGATTATGAAGCTAGTTTCAATTGTGGGTATGGCTGGTGTCGGCAAATCAGAAGTAGCTAAGATATTCAAAGAGCACAACTTTATCAGAATAAGGTTTGGCGATGTGACCGATGAAGAAATGAAGAAGAGGGGATTAGAGCCAAGCGAGGAAAATGAGCGTTATATTAGAGAACTCCTCAGGCAAGAGTTTGGGATGTCAGCTTATGCCAAATTGAACCTACCTAGGATTAATTCGGCACTAGAGCACTCACTCGTAGTAATTGATGGTCTCTATTCCTGGGAGGAGTATACCTTTCTGAAGGATTACTACGGGGGAGACTTCTGTTTAGTGGCAGTCTGGACACCACCAAGGGTAAGATATGAGAGGTTGATGAGTAGACCGACGAGGTGCCTGACCCTGGAAGAAGCCATCAGCCGGGACAAGGCTGAAATAGAAAATACCAATAAGGGCGGGCCAATTGCAATGGCTGATTTCACTATCATAAACCAGTCTTCTCTGGAAAACCTGAAGAAAAAGGTGGAAAGGATTATCTCTATATTAAGATGAAGAAGCTGACGAGACCGGATGCTGATGAGTATTTTCTTAAGGTGGCTTCTGTGGTAGCTGAGCGCTCAACCTGTCGCCGTCACCACGTAGGAGCAGTGGCCGTAAGCAATAAGCACATACTGGCTACAGGCTACAACGGTGCTCCCTCTGGCTCTAAAGACTGCCTTGAGCTTGGTTGTTTAAGAGACGAATTGAATATTCCCTCAGGAACGAGGCACGAAATATGCCGGGGTATTCATGCCGAGCAAAACGTAATTATCCAGGCAAGCCTCCATGGGGTTAGCCTTGAGGGGAGCACTATTTATGCTACCCATACGCCGTGCGTATTGTGTGCCAAGATGCTGGTGAATGCTAAGATAAAGCAATTTGTCAGCTTTGGCCAGTATGGCGATGATACCTTTCTTGAGCTGTTTAAGGACGCTGGCATTGAGGTTGACATAAAGAAAAGACCCCCGTCCGCAATAAAATACCTGGATTAGCCATCTGCCGCTGGTTTATTTGGGAAAATCCAGGATAGGGAAGGTTTTGGCTGCTTCAAGCGCCTCTTAGTGCTATTCTTAGTGACTCTTCTGACTCGGGGTTGGTGACAGCTATTATCTGGTCTTCTGCCTGAAGGACAGTGCTAGCAGTAGGCACACGGGGCTTAGACCCTTTACGGATGAGTAAAGAGAGGATGCTTCCTGGTGGTAGTGAAAGCTCCTTCACTGCTTTGCCCACTGTAATTGAATCCGGTGAGATTTTGATTTCCACAATTTCCAGCCCCTTGTCCTTGATGGTCAATAAATGGGTCAGAGGGTGTGTAGGCACCTCTTCTCTTATGTATTCAAGAATGACATTAGTGCTGCTGATTGTATCCTCAATACCCAGTTTCTTGAAGATAGTCTCATTCTTGGGGTTATTGATGCGAGCTATGGTACGGGGCACCTTAAATTTATGCTTGGCTACCTGGCAAGCCACCAGGTTATCCTCATCATCACCGGTTACGGCAATAAGCATATCGGCTCGGCTGGTGCCTACTGCGGTCAGGGTAGTTACCTCACAGCCATCACCTCGGACACAGGCGCTACCAAGCTCATCAATAATAGCGGCGCTTCTGGCAGCATCCTTTTCTGTCAGCAGTATCTCATGCCCTTCATCTATTAAGGCTTTGGCCAGATTATAGCCTACCTTGCCTCCACCAATAATAATGATGTACATATCCTCCTCAACTCTCCAGCTCTTTTTTAAGCATTTGGGCAAATATTGTGGTTGGGCTAAAGGCTTGTATTCCCAGACTGTTATATAGTTCACGGCGTAGGGGGTCATAGATACGACATATTACCTTGGGCACATTGAAGATATTCTTGGCAATTTGAGCTGCCATCACGTTTCGATTATCCCCTTGGGTTAGAGAGATGAAGGCATCGGCTTCCTCTATTCCCACCTTTTTGAGTGTTTCTTCATCAGTGCCATCGCTCAATAGTGCTGTGCCGCTAAAGTTAGCTGGTAGCCTTCGGAAACTATAGTCTTCAATGTCCAGAATGGTAACCTGATGTCCTTCAATAGCCAGCAAGGAAGCTAGCTGAGCACCTACTCGCCCGCAGCCCATAATAATTATTTTCATAGGTTAAACTTCACTAGCAGGGTATTGATGTTGATATAGTATAACATGGCAAGGAGCGTATTTCAGCACATAAGGCACTACATCACCCAGGCTAAACTGGCCAAAGCGCCTCTTGTAGGTAGTGCCCACTAGAATTAGGTCAATCTCCCGCTCAGTGGCTTCATCTACAATCGTTTGACCCACGTCGCGGGCTTGGAGTAACTCAGTTTCTACCTCACCACCGTGTTCCTTAGCTACATTTTCCATATGGTCCAGTATTTCCTCAGCTTTCTGAATCTCAGTCTCCATCTCGGCATCTAGGGGCAGGGTGCGCTCCACTGTAATCACATGAACTATGCTGATTTTACCTTTAGCTTTCTTCTCAGTTAGCTTGCAGGCTACCTTTATCGCTTCCTCATCGGCTTCGGTACCAACTACAGGCACTAGAATCTTATGAAATTCCATTGCTTTTCCCTATCTTTTGTCTATTATTAATACTAGCAAGGAGTTATTATAACCCTTTTAATCAAAATGAACAATACCTGTTACTCTTTTTTCAGTATGCCCCAGTGAAAACTAGCGCCACCTCCAGAATGCCGGGCTAATGAGTACCAGTACTGTCCAGAGTTCAAGACGACCAACAAGCATGCATACTATAAGGACAATCTTACCAAGGGGCGGCACTAAAGAGTAATTCAGCGTTGGTCCCACCATACCTAAACCAGGACCTATATTGCCCAAGGTAGCAGCCACGGAAGACAAGGCGCTAACAAAATCGAGACCCACAGCGCTCATCAATAGAAAAGCTACCACGAAGGTAATAACGTATATGATGGCGACACCTAAAATGCGGGACAAGACCCACTCAGGTAAGGCTCTCTCCCCGAGCTTGACGGGAAGGACAGCCCGAGGGTTAAAGACATGAACCAGCTCACGATAGGCATATTTTACCAGAATAACAACCCGGCTCACCTTTAAGGCACCCCCCGTTGAACCGGCGGATGCACCAATTACCATCAGGATAATCAGTGCTGAGCGGGAAAAGGCTGGCCAGACATTAAAGTTGGTTATGGCAAATCCAGTTGTTGTCTGGATGGACACGGCTTGAAATGTGCCATATCTTAAGGCATCACCAGCGGAAGAACCGGTGTTTAGGAACAGGTCCAGCGAGATGAGGAGGCTGGCTACAATGAGAATACCCAGATAGACGCGAAACTCAACATCACGGAAAAGGCGGCCCAAGTTACGTTTCCATAATAGAGAGTAGTATATGCCAAAGTTTATGCCAGCTAGAGCCATGAAGAAAATAATAATAATATGGATGGAGACGCTATCATAGGCACCAATGCTCAAATTCTTAGGCGAAAAGCCCCCGGTAGCCATAGTGCCGAAGGCATTGGCAAAGGAGTCAAATAGTGGCATTCCGGCAAGGAACAATAGGATTATCTCAAGGGCAGTTATACCTAGGTATATCTGCCATAGGGCTTTAGCCGTGTCTCGTATCCGGGCAGTAAGTCGCCCAGTTTCACCCGGCAACTCAGCTTCGACCAGGTGAGCTGGACCAACACCCAACATAGGAAATACAGCCACAAATAGGGTGATTATTCCCATCCCACCGAGCCACTGGGTAAAATTGCGCCAGAGAAGGATGCCATGGGGCTGGCTTTCAATATTGGTGAGCACTGACGCTCCGGTGGTTGTATAGCCTGACATTGCTTCAAAATAGGCATTAAGGTAACTGTGGAAGGTGCCGGCCAGCATGTAGGGGAGTGTGCTAAAGGCAGAAGCTACTATCCAGGCACCGGCAACCAGAGCTAGGGCTTCACGGGTGCTGAGTTTTCCCTCACCACCAGGGGTGAGGAAGGTAAGTATTAGGCCTGAGCCTACGGTGATACCTATTGATATAATGAACGGAATAATATCAGGCTCTCGGTAATAAAGGCTCCAAGCCAGTGGGAAAATCATCAGAAGCCCAACGGCAACAAGTACTAGTCCCAGGTAATGTAGGACAACTCTAATTCTCATCTCTCTTAGCGGAACAGCTCACCAACAGCTAGGCTGACTGAGGATAAGCACACTACCAGGACATGGTCCCCTGGCTGAATGATACTGTCCTCTTCCGGAATAGTGACTGTATTCTCGTGTATAATAGCTCCTATTATTGTTCCTTTGGGTAATTCTACTTTTGAGAGCTTGTCTCTGGTGATAGGTGCTGTTGGCCCGACAACAAATTCAATAGCCTGTGCCTGCTCACCAGCTAGCAGGGCGGTGGCAACTACCTCAGCATGACTGGCAAAGCGAACGATCTTACTGGCGGCCAGCAAGGGTGGTGAGACGGTGACATTGATGCCAAGCCCTTCAGCTAGGGGAATGTATCCCGGCCTATTAACCACCACTAGGCTGCGTGAAACACCTAGATTTTTGGCTAGCAGTCCACTAAGGATATTAAGCTCATCATTACTGGTAGCTGCAATGAAGGCATCAGCTGAGGGCACCCCTTCTTCGAGGAGGGAATCACTGTCAGTGCCTTCGCCTTGGACTACCAGTGTTCGCTTTAGTTTCTGGGCTATCTCTTGACATCGACTCAGGTTTGGCTCGATGATTTTGACCTGTCCCCTTTGTTGCTCCAGTATTTGAGCAATGTGGAAACCAACTCGTTCACCACCGAGGATGACCACGCTCCTTGCCGGACGCTTTGGCTCACTGAACATTGCTCCTAGCTCATCCATGGCTTCTTTAGTCGCCGCAAGATAAATATGGTCACCTGGTTGTATGATATCATCAGGACTAGGCACTATGGTTTCTGTTGGACGAACAATGGCGACAACCGAGCACGGCTTGGGGAAGGCGATATCACTGATGGGTCTGTTAACCATTGCCTCATCTTTTACTTCAAACTCTCTAATCTGAAGGTGCCCCTCAGCAAACTGGTGCATTGTGGTGATATAAAGGTTAGATAGGGTGGTTACAATTTCTTTGGCAGCTATAATCTCCGGATTCACGAAAAGGTCTATTCCTAGGCTTTTGGGTCTGACTATTCGCCGAGGTAGATTTGGCGATTCAGCCTGACTAATTAGGTATCCAGCATACTCGGAGTTGCGTACTCTGGCTACAGCTCTTTTGGCTCCCAGCTCCTTGGCTATAAAACAGGTAATCATGTTTGTTTCATCAGTATTTGTTGCCGCGATGAGCAGGTCAGCCCGCGGCACCTCTGCCTCACGTAAAACCCTGGGTGTTGCCCCACTGCCGAGAACAGTCTTGGCGTCAAGCTGGTGACTAACCACCTCTAATTCTGACTCGGATTGGTCCACTACAACGACATCATGTCCTTCCTGTGTTAGGAGAGAGGCAATACGGAAGCCCATCAGCCCGGCACCTACTATGACAATATACATTTACCGCACCTCCCCAATAGCGGTTAATTTTATTAACTCATTGTGGAGAATTCTACGCACTTTATTGGCGGCTGTCAACTATTAATTTGCTTGACAATTATTTATACCTTAACTAAACTGAAGATGGACTAGCTAGAAAAATATTTTTGGCTTATTTTTATGTTTTCTAAGCCACATTTTAAGTTGTTTAACCATTTTATGTTGGTGGAGCCAGAGGCTAGACCTTTTTTTTCTTACCCCCTGATTTCTAACCCTTACTTATTCCAATGGGCTATTTGTGAGCAGAGGAGGACTGGTTGTGTTTAAGTTTCCTTTCATCCCCCGTGAGGAAAAGTTTTTTCATCTATTTACAGAGGGCGCCAAGAATGCAGTTGAGGCTAGCCAGGTGCTGAAAGAACTAGTTGATAGCTGGGAAGATGTTGAGGGAAAAGTAGAGCAGATAGACAAATTAGAGCATGTGGGGGATAGTATTACCCACGAGATTATGGCACGATTGCATCGCACCTTTGTCACCCCGTTTGACCGAGAGGATATAGCGCTGCTGGCAAAGAGCCTGGATGATGTGACGGATTTTATTTATGCTGCCGCTACCGCCATGCTTCTCTATAAGGTGGAGCGTCCCGGTCAGAGGGCCAGGGAGCTGGCTGATATCATAGTCCAGACAACAACTGAGGTGGAGAAGGCAGTCTCTCAGTTGAAGCTACGACACCGTGCTGAATTACGGGCCATTTTTGACCAGTGTGTAGAGATTAATCGGTTAGAGAATGTGGCTGATGTGGTCTTCCGTGCTGCTTTGGCTGAGCTTTTTGAAGGTACTACAGATGTGGCTCATATTATGAAGTGGCGTGAGATTTATGAGCATATGGAGAGTGCTACTGATAGGTGTGAGGATGTCTCCAATGTCCTTGAAGGAGTAGTTCTCAAGCATGCCTGAATCCCTCTGGCTCCTTCGCCTCATTATTGCTCTAGCTATCGGTTTTGGTATCGTTAATGGTTTTAATGATGCCGCTAATGCCATCGCTACTGTAATCGGTACCCGTGTTCTTTCTCCACGAAATGCCATAATAATGGCTGCCATTTGTAACTTTGCTGGCGCAGCAACCGGTATAGAAGTTGCCCGAACCATTGGCGAAGGGATTCTAGCTGAAGAAGTTTTCTCACAGTTCACCTATGCACCGCTGATTGCTGCTTTAGCCTCAATTATTATTTGGGGTACTCTGGCTACCCGTTATGGTTTGCCAATAAGCCTGACTCATGGTTTTATGGCCGGGCTGGTAGGAGCTGGGATGGCACTGCTCGGTACCGGGGCGGTAGTGTGGAATGTTATGCAGCAGATCCTGTCGGCAGTGGTTACCGCTCCGGTTTTAGGTTTCACTGGTGGCTTTGCTATGATGGTCTGCCTCTTCTGGCTGTTCCGCCGTCGTGCTCCAGCTAGGATGCGAGGCCTTTTTAGCAATTTACAAATCCTCTCGGCTGCTTTCATGGCTTACAGTCATGGTAAGAATGATGGACAGATGCCGATAGGCATCATGACTATGGCGCTAGTAATTTACTATAAGGAGATTGGTCAATTTGGGCAAGCGGCTGCGCTGTGGGACACTATCCCGTGGTGGGTAATAATTGTCTCGGCATTAGCCATAAGCTCAGGCATGGCTATCGGTGGCTGGCGGGTGATTAGAACACTGGGATTGAGGGTTACCACCCTACGTCCTGTTCAGGGTTTTGCTGCTCAGGCTTCAGCAGGTATCGTTATTGAGATTGCTTCGCAACGAGGCATCCCGGTAAGTACCACCCATTGCATAAGCGCCTCTATTATGGGGGTAGGTGCTACCAGGCGGCTTTCAGCAGTGCGCTGGGGGGTGGCTGGTAACATGGTCACTGCCTGGATACTAACCTTTCCTATTTGTGGTGGCTTGGGTTATTTATTCGCCTGGCTACTGAAGATGATATTCTAGCTAGATAAGGTAATCTCTCTGGGGTTTACCCGGTGTTTTTCGGCAGTAATAATAGCCTCAATATCTGCTACTGCCAGGCCAATTTCATCTTCCTTGTTCACTACCACGTAGTCAAACAGGGATAGTTGTTTTATTTCCTCCTCGGCAGTTTTTATGCGTAAGGTTAAGTCAGCAGGTGACTCAGTGTGGCGCTCTTTGAGTCGCCTAACCAGTTCTTCCATTGATGGGGGAATGAGAAAGATAAACACTGCTTGAGGCAGGATTTTTTTAATAGTAGCTGCCCCTTGAATGTCAACCTTTACTATTATATCTTGCCCCTTGTCCAGTGCTTGCTTGATTGGCTCTTTGGGCACACCGTACCAATTGCCGTAGACATTTGCCCACTCCAATAGTTCACCATTTTTAATCATCTTCTGGAAACTATCCGTTGAGACAAAGTGATAGTCTACTTTGTCTCTCTCCTCAGCCCGTTGGGGTCGTGTGGTTATGGTGGTGATATATCTTAGAGGGTAACCTGATTCCTTTATTCCGGTTAAAATGGCGTCTTTACCCACTCCCGATGGACCGGAGATGACTACAAGTAGTGGTCTTATTGTCTGATGTGGTAAGATTTGGCCTTTATACCTCAACTTTCTCATCACTTTGCATTTGCCCTGGTCCTGTGTCTCGTTGGCTTGCTTGTAATCTACCAACGATAATGTCCGGAGCCCGAGACGTGAGAAAAATATGCCTGCTATCGGTGAAGATTGCAGCCCTAGTCTTTCTGCCATGGGTCATATCAATTAACAGCCCGTTGTTTCCTGCTTCCTTAATTGCACGTTTTATAGTGGATGAGTTTGGGGAAGCTATAGCTACAATTTTATTTGTTACTAAATAATTATCAAATCCAACATGAACCACTTCTATAGCCATTCTTTACCTCACGAGAGAAACATTAGTTTTGTTGCCAATCTGGCAGCTACCTGATTAGAGACCAGTGTTACATGTTACCCTCCTCTCCTGATATGTCCTAGTTTTGGATTTCTATTCTATTTTAGAGTTACTATGGTTTTTGGGTGGTTACTATATTATACTTTTAGCAGTAATTAAGCAATAGCTGAGATGATAAAATTATCAGCTGATATTAAGGATGGATGGAAGCTGAGTGAGTCTATGATTTGAATTATGGGCTACTTGATGATAAAATGCAATTCGGTGCCCGAGGGATTCGGGCATCATTGCTGATTATAACTAGAGTGACTGAGGTAAAAGATAGATGTACAAAATATTGTTAAGGCAGGATTTGGTGCCTGAGATCCATTTATTTAAGATAGCGGCACCAAAAGTGGCTGAGAAGGCTCGGCCGGGGCAGTTTGTTGTCATTAGGATTGATGAGCGGGGGGAGCGTATTCCATTAACCATTGCTGATTGGGATGAGGAAGAGGGCAGTGTTACCGTCGTTGTTATGGAAGTGGGAACGACAACTCATAGATTAGCCTTGCTGAGAACTGGTGACTATATTGCTGATTTCGTTGGTCCGCTAGGTTTACCTACCCATATTGAAAAATTTGGCAATGTGGTCTGCATTGCCGGTGGATTTGCCGTGGCTACTATATTCCCTGTTGCCAGAGCCATGAGGCAGGCAGGGAACCAAGTTACTTCAATTTTGGGAGCACGGAGCCAAAACTTGCTCTTCTGGGAAGACGAGCTGAGCAGTGTCAGTGACCAACTAATAGTTACTACTGATGATGGCTCATACGGTCGCAAAGGGGTGGTAACTGAGCCACTGAAGGAACTGCTGGAAAGTGGTGAGAAAATTGACCGGGTTATCGCTATTGGGCCGAGCATCATGATGAAATTCTGTTCCAAGACCACTGAGCCTTTCGGGGTTAAGACTATTGTCAGCCTGAATCCGATAATGGTTGATGGTACCGGGATGTGTGGCTGCTGCCGGGTCTCAGTTGGTGGAGTAACTAGATTTGCTTGTGTAGATGGCCCTGATTTTGATGGGCATCAGGTGGACTGGGATTTGCTTTTTGCTCGTCAGCGCACTTACCTTGATGAAGAGAAACTTTCCCTCGAGCGATGGCAATGTCAGTGGGCTAAGGCTACCGAGAAAGGAGCAGAGGGGTAATTCATGGCAAAACTTAATCTTAATCGACAGCCGATGCCGAGGCAAAAACCTGAAGTACGGGCTAAGAATTTTAATGAAGTTGCCTTGGGCTATAGTGCTGAGCAGGCTCAAGCTGAAGCTGAGCGCTGCATTCAGTGCCCCAAGCACTCCTGTACTGAAGGCTGCCCGGTGGAAATAGACATACCTGGCTTCATTAAGGCAATATGCGATGGTGATATGCCTGAAGCGGTGAGGATACTCAAGGATAAGAATAGCCTGCCTGGTATCTGCGGGCGGGTTTGCCCTCAGGAGACACAGTGTGAAATGGTATGTTCTTTGGCTAAAAAAGAAGCTCCTATTGCTATTGGCCGTCTGGAGCGATATGTGGCTGATTGGGAACGGGCTAATGAGAAAGCCAAAGAGGCACCGGTAGCCTCTGCTGCCCCCAGTGGTAAGCGGGTAGCAATAGTCGGCTCAGGGCCGGCCGGATTAACTGCGGCTGCCGATTTGGCTAAGCTTGGGCATGATGTTACCATCTTTGAGGCGCTCCATGTGGCTGGTGGGGTGCTAATGTATGGTATTCCTGAGGTTCGTTTGCCCAAGGTGATTGTCCAGGCTGAGGTGGACTATGTTGCTTCCTTAGGGGTAAAGCTCGAGTTGGATTCTGTGGTAGGTAAGCTGGTAACTATTGATGAGTTGCTAGCTAGTGGTTGTGATGCTGTTTTCCTGGGTACCGGGGCTGGGCTGCCGATGTTCCTGGACCTCCCAGGCGAGAACCTCAATGGCATATATTCGGCAAACGAATTCCTGACCCGGGTCAATCTAATGAAGGCATACCAGTTCCCTGATTATGATACCCCGGTTAAGGTGGGCAAAAGGGTAGCTGTGATTGGTGGTGGCAATGTGGCCATGGATTCCGCCAGGTGTGCCCTCAGACTTGGTGCTGACGAGGTTTACATTATCTACCGGCGGTCTGAGGTGGAAATGCCCGCCCGCCGTGAGGAAGTGGAGAATGCTAAGGAAGAGGGGATTCAGTTTAGGCTGTTAACCAATCCAAAACAGTTTTTGGGTAATGAGCAGAACTTTGTCGTTGGTATGGAGTGCTATGAGATGGAGCTGGGTGAGCCTGACGCCAGTGGTCGGCGCCGCCCCATTGTCAAGCCGGGGAGTGAATTTATTATTGATGTTGATGAGGTAGTAGTGGCTCTGGGCACCACTCCCAATCCTCTTATTGCCTCCACCACTCCTGGTCTGGAAACGGGCAGGCGAGGCATCGTTATTGCTGACGAACTTACCGGTAAGACAATGAAGCCCAAGGTCTGGGCTGGTGGTGATATAGTTACTGGTGCCGCCACCGTGATTAGTGCTATGGGCGCTGGCAAGCGAGCCGCCGTTGATATAGATGAGTATCTCAGGGGATAGTATCTTCCCCTCATTCTATCTTGTATCGATTCCTGCTACCCAAATGCTATATTAGCCACACGCCCACGGGTTCATCTCTCATTTTGACCATTTACTCTCTGGCTTTGAGTTCCTCACCGATACTGTATGCTTTGGCTATGACCTCACCCAGAGCTTGATACTGACGAGCAGGAGTATAGGCAAAGGGCTTAATTTTATTAATGTCCGGTTTCCCATCAGTGAGGCAGCTCTCTGAGATATGGGTTTCCTCAATTCTGCCAACAATAAGCGAATGACTCCCTAAATCCAGGATATGTACCACCTTACATTCTAGATTGATAGGGCATTGCTCAATAAGTGGGGCATTATCTAATTTGCCGTAAAACACCTTAAACTGGCAGACCTCTACTTTATTAACCTTGGAGCCGGATGTAAGGCCACAGTAATCTGTTTCCCTCACCATATCAGTGGAAGGTACATTAACCGAAAAGGTCAAGTTTTGCTTGACGCCTCTGTAAGTGTACCGCTGGTGTCGTAAGGCTACAGAAATCATTGGGGGCTCACCATTGGTAATACCACACCAGGCAACTGTCATAAAATTGGGTTTATCATTGATATTTGCTCCCACTAAGAGTGCCGGCATAGGGTAAATCAACGTTTGAGGACCCATCAGAATTTTACTCATAAGCTTCCCTCCTCTACATAAATATGCTGTTTTCCAGATGGCAGGAGTCTGTTTAAAAACTCTGGTTATCCAGTTTTGCCTAAATTGTAACTCTTTCTATGCCAGATAACAAGGAGGCAGCAACAATGACGATTCGTGCAATGCCACGCCCATTGACCTCCCGGAGAGCACTGATTAGGCCGGGTTAAGCAAAACTGAGGTATGTTATAATACTTTTGGTAGCAGACTGGAGTATCCAGCAAGAGGAAGAATGAAATGGGCAGGAAAGTTGACTTCAACTGTGATATGGGAGAAAGTTTCGGGGCCTACAAGCTGGGCTTCGACGAGGAGCTGATGCCTTATATCTCGTCAGCTAATATTGCCTGTGGATTCCATGCTGGGGATCCGGTGTGTATGAGACGGACAGTCCATTTGGCTGAGGAAACTGATGTAGCCATCGGGGCCCATCCTGGCTTTCCAGACCTTATGGGTTTTGGGCGAAGGGATATGGGGGTAAGCCCTGAAGAAATCCGAAATTACATTATATACCAGGTCGGAGCCTTACAAGCCTTTACCAAGGCTAAAAGACTCCAGCATGTCAAACCCCACGGAGCCTTGTACAATATGGGTGCCAAAAACGAGGAACTGGCTAGAGCAGTGGCTGAGGCGATTCGAGAGGTAGATGCCAATCTAATCCTGGTGGGGTTGGCTGGCTCCGCTTGGGTCAGGATAGGCCAGAAAATCGGTCTGAGGGTGGCCAGTGAGGTCTTTGCTGACCGAGCTCTAAACCCAGATGGCACTCTGGTTCCCAGAAGCCAACCCGGGGCAGTTCTCCATGATGTTAAAGATGTGGTAGCCAGAGCCTTGAAAATGGTGACTGAAGGGAAAGCCATAGCCGTAAATGGTGAGGAGGTTGAGGTAAGGGGAGACACCATTTGCTTGCATGGTGATACCCCGGGAGCTGTGGCCCTGGCCCAAACATTAAGGCAGAGATTGGAGGCAGCAGGTGTGGCCGTGGTGCCTATGGGCACCTTTCTGTAAGAGAAATTTTCTGGGAGCAAGTTATGACCTATGACAGGCCACGATTTCTGGCAGGTGGTGATAAGGCGCTCTTCATTGAATTTGGAAACGCCATTGCCCCAAAGCTAGGCCGTCGGGTACAGCGCCTCCTACTAGCCATACAAAATACGGGAATCCCAGGTCTGGTGGAAGCGGTTCCCACATATAGGTCGGTACTCATCCACTATGACCCGCTGCAAATAAGCCCCAAAGAACTAAGGGACAGACTGGAGACCTTGGAGCAAAGGGCAGAGGATAGCCAATTTCCCAAACCAAGAGTGGTAGAGGTACCCACTGTCTATGGTAGTGAGTATGGCCCTGACCTGGAATTCGTGGCTAAACACAGTGGACTCACTCCAGAGGAGGTGGTGCAGATACATACCAGTACTGCCTACCTCATCTATATGCTGGGGTTTATCCCCGGTTTTGCCTATTTGGGAGGGATGTCATCAAGAATAGCTACCCCGAGACTAGACACGCCACGAAGCAGGATACCGAGTGGGTCAGTGGGGATAGCAGGGAACCAGACTGGCATATATCCAGCCGAAAGCCCCGGGGGCTGGCAACTTATCGGCAGAACTCCCCTAAAACTATTTGACCTCCACAAGGAACCACCAGCCTTACTACAGGCTGGGAACTCTGTGCTCTTTGTAAGGATAACCCTACAGGAATTCACTAGGATAAAGGAAGAGGTAGAGCAGGGGACTTATGAGATGAAAGAGACGCCAGTGGCGTGAAAGGGTGAGAGTGGAGATATTTGAGGTTATTCAGCCTGGCCTGTTAACCACCGTTCAAGACCTGGGGCGGTACGGCTATCAGCAATATGGTGTGCCGGTATCGGGGGCAATGGATAACTATGCCCTGAGGGTAGCCAACCTTTTGGTAGGGAACAATGAGGGAGAAGCGTGCTTGGAGATAACTTTGCTGGGTCTCCAAGTTCGGGTTCTTGGGAATACTGTAATAGCTATCACTGGAGCAGACCTAAGCCCCATGTTGAATAACAGCCAACTCCCCATGTGGGAGGCCGTGATGGTTAGCCGCGGGGATACTATCTCCTTCCCTTGGCCAAAGAGAGGATGCCGGAGCTATCTAGCAGTAACTGGTGGAATTGATGTCCCTAAGGTGATGGGGAGTAGTTCCACCTATGTCAAATCCTGCATAGGAGGCCTTGAGGGTAGGCCATTGCGCACTGGGGACCGCTTAAAGAGTGGCAAGATGCAGATGGGAACCTTGGGGAGAAGACTGCCACCGCAATATCTTCCTGAATATGGGAACCAGAGTGAACTCAGGGTACTCTTGGGCCCACAAGATGACCACTTCACTCAAGAGGGTATCCACACTTACCTTCACTCGGAATATACTATCTCTACTGAAGCAGATCGGGTGGGCTATCGACTTCAAGGCTCACCTATAGAACATAAAGCTGGAGCGGATATCATCTCCGATGGTATCCCACTTGGGGCAGTCCAAGTGCCAGGGGACGGGTTACCCATTATTCTGCTGGCAGACAGGCAAACCACCGGTGGGTATACCAAGATAGCTGTAGTGATAACTGCTGATATCCCCAAATTAGCTCAGGCCAAGCCGGGAGATAAGGTAAGGTTCTTGCAAGTCACCGAGGAGGACGCCCACCGCTGTCTGCGAGAATATGAGCAGACTATTTACACTTTGAAGCATTGGATTCAGCAAGGTCATTAGAGAAGCCTTACCTATGGTTGACTACAGTAGTTAGTCCCGGCTGCCCCACAGAAATATACCGCAAACAAGGGTCACTACCACCAGAGTAGCAGCGACAGCGGTGAAGCTGGTATAAAAGCCGAACCGGTCAATGAGAGAACCCATTACCGGCGTTAGTAGACCGCCACCCTCCATGCCAGCAAAGTAGTAGATACCGAGTATTGTCGAGCGGCGGCGCTCTGGTATTTGGCCAATGATGTAGGCTTCCGCTGTCGGCATGCGAATATACATGAATATGCCAAGGACAACCAGTACAGCACCGATACCCAAGCCATAGGGTGCTAGGGTCAGTAGATAGATGACTGGGCCAAAAATAAGGCACACCACCAGTGTTACCGGCACTCTTCCCAGACGGTCAGAGAGGTAGCCACCCAGAGGGCTCGCCCAGAGTCCGGCGGAGTAGATGACGGCTAAAAAGACGGCTGCTGTTTCCTTGCTTGCACCAAAGTGGTCAACCATAAACAGGGGTATAAACGCTACTGTGGAATAGAGCACTGCCTGGACGATTATATTTAGACTTATAAAGGCTACCAGACGGCGCAGATGACCCGGGGGGGATGGTGTCTTCTCATGAGTGTCAGTTATTTCGTGCTCGGCTCTCTTGATATCTGCCCGCCGACCCAAGAGTACATAAAATACAATTCCAAATGCAATAGTGGGGGTGGCTAGCCCAACGAACGAACCACGCCAGCCTAGGGTAGTGACAATACCAGCGGCAATGAGTGGGCCCAGGAAGTAGCTGGCGCCACCACCAATCAGGTGGAGTCCCAGTGCTCTTCCCCGTTTGTTAGGCTCAACCGAAGCTGAGATTAGTGGTGAGGCGGATGGGTGGTAACCACCACCGGCTATCCCCATCAGCACGAAGAAGACAATCAGCAGGGTATAGGTTTGTGAGAGACCAATTAAAAGCCCAGCCAGAGCTACACCGGAGATGCCTATGGTAATTAGTATGCGGGGTCCAATACGGTCGGCAAGCCAACCAGCCGGTAGTTGGCTGATGCCATATGACAAAGCAAATGCCGAGAGCAGCAATCCGGATTGGGTGTAATCAAGGGCAAAGTCGTCACGGATAAATGGTAGAAGTGGTGTCATTAGTGCCATTAGCACATGATGGGCAAAGTGGGCCAGCATAAAAAGAGGTAGCAATCCTGAAAGAAAGCGACGAAAATCCAATCTCTTGATAGTGGTTCCTTTCACTGTGATTTGGTGGGTTTCAATACAGATCCCGCTGTATTAGTGACACTACTTGCGATTTCCTGCTGGACAATACTAAATTAAGATTATAAACCCTTCTATCCCTAAAGACAAATAGAGGAGAATATGACGCTTTATCAAATCTTTGTGGAAACCGACAGGCAAGGCATCACAGCCAATATGGATTAGTATCTGAGAGGATAAACGGAGATTTGCCTTCCTCACCTGTTTAGTTGTGCTAAACGACTGTAGAAGTCGATTACATGGTAACAAACGATTTACTACGGTTCTATATTCGGAGCCTTAACTGCAGGGCTGTCTGGTTTTGATGGTATGGTTCAGGGTTTTGGGGAGAGTAAATGGTGTGTGTTACTTGGAAAGAAAATTTCAGTCGTGCCGGAGGTTTCAATCCAATTAGTAGGTTGTGAAGGCTAAAGGCATTCCTTCCGCCGATTATTGATTATCACTTTTTCTTCGATATTTGGCTATAGTTGACATCACCCGGTCGATTGGTATCCCAATGCGTGTTGTATTATCCCTCCCGACCATCGTTTCAGCTCTTAACAACGAATTGATTATTGCCTCTTCCGTTGCTTCAATTGCAGCTCTAAAGAGTGATGATAGTCGTGGCTCCGGGACGAGTTCGTTTGGTGTTGCTGACTGTTTACCCGACGCAGAAGTTAGGTTGCCCGTTGAGAATGCTATGACAAAATCCCCGCTAGTGTGTGCGGCTATGGCACCAGTACGTGCTAAGCCGAAAGCGGCCCGCTTAGCGACTCGACCGAGTTGCCGGGTGGAGAGCGGGGCATTAGTGGCTATGATAATCATAATGGAACCTTCCATCCGGGAGTGTGAATTTGGCGTCAGTTCATGACCAATCGGGATTCCATCGATGCTTAAATCAGGTGCCTTGCCGGTATTGGTCAAAACTAAGGCACCTAATGTAAACTCACCCAGGTCTTCAGGGAGCGAACGTGAGGCTGTGCCGATTCCACCTTTCCAGCCAAACCCTGTCATGCCGACTCCTGCCCCAACATTGCCTTCCTCGATATTCGTTTCGCTGGCGTTCTGTAAAGCTTGAAAGACATGTTCATGCCTGACGTGTCTCCCCAAAATATCATTAAGCGCACTGTCATTGCATTCACCCACCACCGGATTGAAAGAGTACACCCCTGGATTCTGTTTCGATAAGTGATCGACCAGGGCATCGGCAACTGTCCAGGTGCTCAAAGTATTGGTCAGCATTATTGGCGTTTCGATATTGCCCAATTCCATTATTTGTGGCAGGCCTACAGACTTCCCGAAGCCATTGATGATATGTGCTGCGGCACACGCCTTTTCTGTGAATATGTTACCGCCGTGCGGCAGGATAGCGGTAACCCCGGTTCGGACTGGGCCCTTCCCAAGTAGAAGCTTGCCTTCACCTTTAATCAATGAAACATGCCCTACTTTAACGCCGGGCACATCGGTGAGCGAATTCAGCGGGCCAGGTGGTAAAACGCCTATACTGATATCTATATCTCTTGCTCTAGGGCGAGTATTCTGTGGTGCCATTATGTGAACTCCTTTTGCCGGTTACTGATGGTGTGGATGGGAATCCTTAAGCGATAACTATCTGGATATGCTCGCCTACTCATACTCGATTATAAACTATTGGTTTCTTGAAGGCAAAAGGTAACATTCTGACGAATTGTGTGATGTACTAGTCTGGCGTCAAATGTTACCATTCTATTCATGGATCGCAAGATCGGGAATGACCTGCTCCCCAAAAACTAGTCCAGGTATAATGTTAGTCCAGGGATTAGAAAGGGGGAACAGATGGCCAGGAAGACTTTTACACCTGAGCAAATCATCAACAAGCTTAGGGAGGTTGAAGTTCTCATCAGTTAAGGAACCACCGCCATAGAAGCCGGCAGGAAGGCAGGGATTACGGAACAGACCTATTACCGCTGGCGCAGGGGATACGGCGGGATGAGGATAGACCAGGCCAAGTGTCTCAAAGAACTTGAGAAAGAGAACAGCCGTCTCAAGAAGCTTGTCGCCGAATTATCACTTGCTATATCCATTCTCAAGGAGGCCGTCCGGGGAAACTCTTAAGCCCGTCGAAGAGACAAAAGGTGGTAAGATGTGTTTGTGAGGTTCTTAGGGTCTCGGAGAGGCGGGCATGCAGAGTACTGGGGCAGTGTAGAGCTACCCAGCGATACAGTTCAGGTATATTAGTGACAAGGAAGAGAAGCTGGTGGCTCGGATTATTGAATTGGCGACTCAATATGGCAGGTATGGATATCGAAGGATAACAGCTCTGTTGAAGAGGGAGGACTTCAAGGCAAATTATGACTACTTTGAAGCTGGAGAGTCACTTGTTGGTGCGTGTAACAGCCCTTAGCAAAATAGACTAGGGTCAAGGGTGATGACTGTCTAGACACGCTTCCGGCAAAGGACTCCCCATTTTCCAAGCAGAGCATGAGATGTCTGGCCTGGGCCAGTCGTCACGCTTAGACCCCCGTCTCGATAGGTATGCTGAATGGGAAGCTATTGTTTACTTCCAATTCTGAACATCTTAGTCCCACATACGGGACACACACCTTGAGTTGCCGGTGTACCATTCTTCATAGTTATGGCCTTGGTATCCTTCATCTCCCTTTTGGCTCGGCATTTCACACAATATGCTTGCATTGGTCTACCTCCTTTTTGTTATCCGTGATATGAACGATAAACCATTCTCTCTCGTAATGTCAATAGCTAAATAGGCATGATGGTCACAGTTGCTTGGCTTGTGCAACCTGATAAATAAAATAAAGGGAGGTCGGGGAACTTCCCCCGGCCTCCTTTCCATCTATGGTATTCAATTTCTAAAATTGGGCATAGTTGCCCTTTCAAAGCCCGGCACTTTTACACTAGGCTTTGCTGGCTGCCATATGAGGCTATCTTTCGCTCTGCTTCTATTGCTCCATCAGGGATACGCTGGCGGATACGGTCAACATAGTTGAGTAAGCCCTTGCAGGTATATCCCAGCCGTTCTGATAAGGCATGGTGTGGCTGGTCAATATACTCGGGTAGGTTGGGGATGTTTTTGACTTCCTCTGCTATACGAAGAGCTTCCTCAAGTCCTTTGTAGAGAGGATTGACGTAGATGACACGGAAGTGAAGGTATATTATGCTATTCCTGTGCCTCCTCATAGCGCCATTGAGGAAACTGTGGGAGTTTTATCTTTCGCACACCACGGTTGAAGGAGAAGGGGACTAAGAGGGTGAGGTAGATAAAGCCCCCTTCCTTTTGGTGGCAAATTCTAGTAGAATAGTGCCAGTGAAAGAGCGTTCAACTCCTATCAGACAGCAGTACCTCAGGATTAAGCGGAAGTATCCTCAGGCTATTGTCCTCTTCCGCCTGGGGGATTTCTACGAGACCTTTGATGAGGATGCTAAGCTTGCCTCTCGTGAGCTGGAGATTGTCCTCACCTCAAGGGGAATGGGTAAAGGGCATAAAGTCCCTATGGCTGGCATTCCTTACCATGCTCTGGATAACTACCTGGCTCGGCTAATCAATCGGGGCTATAAGGTAGCTATCTGTGAGCAGATAACCAAGCCGGGTGAGACCAAGGGCTTGGTTCAGCGTGAAGTTGTCCGCTTGGTGACACCGGGCACTGTAGTTGAGCCTGGACTTCTTGACAGTAAGGCAAATAATTATCTGGTGAGTGTGGCTTTAGGTGAGGAGGCAGTGGGTATTGCCTATGTTGACATAACTACGAGTGAGTTTGCTGCCACTCAAGTTCCGCATCAGCGGGCTATTCCCGAACTGGAACGACTCAGGCCCTCGGAAGTTATTACTGCCAATGGTGCTGAATTATCCGGGTTAGGCTTAACTGCTCCAACAACTCGCCTTGAGGATTACTGGTTTGAGTTTGAGGTTGCCCATCAAACCCTGCTTGACCATTTTGGCGTGGCTACCCTTGATGGCTATGGCTGTGCCAATCTACCCCTGGCGGTAAAAGCTGCTGGTGCCATTATTCACTATATTCAGGAGACTCAGAAAGCAGTTTTGGGTCAGCTGATGCAACTGACTACCTACTCCACTGGCTCGTTTATGGCTCTTGATGTCCAGACCCAGAGGAACCTCGAGCTTTTCCGGGGTAGCCGCTCGGGAACTGTTGCTGGCTCGCTCCTATCGGTTATTGACCTGACCAAGACGGCTATGGGAGGCAGGCTGCTAAAACGGTGGCTGGGTCAGCCTCTTCTTGACATAACGGAGTTAGTTAAGCGACAGGATGCGGTTAGCTGGTTCCATAATAATACCCTGGCTCGCAATCAGGCCATCTCATTGCTTGGTGAGGTGGCTGACCTGGAACGGCTGGTCAATCGGGTGAGAAGTAATATCGCTTCTCCTCGTGAGATGGTTACCCTGCGCCGCAGCCTTGAGAGAATACCTAAGCTGAGGGAACTACTTGAGGGTGATGGTTCCATAGAATGGCTGAAGGATGGATTGAAGCCCTGTCCCCATCTTGTTGAGTTGATTTCTCAGGCTATAGAAGAGCAGCCGGGCAGTTTGGATGAAGGTAATGTGGTCAAACCTGGCTTTTCTGAGGAGCTGGATAAGCTCCGTCTGGCGTCTAAGAATGCCAAGCAGTACCTGGCTAATCTGGAGCGTCAGGAGCGAGAGAGAACCGGAATTAAATCACTGAAGCTGGGCTTTAACAAGGTGTTTGGTTACTATATTGAGGTATCCAAATCTAATCTGGCCCAGGTGCCTGAGGACTATATCAGAAAGCAGACCCTGGTTGGTGGTGAGCGCTTCTTCACCCCTGAGTTGAAGGAGTATGAATCACTTATCTTAAATGCCCAGGACAGGATTCAAGAGCTTGAGGCCAGCATCTTCCGTCAAATATGTCAGCAGGTGGCTGCCTCCAGTGAGCCTATCATAGTGGCGGCCAACACTTTAGCCAATATAGATGTCTTCTCCGGTCTGGCTGAGGTTGCTGTGCGCCATAGTTATGCCCGTCCCGAGTTAACTGAAGGTAGTGAAATAGCTATTAACCAGGGACGCCATCCGGTGATAGAAAGGAGTCTGGTTGACCAAGGCTTTATCTCCAATGATACCTATTTATCCAATGATGATGCCCAGCTGGTTATTCTCACCGGTCCCAATATGGCTGGAAAGTCGACCTACCTGCGGCAGGTAGCCTTGATTGTGCTTTTGGCTCAGATTGGTAGCTTTGTGCCTGCTGACTCAGCCAATATCGGTCTGGTCGACCGCATCTTTACCCGAATTGGTGCCAGGGAGGACCTGATAATCGGTCAATCTACCTTTATGGTGGAGATGGTGGAGACAGCCAATATCCTGAATAATGCCACACCACGCTCGTTGATTATCCTTGATGAGATTGGGCGGGGCACCAGCACCTATGATGGCCTCTCTATTGCCAGGGCTGTTGCCGAATACATCCACAACCACCCCAGGCTCGGGGCCAAGACCCTTTTTGCCACTCATTACCACGAGCTGGTAGAGTTAGCCAGTTTCCTGCCCCGGGTGAAGAATTTTAATATTGCTGTAACCGAAGAGGCTGGGGAGGTGGTTTTCTTATACAAGATTGTGCCCGGTGGTGTTGATAAGAGCTATGGCATCCATGTGGCGCAACTGGCTGGTTTGCCCAGACCGGTGGTGCACCGTGCTCGAGAGGTTCTGGAGGAGCTTGAGGAGGAAGCCGGCACCACATCAGGCAAACGCCTACCCAGTCGCCGCCGCTCTAAAAAGACAATACCCCAGCAAATACCAGTCTTCGGACAGAAATCACCGCTAATAGAGGAACTGGAAAAGCTGGAGATAGATTCCCTGACCCCTCTTGAAGCCCTCACCAAACTCTACGAACTCCAGCAGAAGGCGAGGGAGGGATAGGGCAGACCAAAATCTATTATTGCTATATGGACAATGAGAAAGGAGGGCAAGCATTTTGACTACTAATAGCACACCATTAACGGCTCGTAGAGTCCTTGACGAGCTCAAGAAATGCGGCATTACCCATATCATTTGGCTCCCCGACAGTGAGGCCGTATTCATGTACGAAGCTATGATAAGCCAACACGAACTCACCCTAGTTCCAATATGCCGTGAGGGTGAGGCTATAGCTATCGCTGCCGGTCTCATGCTAGGGGGTAAGGAGCCAGTGGTGTTGCACCAGAACACTGGCTTCTTTGAGTCGGGGGATTCGATTAGAGGTTTGGCTTTGAATCTTCGGCTTCCACTGCTCCTGCTAATCGGCTACCGGGGCTGGCGGCGTGATGCACCTATGACTGATTCTGCTGGCATCTTCACTGAGCCGATTCTGGACGCCTGGGGCATCAAACACTATTTGGTAGAGACTGACCAGGATGTGCCAATAATCTCCAGAGGATATAGGGAAGCGCATGAGAGCAACAACCCGGTGGCAATCTTAATTGGAAAGGAGTATGCATAACCATGATGGAAAGTCTTGAAGCCCAAAAGGTTATTTCGCGGCATCGGGGCGACGCAATTGTAGTTGCTACTATGACGGCTAATGCCGAATGGTCCCAGGTATCCACCAATCCGGGTCTGGACCTAATGCACACTGGCAGCATGGGGAAAGCGTCATCTATAGGCCTGGGATTAGCATTGGCTCAGCCTAACAAGAAAGTCATTGTGCTTGATGGTGATGGCAGCCTCCTGATGAACCTGGGCAGTCTAGTAACCATTGCCAATATGGCTCCTCCTAACCTGATTCACTTCGTGTTCGAGAATAATGTTTACCGTACTACCGGGGGTCAGCCCATTCCCGGCGCTGGCAAACTCGGTTTCATGGGGTTGGCTAGATACGCAGGGTATACCAATGTGCACGAGTTCGAGGACCTGGAGAGCTTGAAAAACAACATAGAAACTGTTATGAATCAAGTAGGGCCTACCTTCGTTTGCATAAAAGTTCCGCCAGCTACCGAGAGGTCACCCTTTCCATCGGTCAGCACCACTAAAATAATTTCTCGATTCAGGGCAGCCTTACAACGCTCTTCTCACTAGCCAGTCCAGCAGGTTGTCATTCTTCGGGCAGAAGTCACCGCTGTTGGAGGAACTGGAAAAGCTGGCTAAATATCAAGCAAACGACATCATCATTATTAAAAAATAGGGAAACAATTCGTAGCTAGTTAGCTTTGAATTGTTTTTAGAGTTATGTTAACAAGGCAGGTAGTTTGGGCGCACCGGGCCAATCTGCTGGCTAATTTCTGGTGATAAGAAGACGCCTTACGAAGTGCAAAAGAAGGCAAAGGGGGGGTGATATTAAAGGCACCCTGATTAAAAGAGACAGGCGTATTGTTCCACCCAGTAATAATCAGTAATACTGAGTCCCATTTCGTTTAATGTTTAGCTTTGTTTTGTACCCTCTAGTACCTTTTGATACTTTCTAATACTTTTTAATGTGTAGAAGTTCGTTAGCAAAAATGTTAGCAAACGGTATTGACTCCTACCGTGAGTTATTTTAAACTATAGTTACAATATATGAAATAGCAGTGTAGGAGAAAGAAAATGAACTATAGGGTTCACCGATTTGATATCAGTATGACGCGTGACCAGAGCAAACTAGAGCAATTCCTCAATAACTTGGACGGCGAGGTCGT
>Ga0114921_10000063_pt1 | contig 43302 bp, 41 predicted proteins | sample BentaG_FD_87016 | JGI IMG/M metagenome (GOLD analysis project Ga0114921, IMG submission 87016) | Deep subsurface microbial communities from South Atlantic Ocean to uncover new lineages of life (NeLLi) - Benguela_00093 metaG | ecosystem: Environmental > Aquatic > Marine > Oceanic > Sediment ... | reverse complement strand
GTTGACCCCAAACACAAACAGACTATTTATCTACCTTTTTAGATTTTGCGATGTATCTTTTCAATTTGGCATCAGTATCTCTCATCCTTCTTGAAAGGATTGTCGCAATGTTTTTTATGACTACGGCTTCTATGTGCGGACTCACCTTGACCATAGAATTGAAATCAGATTTTTTGAGCACTACGACATCCGAACGGTGAACACACTTTATCGTTGCCGAACGGGGAGCTCTATCAATGAATGCCAATTCACCAAAAACTTCATTCGGTTTGAGGGTATGAATGGATGCTGGTTCCTTTATTCCTCTCATCTTTATTAAAACATCTGCTTTTCCATCCAGCACTGCATACAACTCATCTGCCTTATCTCCCTGAGAGAAGATGACCTCGTCTTTTTTGTAATATTCTTTTCTACAGCAAGTTGCAAGAAGTTCAAATTCTTCTTTTTTGAGACCTTTTAAAATAGGGATGCCTTCGAGTTCTTGCACGGTTACGACCTTCCTTGCCTCCTCTGCTTGAATCTCCATCGCTTCTTGAATCTGTTTTTCTGTGACCAGTTTCTCTTCAAGTAGCACCTCTCCCAATTTCCTCCAGCGCCCCCACTCTAACATCTCTGCTGAACGCTGCCTCTCCAGCGCCAGATTGAGTCCTTCAACCCCAATAATACCCCTATCTACTAATATCTCACCTAATAAACGTTTTCTGAAAAGCATAATTGCCTCCTTTTTTCAAAATCTCCAAAATTATTGTAAGAATGTCAAGGAAAAAGACCCACGAATCATAGTCCACTGATTTCACGGATTTGCACGGATTTTAATAGATTATCAGAACACCAGACTATCAGAATGAGAAGGTCATAGATCAGAATATCAGAGCCTGTGTTTAGTCTTACCCATAAATCTGACCCTCTGATATCTGAATTCTCCATCTAGTACTCTGATAATCTGATATTCTTTTTAATTAGTGTCAGAAATCTGTGATAATCCGTGAAATCCGTGGCTCTCTTCAATCAATTTGATTCCGGCTTCGTAAGCCTTTTGCAAAATGTCTTTCCTTTTAAAAATGTCATCGATTTTGGAAACTTTGTCTGCAATGATCTCGTCTATTACTTCAACTCCTAAATCTTTAAGGAACAAATTCATTACCCTTGTGGTATGTTCAAAATCTTTTAGGTGACTTAAATGCCCTACACAGATTATGACCCCCTTTTTATGGTCTTTGAATCTGCTTCTAAAGATATATCTGTCGTTTTTAAATTCCAAAATCACCTGACTAGAATCTGTGCGGTCTATCAGGGCCTTTAGCTGTGCTGTGACCGTTGCACAGTATATCGGTGAACCGACAACGATGCAATCTGTTTCTCTAATCTTTTGCAGAAGGGGTTGGAAATCGTCTGAAACTGCACATACTCCACTTTGTGAACATCGTTCGCAACTAACGCAAGGTCTGATGTTCAAATCATTTAGATAAATTTTTTCTATCTTCGTACCTTTAGTCTTTGTTCCTTCTAATACCTTATCTACAAGAACATCTGTATTCCCACCCTTTCGTGGACTGCCAACAATCCCTAAAATTTTCATAATAGATGTAAATTAAAAAGGCGTCTTTTCCTTTTTAATATCAAATACGACTTTTCCATTTATGAACGTTAGTTCTACCTTGCTTCTCGCATCTAAAGGATCCGAAGATAAAATTATTATGTCTGCTTCCTTACCGACTTCTATACTTCCTATCCTATCACCAAGCCCGAGGATCTCGGCAGGATTCTGTGTGATTGCACGCAGAGCATCTTCCGGGTCCAGTCCCTCTTTAGTTGCCATAATCGCACACAGAATGAGCGAGTTTATCGGTACTACATTGTGGTCTGTGGTGATTGTAAATTTTATCCCGGCATCCTTCAATATTTTGGGAGACTTGAATGTTACATTTTGGGTCTCTATCTTCGTTGGAGTCCCGAGAGCAGGCCCAGTGATGACAGGAACCTTTTTCTTTGAGAGCCAATCTGCTATCTTGTAGGCTTCTGTCCCATGTTCTATAATCAGATCGATATCGAACTCTTCCGCTATCCTCACAGCAGTGGCTATGTCATCACTGCGATGGGCATGTGCACGGAGCGGTATCTCTTTTCTCAATACATAAGTTAGGTTTTCCAATTTCAAATTTCGTTCGGGTGGTTTTTCCTTTTTCTTCTTTGCCCATTTCTGAATCTCAATATAGTTCTGTGCTTGCACCAGAGCATCTCTCAAGAGTGCCGCAACGCCCATTCTGGTTAAGGGGTCCCTCTTCTTTTCAGCGGCAACCCGTTTTGGATTCTCTCCAAAGGCGACTTTTAATCCAACCCGCTCTTTTATGACCATCTCATCAACAACATTACCACAAGTTTTTATTGCGCAGGCAATACCCCCAATGACATTAGCACTCCCGGGTGTTGATACGACCGTTGTTATCCCTCCTGCCCGTGCATATAGAAACCCCTTTTCGAGTGGATTTATACCATCTATTGCTCTCAGCTGGGCAGTAACAGGGGAAGATATCTCATTATAGTCCCTTCCCTCCTCACCTATTCCTACTTCCCCTATTCCTAAATGTGTATGTGCATCTATCAGGCCTGGCATAACCACTCTGTCTGTTGCATCTATGATTTCACATCCTTTTGGAATGCTAATCTCTTTACCAATCGCTTCAATTTTTCCATTTTTTATCAGGATAGTTCCTCTTTCTACTCTCTTTTTCGTTACAGGTATTATCTCTCCATCTTTTATAGCAATCATATTCCCTCCAGTTCAATTAAACCCAGATTACGCATTAAAAACCGAAAAACACTGAAAAACAAGAAGTATATTAGACGCAGATTATCACAGATGTTCACTGATTGAATATTCTTTTTATAATCTACGGCCATCAGTGTAAATCAGTGTCTATTATCTGAATCACAATTTTTACAATTTTCTGTTATTTCGGTAGTCTCGGTGTCATTCGGTCACACGACCCGTATGGGTGTTTTGACACATTGAGTTAAATTTTAATTTCAAATCCTTCAAAACTCTCTCCATTTTATCCAGATCTGTCTATATTTTATATTTTATACTCTTTTATCTTCTCTAACAAGGTCTTGTAACTCACCTTTAATGCTTTTGCTACCTTTGTCTTATTTCCTCTATACTCTATAAGTGCATCCTTTATTACCTGAGATTCTGTAACTCTTGCGCCCCATCTGCCTGCTGCTCGTAAATTATCTTTTGGAATGTTTGAAAGCGAGATACTAGGGGTAGGTGTTACAGGTGAGATGACGATATGTTTTGAAAGAATTTTTCTACCATCGCAGAGTATTATCGCCCTCTCTATAGTATTTTCAAGTTCCCTCACATTACCTGGCCAATCGTAGGATAGGAGAACCTTTTTTGCTTCGTCAGAAAGCTCAAAAGGCCCCTTCTTTATCTCTTTTGTATATTTCTGTATGAAGTATGATGCGAGCAAAGGTATATCTTCTTTTCTCTCTCTCAAAGGTGGAAGAAGTATAGGGAATACGCTCAGCCTGTAATAAAGGTCATCTCTGAAATTTCCTTTTCCAATCGCTGCTTTTAAGTCCTTATTACTCGCTGCAATTATTCGCAGATCAACATTTATGTTTTTTGTTCCTCCAAGTCTCTCAAAACTTTTTTCCTGAATCACCCTCAGTATCTTTGCCTGCAGGGAGAGGTTCAGGTCTCCAATCTCATCGAGAAATACTGTGCCTCTATCTGCGAATTCAAACTTTCCTATTTTTTTTCTCACGGCACCTGTGAATGCACCTCGTTCTGAACCGAAGAGTTCATTCTCGAGGAGGTCCTTCGGGATAGCTGCACAATTTATTGGAACGAATGGATAATCCTTTCTTGGACTCATGGAGTGGATAGACCTTGCAAAAAGTTCTTTTCCTGTTCCACTCTCGCCAAGAATAAGAACATTGGATGTGCTCGCAGCAACCCTTTGAGCCAGGGCAGCTACTTCGACCATACTTTTAGATTTGCTTATTATCTCTGTTGGCTGGAATCTATCCGCGAACTCTGTCTTCAGTAATATATTCTCCCTAACTATGCGTTTTTGCTCCAGTGCCCTTCTTATCAAGAGAATGATATGGTCAAGATCCACAGGTTTAGAAATGAAATCGAAAGCACCTAACTTCATAGCCTCCACTGCTGTCTCTATTGTTCCGTAAGCAGTCATTATGATGGTTGTCACCTCTTCACTACTCGATTCTTTTAAAACCTGCATGCCGTTGACTTTAGGAATCTTCAAGTCTAAAAGCATAACACTGAATCGCCCACCTCGTAATTTTTCGATCGCCTCCTTTCCATCTTTTGCGCTCCCAACCTCAAACCCCTCCTTCTTTAAAAAATCTATGAGCATTTCACGGAGGCTGTCTTTATCTTCAACTATAAGAATACTATCCATAACTCTATATATTAAACTTTTTAAAACTTGGCCTCGAATCGAAGAGAGAAATTTTTCTTTTGTTTAAAGAGAAGATGCAGTCCAACCGTATAGGTTCACCAGAAAGCGAAACCCATTTCGTTTGAGGATAATTAGCATGTAATAGCTTTGTTGTGCCATTTCTATCGATACAAATATATCCATCTTCGGACCTTTTGAGTTCAACATCTTTCACAAGTATCAATGGTTGACGGTTGCCTTTGCCAAATGGTGCAAATAACCCTGTCTCATCTAAAACCTTATCTGTAATTGAATTTAAACTGGTCTCAACATCAATTTCTATCTTTTTGGTGAGATCATTCCAGTCTATGTTTATATTTGCATAGTGTTTAACTCTCTGTTTAAATTCGGAGATGTTTTTTACATTTATAGAAAAACCCGCCGCTTGTTTATGTCCCCCATAGTCGAGAAGTATGTCATCACAGGTTTTGAGACATTCCACAAGATTAAAACTTTTGATTCCCCTTCCTTCACCTGTAGCGGAGTTCTTTCTTAATCCAATTACAAACGCAGGCCTTGAAAACTCTTCCCTCAATCGATTTGCAAAGTATCCCAATAAATAAGGAGAAGTTTGGAAATCTACTGCTACAATTAGCTTTGAATGGATAGAACTCTTTGCATTTTCCTTTATTCTATCATAAAGAACCTTCGATTCTTTATGCCAATTTTTGCTTATATTCAGGAGTTGGTTATAAATTTTCGATGCTTTCCGACCATCGTTGGTCAGCAAAAATTCGCACCCAGGGTTCAGACCTCGTTTAGAACGAGCGGAAGATAGAATTGGGACGATATTTCGGGGAATTACAGTGTCTTTCTGGTTTGGGTCGTTCATTCTCAAAGTCTTTACCCATACCCTATTAGATTCCTGTAAAGATTTGCTGCCGAGTACATAGAACGATCTATTTTCTTCTAAAAGTGGTACCCTATCCGCCATTACCCCCAATAAAACGAGTGAAGTCAAGTCTTTTTTGACACTCAAGAATTGAGACGGCGTTATTTTCATCCTTTTCATAGAAACTGCCTGTGCTAACTTGAAAGATATCCCAACCCCTGGAAGGGTATCTATAGGATAAGTATCATCTTCTCTTTTGGGGTCAATACACGCAACCGCATCTGGAAGGGTTTTTGGTATTTCGTGATGGTCTGAAATGATAACATCTATCCCCTTACTTTTAGCATATTCTATATCTTTGACATTTGAAATACCACAGTCAACAGTGATGATCAATTTCACACCATTTTTAAAAAGAGTATCTACAATATTTTTCACAAGTCCCTGCCCTTCTTCCTTCTTGCTCGGTATATAATATATGAGATATGCTCCCATATCTTTCAAGGTTTCAAATAGAACACAGGTTGCAGTGATTCCATCAACATCTTCATGTCCACATATACAGATCTTTTCTTTTTTTTCTATTGCCTCACATATCCTTCTCACTGCTTCTTCCATGTCTTTTAAAAGGAATGGATCGTGTAGATATTTGGGAGATGGGTACAGAAATTCCTTTGCTTTTTGAACGCTATCTATGGTACGCGCAATTAAGAAAGAAGCAGACAGATCTGATATGTTTAAACCGGATGCCAGAGACCTAACCTTTTCCCTGGATACTTCTTCTATCTCCCATGAAGTTTCCATAAGAATGATATGGTCGACCATTCCTTTATAGCAGCTAATAGATTACTAAAAGACTGGAATGAAAGGGATTTTTAGGTTAATAAGGAACGGTCGACCAGACGGTTTAAAACATTGCTATCAGAGTAGCAATGATAGTTACGATTCCTACTGGAACCTGGAAAGGGGTCAGTACTTTCGAAATCTTCTCCGAACTTTCAGGTGTTTTCGCAGCAAGTTTGAGCAGGTTGACCAGAAGCATCACCCCTGCTATCAATCCCATTATCCCAGCGAAGGCACGTTCACCCCCTGTTAGGGCGAAGGGATAAGTTCCAACGAGTGTAGAAATCCCAACGACGAAAACAACAATACCTATAGGGATCTGCAGACCGGTCAGCGCCTTTTCCGCATCAGCCATAGCAGGAATTTTCCTCATAAGGCTCATTATAAGAATCATACCACCTAACAGTAAAAATTCCATTACCTCACACCTCCTTTTTTTTAAAAGATTTTTGAACTATGTTAACTCTAAAAGAAAAAAATTAAATGTCAAGGGAAAAATTAGCCAGAGTTCGCAGTCGCCCATACGGGGCGTATGACAGACCCGTAGTGGAAGGGATTTTCTTTTTTATGCGTTCTCTATGTTCTCTGTGGTTGATTTTTTCTTGACAAAAAATTTCCTTTAATATAAGATATTATTGACATAAGGAGGTAGTTGTGAAAAAAACAAAATATTTATTTTTTGGAACGATAGGCTTCTTCTTTGGGCTCATAATTGCGTGTAATATAGATATAGCCCCATCTCCCGAAGCAAAGAAGACCCCCGAAGCAACAGAATCAATCTCAATCGAAGAGAGCCCATTTGCAAAGGTAGCAGAAGAAGTGCTTCCTACCGTTGTTAATATCTCTGCGGAAAAGATATATAGATATGAAAGAGAGTTCGAATTCGAGGGGCCTTTTAAAGATTTTTTTAAGGATTTTGAAAAGTTCTTCAAAAGATCTCCTTACCGAGGAGGTAAGGAGAGGAGTCTTGGCTCCGGCTTGATAATAGATGAGCGGGGTTATATCCTCACTAACAATCATGTGATAAAAGGTGCGGATAAGATAGTGGTGAAACTGAAGGATAAGAGTGTCTTTAGGGGAGACGATGTGGAAGTAGTGGGAACGGATGCACGAACAGATATTGCAGTCTTAAAGGTTAAAACAGAAAAAGTTTTTCCCGTAGCAAGGATAGGTGACTCAGATAAAGCAAAGATTGGCGATTGGGCAATTGCCATTGGAAATCCATTCGGATTCGAAGGAACTGTTACTGTAGGTGTAATCAGTGCCAAAGGGAGAACCGGACTCTACCTTCCAGAGGGACCCCAACAGCAAAACTTCATTCAGACCGATGCTTCGATAAACCCAGGGAATAGCGGTGGCCCGCTGATAAATATAAAAGGCGAAGTAATAGGTATAAACACCGCAATTGCTACCCCCACAGGTAGATGGACAGGAGTTGGTTTTGCCATACCAATAAATCTGGCAAAAGGTGTTTTTGAACAACTGATAGAAAAAGGCAAAGTCGTGAGGGGATGGCTCGGTGTCTTCATTGGTGAAGTGACCCAGGAACTTCAGAAAGTACTTGGAGTTAAAGAAGGGGTTCTGGTTAATGAAGTAATCGAAGGTCAACCTGCATCAAAAGCAGGACTTAAAGAGGGGGATGTGATAACCGAATTCGATGGTAAGAAGATAACATCTGTGCCGCAACTCCAACAGATTGTATCTGAAACCCAACTGGGAAAGAAGGTGAAACTTACAGTCGTTAGAAATAAGAAGGGAAAGACACTTACATTAAAGATAGAAGAAATGCCAGAGGAGTATGCAGGGGGCGAAGTTAAAAAAGAAAAAGTGGAAGAAAAATTCTGGTTGGGATTGAAAGTGAAATCTTTGAAAAGTGAGGAAGCGGAGAGGTTAAGTGTAAGGGAAAAAGAAGGGGTGCTCGTTTTCGATGTTGGGCCTGGAAGCCCTGCAGATGAAGCAGGAATGATGAGAGGAGATATCATCAAGAGAATAAATAAAGAGACCATACAAGACCTCGATGATTATTATGAGATTGCAGAGAAATTGGAGGATAAAAAGGAGCCGGTTCTTTTCTGGATAAAACGGGGCGAAAGGATGCAATATGTAGCCGTAAAGCCATGAAGATAGGAAAAAGGATAACAGATAAGTCTCTCAGTATCTATTTGAACGAGATTGCCAAAATCCCCATACTCACATACGAAGGTGAACTTTCTCTATTTCTAAAGATAAAAAAGGGGAACAGGGAAGCGCTCGACAGGCTCATTTCTTCCAATCTTAAATTTGTAGTTCGAGTAGCCAATGAATATAGATACATTGGAATACCTGTATCTGATTTAATAAACGAAGGAAATCTTGGACTTCTGCGGGCTGTTAAAAGCTACAATCCAGATAGAGGCATAAGGTTCATGTCATACGCAGTATGGTGGGTCAGACAGTATATACTAAAAGCAATATCTGAACAGAAAAAGGTGGTTCGTCTTCCAATGTCCGAAAATCTGAGAATAAAAAAGGTGACTGCCCTCTCTTCGAAGTTGTTAAAAATGGATGGGAGAGAACCGACCGTGATGGAACTCTGCAAAAAGTTACATCTCAATAAAGAAGAGGTTCTACGGGCATTGAATGAAGTAAAGAGCGACCTTTCAATAGATACCCCTATTGGCGAAGGTGAAAGAGCTACTATTTCAGATATGCTCACCTCGGAATTCTACCCTCCACCTGATGAAGAGATGGACTGGAAAATGGCAAGGGCAGAGCTGGAGAAGGCTATTAGAGAGCTCCCGAAAAGAGAAGCAAAAATCGTGGCTCTATACTTTGGAGTCTGCGGAGAATTCCCCCATACCCTCCAGGAAATTGGAGATGAACTCAAAATCTCACGGGAAGGGGTGAGACAGATTAAAGAAAAAGCCCTCCAGAAATTGAGAAAACTTCCGGATTCAAAAAAGTTGAGATTATACCTAAAATGAAAATATGATTGTCTGTACCTCAGAACAGATGCGCAATATAGACAGAAGGACTATTGTAGATTTCGGTCTTCCTGGTTGTGTGCTTATGGAAAATGCTGGAAGGTCCGTTGTAACCGTTATTAAAACTCGTTTTAAAGACCTTAAAAACTTGAAAGTCGTCATAGTAACTGGAAAAGGTAATAATGGAGGGGATGGGTTTGTGGTGGCAAGATGGCTCAGAAATTTAGGAACATCACCAGAATGTTTTATCCTCGGAAAAGAAGAAGAACTTAAAGGAAACGCAAAACTGAATTTCGAAATCATAAAGAGGACAGAAGAGTGTATAATTGAAATCGAAGATGGGAAACTTGAACTCTTATCTGAAAGTGTAAGGAATGCAGACCTCGTCGTGGATGCAATCTTTGGGACTGGATTTAAAGGGAGACCAGAAGGGATTGTTTCTAAAGTTATTGAGATAGTTAACAGAGCCAGAAGAATTTTATCCATAGACTGCCCTTCTGGATTGGATGTTACAAACGGTAGTGTAGAAGGAGTGTGTGTTAAAGCGGACATTACGGTCTCTATGTGTCTGCCTAAATTAGGATTATTTTTCTATCCAGGCAAAAAATTCGTCGGCGAGTTGTGGGTAGTTGATATAGGTGCACCAAAAGAGGCAATAGAAAAGGAGAATATTAGAAACTGGGTGCTCGATGTGGATGAAATTGCAAATGCAATTCCCAAAAGGCAAGAAGATGGGCATAAGGGAGATTTTGGGTACTGTGTTGTGGTAGCAGGTTCTGTTGGGATGACCGGTGCTGCCGCCTTGACTTCGACTTCTGTATTGAAATCAGGGGCAGGACTCGTCACTCTATGCCTACCAGAGAGTATGAATAGCGCGATGGAGTCGAAACTGACAGAGGTGATGACCTACCCACTACCAGAGACTAAAGAGAAGACTATATCGAAGAATGCGCTAAAATCACTCAGGAGTTTTCTTAAAAAAGCCGATGTAGTTACCATAGGACCTGGTATCTCTACCAATATAGAGACCAGAGATTTTGTAAGAAAATTGATAAAGATAGATCTTCCATTGGTGATCGATGCCGATGGATTGAACTGTATCAAATTAGAACATTTGAAAAAGAGACTGAATCAAACCATAATAACGCCCCATCCTGGCGAACTATCTGAATTGACGGGTATGAGTATTGAGAAGATAGAAAAAGGGAGGGTTGAAATTGCAAGAGATGTAGCGACAGAGTACAAAATCGTGGTGGCACTCAAGGGCGCCCCAACAGTGATTGCTGCTCATAACGGCGATATTTTTATCAATCCTACTGGCAATTCAGGTCTGGCAACCGCTGGTTCGGGTGATGTGCTCACAGGCATCATCTCATCGTTCCTTGCTCAAGGAGCAAGTCCTGTAGACGCAGCAAAGATAGGCGTATACCTCCATGGAGTCGCTGGGGACCTTGCCGCAAAGGAGAAGACAGAATATGGAATGATGGCACAGGATATAGTTGATAAAATCCCATCTGCAGTCAAAAGAGTTTTGATGAGAAAAATTGAGGGGCGCATATTCAGAACTACGAGTGAATGATAAATATAATTTTTTTTCTACCTCTCTTCCTGCCTTTCAAACCTTCTATCGTGAGGGAAGGGGATATCGTGAGTTATACAGAGCAGAAGTATATTACTTCCATCTGTATTGATTTGAGATATGTATACATCGGCACAAAAGGCGGGGTTGCGAGGTATGACAAGTTAAAAGATGAGTGGATATCGCCTCTGACAGATATATGGGGGTTATCTGACAACTTCGTAACCGATTGCAGAGTTGTCGGGGATGAAGTATGGTTTTTGACCCCGAAAGGTATCTCAAAATATAATCAGGGAATACAGAGATGGACAACGAGCAGTAGGGAACAGGCATGCCTGTTCCCTACCTCAAAAGATACTAATTTAAATCTTGATGACCCAAAATACTCATTTCTGGTGCCTTTCTATTTTCAGGACGAAAAATTTAGAAGATATGAAATAACCGCTCTTGCAGAAGAAGATAGGAACTTATGGGTAGGGAGTTCAGGATACGGTGTTTTCGTATACAATCTATTAACATGGAACTATACGCATTATCTCTTTGGACTTGCTAAAAATCCAGTTAACTATGTATATAAAGATGGTAATATACTCTGGATTGGAGGGATAGGTAGAGACGGTGAATCTGATGGGATTACACGGTGGGATAGAAAAAAGTGTGAATCTAAATTTTATGAGATGCCTCATACTTTAGGAATATTATCCAATGATGTATATACAATAGAAGCCAATCAGGATTTTGTATGGTTTGGGACAAAAGAAGGGCTGTGTCAGTATGATAAAAAGAGAGACCGTTTTGATACCTACACCATCTTCGATGGTCTGCCTGGTAGGGCTGTTCTATCTTTAGAACTGTATGGGGACAAACTTTTCTGCGGAACCGATTTCGGACTGTCATATCTCGATTTGAATAATAAGAAAATAAAACGAATTAAACCAGTTGGTGAGAGTATAAATGATATAACTACTATAAAAGACAGAATATACTATGCAACACCAAAGGGTGTCTTCTATTTTCAAAGAGGAAAGTTTGAACTTCTCGAAGACCCATTCAGTTCGCTTGCTGTGGGCACAAACTGTATAACTGGTGATGAAAATACGGTATGGTTCGGCACAAGGGTTGGAGTTATATTCTATTGTGAAAAGACTGGTGAATGGAAACAGTATCTTGCCCCCACCTATTTCAGTAATGGGAATGTGCAAGACATTGCACTTGATGAGCACAATCTATGGCTTGCCACCCCTGTATCGTTGGTGAAATACAACAGAGAAAAAGATATCTGGAGAGAATATGACCCCGATTTCAAAGTAAATTCGATTTTAATAGAAGGTGACTATCTTTGGCTCGGAACGCCTCGCGGACTTGTAAGGTTTTACTGGAACAACCCATTCCTTCCTAAGTAAAATAGTATTGTTTTGAATCCGATTAAAACTGGTTTTTGCAAGGTGTAATGTGAAGACTTAATCCTATTTCTGTTCCTTAAAAGATTCCAGTAATAACTCTTTATATACCATAATATCACTATCAAGTTTTTCGTCTATGATCTTACCACAAAGATATTTTACTAAATGTGACATCAACAGCCAATAGGCTCTATCAGAAAGTATTACGGGTTTTCTCATATCGACTGTAGATGCAGTAAAAGGCTGAAAATACCCTTTCGTAATTGGCTGAATTAGTTCAAATCTCACTGCTGATTCTTCACGACAACCTTTTGGATCTGGTGGCAAATAGAACATATTTGGGCATTGAAATGCCTGAATCTTTATTATCATTTCTTGAGGGTGTTGTAGCTTGAAACCAAAAACAGGAGCACACATTGCTATTTTTTGTAATTCCTCCCTCCCAAGCCAATCACTCTCAATATACCCCAGCACGATTGCTAACCTTATCTTGCCCGTATAAATGTAATACATTTCATCTTCATGCAGGTTCAGTTCTTTAATTGGATAATGCTTCTCATCTCCATCAGAGTATCGTTTTATTTGAAACTCACTTTTGTATTCATTTTGAGGATTATATTTAGTAAGTTTTAAAATGGTAGGATAATTCTGGGGGTAAACAACATGAGTGAAATAAAACTGCCCTGGTCTCATTGCCCATCTTTCCTTGGGTTCTAATAGTTCATAAAACTTGTCACATAGTAAGTCAAGACATCCTCTTTTACATTCCACCACGATATAGGGTTTCTTCTTCTCATCGTCTTCAAAAACTGCAAGGTCAGCAAATATATCAGGTCTTCTTCCAGGGACTTTGCAGTTTGGCTGGATTCTGGTATCAGGATATTTATACTTCTTTACAAGTTCAAGATAGTATTCCGCTCTAACTTTTTCTTCTGGAGCGGTTATATTTCTTTTTACACCTGAGGCAACATAGGTTATCTCCTTTTCTCTAATCTTGAGGTATCCACCTTCTTCAAGTTCAGCAGGAGTTAAATAATGTTTATTTTCAACCATTTCCTTTTAAAATATAAAAGAAGTCAGTATAGATGTCAAGATGTTTTCGCTTATTGCTTGTTAAAGATCAAGCAAATGGTAGGACAGGGGGAATAGACTCGAATTTCTTTTCTAGTTCTTTTGCCTTTTGAATACCTTCATCGGTGAGATAAACTGATTTGGCTCGTTTGCTGCGTGTTATGTATCACTTTTCGGTCAGGGAATCCAGAATTTCAAATGGGTAACCTTTCCAAGAACGCAAGAATTTTTTGTCCATAACTTTATTTTCTTCGTGCCAGATTGTTAGATATAATAATAAAAGTACCAATTCTTCAATCTGTTTATCCATTTATACCCCTTTTGAATGTCGAATAAATTTTTGACCTACGAATGGAGTCACAGAGTCAAGCACCGTCCCCAAATGCACCACTAAGCACCGTCCCCAAATGCACCACTTAAATATGTCCCCTATCTCATTTATCCCTTCAATCATTTTTCACTTCCTTCTTCTTTTAGAAGGTGTTTTTCAAATTCCCTTAAGTTGTTGCTGAAAAAGGACTTCACTGTTTCCCAGGACACTTCCTTGAACAAGATTAATTCTGGTTCTTGTTCTGCTTCCTCAAAAAATGCCAGACTCTTTAAAATATGGTAGTAATTAATACCTATGCCTCTGAATCTCTTTTTGAAAACCTCTACTCCATTGCCAATTGTAAGATTGCTCCAAGAAAGTGTAAAGTAGATGTCATAGAAATCCTTGCGACTTCCTCTTTGTGATAAGGTCTTAAATTTTTCTGCTAAAATGTCGCGCCAATCTGCAACTTCAATATCCTTAAAATTAAATGTAGGATATACCAGAGGAACCTCATAATATATAAAACTCACTTTTATCTGATTGAGCGTGCAATACAATGTACCATAAGCTACCAGGGTTTCTTGATAGGTAAAGCGTGTCTTCAAATATTGAGCTAATATTTCGGGTTTAAAATCCTTGGGCGTAAAAAAATCTAAATCCTCTGATATACGATGTCCAATTTGTAATGCTAAACCACTGCCTCCTGCTAAATAGAAACCTTGTCTCTTAACTTCCTTATCGAAACTTTCAAGCGGTGTTCGTGATGGCTCAGGGATAGCATTCTCAAATATTTTCAAAGTATTCCTCCCAGAATACAAGGGTCTTGTGTTGCAAACCGCGTTTGCTCTGAACTACCTTTTTTATAAGATCTTCGGAATAAGTTTTGCGCAACCAAGCCAGAGACGCTACATTTCCATAATCTAATACCCGCCGGATAATAAAAAAAGAATGTTTCCCTATATCAACGCTTTCTTTTTTAACATCCCAGAAAAGATTTGCAACAAATTCAGGAATCATTTTTGCTCTTTCTCTTTTTCTCAAAATATTCTATACAAATTTTGAGTAATTTATTGTATAATTTTTCTTCTTCGCTTACGCAATGTTCTTTTTTATCTTCATCGTTCCAAAAATAAATTTTCTCATCATCCCAACCATGTAATCTGTATTCCTGTTCAGATTTTGTCATTTTCTTTCCCTTCATTTTTCCATTTATTTAATTTCGTCTTCCAATCTTTTTAGCACCAATTTTGCTACTTCGATTGCTTCTTTTGCGTCATCTTCGGTTGGTAAACCTTCGGGTAAGGTTCCAGGCAAAGCATCGGGATAATAGATTCCTCCTTGCTCATAAAATTACTCCTTTTGTGAGAATTTCTTTCTTAAAAAAGTCTCTCGTACTGAACCTTCCAAATTCTTCAGGGGTGTAGACAAGAATATCCATACCCACCTTATGCTTAAGTAAAAGCGCCTCTTTAATTCTATCTAAAAATGGCTTCTCTGTATTTTTTTAGGTTTATATCTTTCTTTAAGAATGTCAATACACCTTTTCAACTTCTGTTCTCCCAATTCCTTTATTGCCTGAATCATTTTAGCTCCATTTTCTCTTCGCCTCTCAAAACCTTTAAAAAAGCATCACCAAAGGAGAGAACCTTTTGGGCAGATTCAAAGGCGTCCCTCGCCTCCACCTCGCTATAATCCTCTTCAAAATAGAAAGCTGGCGCTCTCTTCATTGATAGATCAGAAGAAATCTCTAATATCTTATTCAAAAAAGACTCCTCCACTTTCAGACCTCTGCTTTTTACTTCTTGAGCAAAAATCAGAGCTACATCGTGCACCTTGGGATAATCTACCCCCATCTCAGAGAGCAACCCTTTTAGCACAAATTCTACTACTTCCTGTGCTTTTCTTACCGCCAAATTCCATTCGGCACTTTCAATTTCATCTTGCATTTCCTGATAAAGTCTCTTTGCCGCCTTGAAGAGTTTTTCTGACCTTTCACGGTTGTTCATAATTGGATGATTTCCCCAGGACGCCAGTCTGGCTTTAATACCCAATACCAGGTCTTATCCGGAAGGGTCACCTTATAAGAGCCGAATTCTTCAAGTTTCTTTCGGATTAGTCCGAGTTCCTTTTTAAGAATTCCATTCCGGTCCGTAAGAATAATTCCATGGTCTAAAATATCAAGAAGAATCCATGGATGTTTTTTCAACTTCTCCTCGTTAAGAAAAACCGGATACGGTTCAGGAAGGAATCCTTTAGCTAGAAGACTCTTATACTCTTTTGTCTGGCGGAGCATTATTACTACCTTTGAGAATTCTTTTGCCATATCCCTCGGGCATTTCTGATGAACAATCAAAAGGTCTATGTCGGAAAGAAAAGTTGCCACTCCTCGGGCTACGGAACCAAAAAGGGCGCAGGCTAAGAAGTCATCTTTGAAATTTTGCTCTAAGAGATGTAAGGTTCTATCAATTACTGGCTTATAGTCGTGGTAAGAAAATTTCTCCGTCAACTTCTTTATCCCTTCAGTTATTCCTTATCCTTCCTATCTATTTTTCTATTTCAAACATCCCGAATCCCTGCGGGTTTTTGCTGTCAATCCCTGTTTCATAACCTATCCTTATGAGTTCTGGTAAACCAGATAGCCTGTAAATGCCCATCCATCCCTTAACAACCGTGTCTTTATACATCGTTACTGTTTCTTTTACCCTTTTCTTATCATCTACCGTTATCTGAATTTCGTCGTCTGTCTCCCTTCCAAATAAAATCTTCTGTTTTTTTCTTAGATTCTCCCGGATTAGTTGGGAAAATTCCTTTTCAAAATGGGAATAGTAGATACTTCTTACCATTGATATTACTTGGTATATATTTTCCCTTCAATCTTGAAAAGGTAAAGAGTTTAAATCTTCTTTTTTCGTATGCATATCCTTCACTATGCAGAAACTCAGAAAGTGATGGTGTTATATTTCTATATATCATAGATAGAATTAGATAATTGTAGTTCACTGGTAGGAGAATAGGGGCGTCTATTTTTTCTAACTCAACTGAAATTCTCATTCTTTTAAAAACTAAATGTCAACTACTAAATACTTTATGCCATTTCAATTCTACAATAGTCCGATTAAAACGTGGTTCGACAAGGCTCACCATTTCACCATAAGATTGATTTCAATTCTACAATAGTCCGATTAAAACAGATTCTTTGCGAGGCTACATTTCCATAAATTCTTTTGATGCGGTGGTGAGGACTTGACATCTATCTTTGTTTATTAAAACCGTATCTTCTATTCTGACCCCCCCGAAATTGGGGATGTAAATACCCGGCTCTATGGTTAAGACCATACCTTCTTCGATTTTATCTTTACTTTTAGAAGAAATGCGAGGTGCTTCATGGACATCCAGGCCAACCCCATGCCCCAGTCCATGAATGAATCTTTCACCATAGCCACGATTTGTTATCAAACTCCTTGCAGCATCGTCGAGTTCTTTGGTGCTTATCGAATCGCGGGCGAATTTTACTGCCCGCTTCTGTGCCTCGAGTACAATCTCATATATATCTTTCTGCCGCCTATTTGGCTTTCCAATACAGAGAGTCCTTGTCATATCGGACGCATAACCTCTGTAGGAAGCACCTAAATCTATTATCACTAAATCGCCTTTTTTAAGCCTTCGTCTTGAAGGTTCGGCGTGCGGCATAGATGAGTTACACCCGGATGCGACAATGGGAGGAAAAGCAGGCACTCCACCTCTTTTCCTTAAGTTGTAGTCTATCTCGGCAGCAATGTCAATTTCCCTCACCCCAACTTTAAGCAATGACAAAATCGACTTCAGAACCTCCACAGTCAATTTTGATGCCTTCTTAATCAATTTTATCTCAACGGCCTCTTTCTTCTTGCGAAGTCCTTCCACGATGCCAACCTTCGGCACAAACTTAACTTTGATCGATTTCTTGAAACTTTTAGCTTGTGAAACAGTCACTACATCAGATTCAAATCCAAGTCTCTTCATTCTTTTAAGTTCTCTGGATTTAGAAAACAAAACCAACGGATTTTCATCTCCACTTCTAATTTCACATCCAGATATTTTCTTTTCCATCTGCTCTCTATTCATATAATGCATAAACAATATAGCCTTCTTTCTTGAAAGAAAGAGAATGCCATCATCACATCCCACAAGATATTTAATATTGATGGGATTTGTCACAAGTAGACCATCTATATTTTCTTTTCTGAATTGTTGCTGGATGCGGTGTACTCTATTCACTTGAGCCCTTCTAACCAATCTTTGAAGGATTTCATATCTTTTTTTGGCTTTTGCTCTTCCTCTTTTTTCTCGGCAAAAATATCGGTAAGCTTTTCTGATTTTTCTTTGGGCGATTCTTTCCCAGAAAGTTTAGATTCCAGTTCAGCTACCTTTGCTTTTATCTTCTCATTGTCAGGAGAAGATTGCAGTACCTCTTTATAAACCTCCAATGCCTTATCTAAGAATCCCTGATTCTCATATATCTCCGCTAGAGTAGGTGTTGCTACAGGCTTCTTAGGTTCAGATGGCGGTGCTTCAATAAGGGTTGTTTTCTCTTCTTCAATATGTTTAACAGGTGGTTCCTCTGCAGAAGGTTCAGCAGCCGATGGGGGTTTTTCACTCGGTGCAATTGGTTCGACAGGGACTTCGGGTTTTTTAGTTTCAGCAATTGGTGTTGGTTCGATAGGTTGGGTTTCTTCAAAACCATGCTTTATAGGTGGAGGCTCAGCTCCAGGTGGCATCTCTGCTGCGGGAAGTGCAGTAACACCGGGTACCATAGCCTCGAGTTTTTCCCGGACTTCGGTGTTCGTAGTATCTATCTCAAGAATTTGCTTATAGGTCTCTATCGCCTCATCCTTGTTTCCAGTATTTGCAAGAATATCCCCGAGAAAATTGAGTGCAACCAGGTTTTGCTGGTCCAATTGTAGCACCTTTTCAAATTCGTCCTTTGCCAGTTGATACATATTCTTCTCGTAGTAGCATCTCCCAAGTACCAGATGAGCACTCACATAATTGGGATACAATTCCAATCCCTTTTTCAATATGTTAATCGCCTCGTCGTAAAGTTTACTCCTGCGATAGGCATCTCCAAGTGGAGCGAATACCCTTGATTTTTGGTCCTTCGCATACTTTTCAGACAATTTTTCGATCTCTGGATCTAATTGCGTATCCTCAGCCACAATAAAACCTCCTTTTGCCTTTTCAAATAAAATATAATATAAATAAAAATTTGTCAAGGAAAAAATTAGTGTATGTCATTTAAAAATTAAAAGTGAACCGTTTTGAAGTGATTTAAAGATTGAAAATGAACTCCTAAAATATGTTAAAAAGTAGGAGCAAAAGTGGATTTTTTTCTTGACTAAAATCCTTTTAAAATATATTATATATAAACATGGCTTCTACAATGGAAATAGAAAGGTCTGCTGAAGAAAAGAACAGGTATTTGCAAGAGATGAGAAACCTTTATTCAAAGGAAGAGTTTTACAATGGATGTGTAACTGAAATCGTAAATTTTTTAAAAGAGAAAAATCTGCCCCGTGAATCAATAAATGAGTTATTAAAAAATGATGGTATAATATATGTACAGATAGATAAATCCCTCAGGGACATGGTTCATAAATTGGTGCTATATCTATTGACAGCCATTCAAAAAGGCAAAGAGAATATAGATCTGTCATCTTATAAAAATGATTTAATCGAGATTTTTTCAAAATTCCTTGATAAGAAAAAAGACGCTGCTCTGATCTGTGACATAGCATTGAGAAACCTTCTCGTAGAAGAAGTAGGTGAATGTCTGAAAAGAACCTTGATGAGTGATGTCGAAAAAAAAGAACTGCTCAAGGTTTTTTCAACTGTTATAAATAATTTCCAGACGGGTGTGAGACTTCGGTTGGCAAAAAAATATAAATTTGATGTCTTCTTGGCTGCCGAGACACTTTCGATGGCTCCTTTATATCCTGGTTCTCTATCAGATATATCCATTCACGATCTGGAACAATATATCGTTGAAGCAGGTCTTTCCCTCAATCTCTTTGAGAATGTCCATAACTTACTTCACCACCTTGTCCAAAATCGCATTGAAGAAAATTTACTCGAAGAGATAAAAAGAAAAAATTTGACCTCAAAGGCTGAAATCCCTAAAATTATAAATCTTCCTGTTCCATTTATATCCTCTGAAACTTTGAAAATTTTAAAAGAGACAATAAGAAAGAAATCTAAAGATCCAATAACTACTCTGACAGAAAATCTCCATAGAGTAGAGAGTGAAATTGAGCAGAAAAAAAATAACCTGGATAGCATCTTATCAAGTCAATTCCTCAAGATTAAAGATGCGTTCTCTGTAAGCGATAATTCCCTTTCTATGGAAAGACAGTTCGATTATGCAAGAAGAAATATTACAAAACTCGGATCTGCTTTGAGGAATTTACAGAGAGAAAGAAATGTTCATGAGACAAAGTTGAAGAACTTGCGTAGTCTCTCCGACATCTCAGTGGCCGGGATAGAGGGACTTCTCACTAAGACAAGAACCTCCAGATTAGAAGATTATCTACTTGTCTTTTCGTTACTTCAGCAAACCTTTGGAAAAAAACTCACAGACTTACCTTCCGATGTTCTCGCCTCTTTTGACTCATTGATTAAAGATGAGATATTAAGACTCGAAGCAAATTTGAAAGAAAAGTTTGACAAGATCAGAGATAGAGAACTTGCCCAGATTAAAGGATTGATAAGAGAGAAAAGATTTTTCAAAAAAACTTACGACTCAGAAGGATTGAAAAATAGATATATTAAAATATTTGAAAATGTCATAGCCCCTTCAGTAGTCACAAAAAGGCTTGAAGCACTCGTTCGTATCTGGCCACCAATGGTTGCTGATTTGAGTAATAAAGGCTCCCTGCTCGATGAGGCAAGATATATAGGTGAAGAACTGGAGTTCAATGACAGACTATACCACCTCGATCTAAAAGATAATGAAGAATTTAATATAGAAGAACCTTCTGAAGAATTACGACGTTGTATCGTTGATAACTTCACCGAGCTCGTATCCGTCTTGATCTACGATATAAGGGGCTCAAGTTTTATGGGAAACAAGTTGAAAGATGCTTCTGTGGAGAGTGAAATAAGAAATAAATTTAACATAAAAATGTTGGATGTAGCAAGTGACTATGGTGCCTTTGCTTTGAAAGATACAGGAGACGGAGGAATAATATTTTTCTCCGCAAATTCTAATGACCTGTTCAATAACTGTTTCGATTTTGACGATAGCTCTCACTTGAGAGTAGGTAAGACTGCGAAAAAAAGTGTATTGGTACCATCTGCGGATGCTGCTAAAAGAGCGGTTGGTTGTGCCTGTGATATGGTTAAAATGGCTGAACATTTCGTCCATGAAAATCTTAAAGAGTATGCCAGGTGGTTCAAAGAAGAGAAAGACCGCAAACTCATATATGCTGGTGTCACTTATGCGGAACTCCCTCCTGAATATAAGAAGATATTCCAAATAGGAGTTGGAATTTCAAGTGGCAAACCACATAGAGATGTATACTTTGATATAAATTCTTATGGTGAATTCGATCTGACGGGCAATCTCGTTAGAGAAGCGAATTTTTATTCAAAGGCAAAGGATCCGCAACATTCTGTTATACTATGCGACAGCGCAACTTTATTGAACTTCCTTTTGAATATAGAAAAATTTGAACCCGAAGAAAAAGAGACAGGAACCTTTTCTGAATTGGCAACCGATCGTCTCGACGAGATGTTGCGAAGTGAGGTTGAAAAATTTGCCGTTTTGAAAAAAGAGAAGAAGGGCTATAAATTTAAAACTATGGGCGTTTATATAGAGAAAATCGGCTTAGCGATTGTTTATGATAAAAAGAGATACGAACCACTTATTCTTCAACTTAAAAATCCCAATGTAAAGATTACAGACTCGGGTGAATTTATAGTTGAAAAGATCGGTCAGGTCAAATTTCTCTATGAAGTATTACCAGAAGGAGTAAGGTGATGGAGGTTACCCAATCTAATCTCGAAACTTTGTATGAATCCCAGAGTAAATATTATCAAAGACTCAGGGATGTATTCGGGGCGAAAGAAGTTTATAATCACAACTTAAAGCTACTCCTTGAACTTTTAAAAAAAGAGAATATTCCTGCCGATTCTATGGGTATCTTTATGCTTCACAAACGCTATGGGCGGATATATATTGAGTTTGCTAAAACTTGTTGTAGGACTTTAAACGAAGATATCACAACTTTCAAAAATCATATAAGAAAAGGAGATGGGAAAAAGTTCAAAAACGGTGAACTCAAGACGACATTGACCAAATTATATGAAAATACTATCAAGGCCGATCCATCATTGAACCTCGTATTAGAAATCGGCATTAGAAAATTCCTCCTGCCTCATCTTATTCAAGAAGATAAGAAGACAAGGAGAATCTTTCATTCTGCGTTTAGAACTTTATTGGAGGATATTAGGGGTGGATTGAAAAGTAAATATAAACTTCACCTCTCTCTATGCGAACTCATGCAAAAGGCTCCAATCAAAGAGTTCTCTGGACTCGCTGAATTTAAAGATGAGGCATTAGAGCACTCTGTGCCCGGGTCTCTACTCGAAGCCATTCATAACCTACTGAAAACGACCTTTTTAAAAAAAACAGAAGAATTACATCCGAGTGAAATAAGGGTCACTTCGTTAAAAGATCTTTCTGAAATCCGTATTGCAGGTGATTCCTACAAACAGGTCTATAAACACGCAAGGCGCCAATTTGAGACGCTCCTTTTTTCGTATAAAAAGGAGTTGAAAGAGATTGAAATAGTAGACAATAAAGTAAAAAAGGAGACGAGAAGTATTTTCAATGAAAAGATAAATGAATTACAATCTTTCACAAAAAAGAAATTGAGTGCTAAAGAATTGAAGAACATAACTGAAAGAACAGGGGAAATATTGAAGGAAATTCAAAGGACACTATACTCACATCTATGGCATATTAGTGAATGCGAACGAAAGAGAAGTGAAGTGTCGGAAGAAATTGAAAAAATAAAAAAGATAAGAAACCCCGAAGACCTGCAGGAACTTATCAAGAGGGAAGAGAAAGATGATATAGTAAATCGTATCTTGGAATATTACACTCTGAGGTCTGTTGCATCAGACAAGTTGCCTAACAAACTGAAAAAAGAGTTGGCGAGGATGCTTTATGAAAAAGAAAAAGAGATGAGGAAAACAAAAACAGCGGGAAATGATAAAGAATTGGAAATTCTGCAAAGGTTAAGAGTGAAGAGCGGGTATGATGTGGATTTGTTAATAAATAACTATTTCCATCTGTTTGAAGAAGTGATCAAACCTTCGATATTTATGAAGAAGTTATCGGAAATGGTCAAAATATGGATGCCTGAAGCAGATAAATCTCTCGCCCCTTACCGTGAGAAAGAACTTTGTGATGTAGCAAACTTTATAGGAGGCGATTTAATTCCAAATCAACTGTTTTATAGATTCTCATTCGAGGGGAATATTAAACCAAAATTGAACATAATGGTTAAAGAAAGGGAGAAAATAGAGGATATGCTGCGGAAAATGAATTTAAAGACCATAACTGTCTTTACCTACGACATAAGAGGTTCTACATTTATGGGGAGTAAACTTCAAAATGCAGCAAAGGAGAGGATGATAAAGAATAAATTCAATCAGGAAATGGCAAAGATTGCAAAAAGGTATGGTTCTTTTTTGGTCAAGGATACAGGTGATGGAGGCATTATCTTCTTTGCAGAGAATTCGAAAGAACTGTATAATATAACCTACAAAGAGGTTCATACATCGGATGGAATAAAGTTAAGATATTCTTTTACGCCCGGGACAAAAATCTCTCTATCACCATCAACAACGAGTGGGCTGAAGGCACTGTTGTGCGCATCCGAGATGGTTAAAGGAGCGAAAAAATTTGTCAAGGACAACTTCATCTATTACAGAGACTGGTTCAAAGAGGCAAAAGAGATGGAACTTCTTCACGAAGGGGTAACATACGCACTCCTGCCTCCGGAGTTCAAGAGCCTATTTCGGATCGGTATTGGTGTCACCTCGGGTCGTTTGAACAGAGATATCATTTTTGGATTAAATGCTTTTGGAGACCCTGATTTGATAGGACCGTTAGCCAATGAAGCAAGTCTTCTTTCAGGTGGAAGAGACCCTATGAGATCAACTATACTGACCGATGGCAACACGGTATTCAATCTGATTTTGAATGCAAAAAGATTTAATATATCCTTTGAGGAAAAGGAGAATATTGAAAAAGATATCAGAAAGATTTTAAATAAAAAGATAACGGAAACAGCCCAGTCGAAAAATCAGGAGAGAACATATATATTCGATGGACTTGGATTCAAGGTAAGAAGAATAGGGAGGTACAACTTGATTGAAGAAGATAAAAGAAATGCTCCTATTTTTGATTGCTCTGATTTTGATTTTAATATTGATGAAGAAGGGGAATTCCGTGATTCCAATAACATACCATTTAAATTTATATACGAAGTGGAACCTTTAAAATTATAGTTACACAAGCTGATTTTCAGGTGCATTTTTTTCTAAAAAAAGGCGTTTTTTACTTGACAAAAAGTTTAAATTCATTATATTATTAATGTAGAGATGTTCTTTGAAAATTGAAAGTCCAAGGGGATTGATGGAAATTTACGGTCAAGATAGTAAGGGTATGTAGTGGATGCCTTGGCATCAGAAGGCGATGAAGGGCGTGGTAAGCTGCGATAAGCTTCAGGTAGGTGCACACAACCTTTGACCTGGAGATACCCGAATGGGGAAACCCGATTCCGGTAATACGGAATCATCCTGCACTTATACATAGGTGCAGGAAGCGAACCTGGAGAATTGAAACATCTTAGTACCCAGAGGAAGAGAAAGAGAAATCGATTCCCTGAGTAGCGGCGAGCGAAAAGGGAAGAGCCCAAACCGACCTGTATGTTAAAGCCTGCATGCGTTGTACAGGCAGGGTAGTGGGAGCTGATGTGACTTTAGTGCAGATGGAGTCGAGAGGTTACAAAAATCTCAGTTAATCGAGTTCTCCTGGAAAGGGGAGCTATAAAAGGTGATAGCCCTGTAGATGGAAACGGAGATTCCTCTTATCAGTTTCCCAAGTACCACGGGACACGTGGAATCCTGTGGGAATCTGTCCCGACCACGGGATAAGGCTAAATACTTTCTGATGACCGATAGTGAACTAGTACCGTGAGGGAAAGGTGAAAAGAACCCCGGGAGGGGAGTGAAATAGAACCTGAAACTATATACCTACAACCAGTGGGAGGTATCTATTGAGACGATCAACTGTTGACCGTCATAGGTTGACAGTGTCTCAGTGGAACTGACCACGTGCCTTTTGTATAATGAGCCGGCGAGTTACTCTGTATAGCAAGGTTAATCCAATGAGATGGAGGAGCCGTAGCGAAAGCGAGTCTGAATAGGGCGCATGAGTTGTACGGAGTAGACCCGAAGCCAAGTGATCTATCCATGGACAGGGTGAAACTCAGGTAAAACTGGGTGAAGGCCCGAACCGGTGGACGTTGAAAAGTTCTCGGATGATCTGTGGATAGGGGTGAAAGGCTAATCAAACTTGGTAATAGCTGGTTCTCCCCGAAATAGCTATAGGGTTAGCCTCGGAAGATTAGTGACGGAGGTAGAGCACTGGATGGACTAAGGGGAGTAATCCTTCTGAATTCAACCAAACTCCGAATGTCGTTTCTTAAATTCCGGGAGTCAGGCTGTGACGGATAAGCGCCATAGCCAAAAGGGGAACAACCCAGACCACAAGCTAAGGTCCCAAAATACAGACTAAGTGGAGAAGGATGTAGAGTGACTAAGACAGCCAGGATGTTGGCTTAGAAGCAGCCATTCATTTAAAGAGTGCGTAACAGCTCACTGGTCAAGTGATTTTGCGCCGAAAATTTAACGGGGCTAAGTCTGTTACCGAAGCTGTGGTTCCGCACATAACTTGTTATGTGCGGGAGGTAGGGGAGCATCCTATTTGGGCAGAAGTTCTGCTGGAAAGCAGGATGGACTGAATAGAAGAGATTATGCCGGCATAAGTAGCGATAACTCCGATGAGAAATCGGGGCACCGAAAATCTAAGGTTTCCTGAGGAAGGTTAATCCGCTCAGGGTTAGTCGGTCCCTAAGCTGAGGCCGAAAGGCGTAGGCGATGGGAAATCCCGCTAAAATTCGGGAACCACGTGAGGATTGTTTGAACTAAGGGAGGACGCAGAAGGGGCGGCCAGTCCACGATTGGAAGTGTGGATCTAAGCTGGTAGGAGGTTCCGATAGGAAAATCCGTCGGGACATAACTCCGAGAAGCGATGGGGATCCGTCTTAGACGGAACAAACTGGTCTCAACCATACTGCCGAGAAAATTCTCTATGTTAGATCCTCATGTGACCGTACCGTAAACCGACACAGGTAGATGAGGAGAGAATCCGAAGGTGCTCGAGTTAACCCTCGTTAAGGAACTCGGCAAATTGACCCCGTAACTTAGGGATAAGGGGTGCCTTATACGGTGATGTTTCTTGCAGACTGAGCTGTATGAGGTTGCAGTGAAACGGCCCTGGCGACTGTTTACTAAAAACACACGTCTCTGCTAAGCCGTAAGGCGATGTATAGGGACTGACACCTGCCCGGTGCCAGAAGGTTAAGGGAAGGGGTTATCCCTCGGCAAGCTCGGGACTTGTCCTGAGCCCAGTCGAAGGAGAAGCTCTGAACCGAAGCCCTGGTAAACGGCGGCCGTAACTATAACGGTCCTAAGGTAGCGAAATTCCTTGTCGGGTAAGTTCCGACCTGCACGAATGGTGTAACGACTAGGGCGCTGTCTCAACGAGGGGCTCGGCGAATTTGGAGTGATGGTGAAGATACCATCTACCCGCGACTGGACAAAAAGACCCCGTGAACCTTTACTGCAACTTGCTATTGGATTTTGGCAAGGGATGTGTAGCATAGGTGGGAGGCGATGATATGCCCTCGTCAGGGGGTATGGAGCCAACAGTGAAATACCACCCTTTTCTTGTTGGGGTTCTAACTCTCTTGTCTGAATCGGCGAGGGGGACAGTGGCAGGCGGGCAGTTTGACTGGGGCGGTCGCCTCCTAAAGAGTAACGGAGGCGCCCAAAGGTTCCCTCAATGCGGTCGGTAATCGCATGTTGAGTGTAAAGGCAGAAGGGAGCCTGACTGTGACACCGACAGGTGGAACAGAGCCGAAAGGCGGGCTTAGTGACCCGATGGTTCCGTGTGGAAGGGCCAAAGATCAGCGGATAAAAGGTACTCCGGGGATAACAGGCTTATCGGGCCCAAGAGTTCACATCGACGGCCCGGATTGGCACCTCGATGTCGGCTTAGCGCATCCTGGGGCTGGAGAAGGTCCCAAGGGTTGGTCTGTTCGCCCATTAAAGCGCTACGTGAGCTGGGTTTAGAACGTCGTGAGACAGTTCGGTCTCTATCCGTCGTGGGCGTAGGAGACTTGAGGGGAGCTGTCCCTAGTACGAGAGGACCGGGATGGACTGACCTCTAGTGTACCAGTTGTGGCGCCAGCCGCAGCGCTGGGTAGCTACGTTGGGAAGGGATAACTGCTGAAAGCATCTAAGCGGGAAGCCCACCCCAAGATAAGGTCTCCCGTATTCTGATGTTTTACATCGGAATCCTGAGGTCACTTCGAGATTAGGAGTTTGATAGGTCGCAGGTGTAAGCCCTGTAAAGGGTTAAGCCGAGCGATACTAATAGACCGTGCGTCTTGACTTTTTCATCAGTCCCCTTTTATTATTTAGAATCCCCCCTTGACAACCATTTTGATTTTCCTATATTTATCTATAATGAAAGTATAAACACGAATGTTCATTCACCCCGCACTTATGTATAAGTGCGGGGCGGGTTGGACAAATTGCACGAATTTCTTTTATTCTTCTGTGATTTAGACAGTACGGATCCTGAGATGGTAATCAGTGTCTGAATCTCATTCGATTAACCTGTCCCGTTAGATAGCAAGCATCTAACGGGGTTCGTGTGATTCGTGGTTGTTTTTTCTTAACTGATATGACTCTGCATAGGATCAGAACCTTTTTTCTGAGAAAAAAGGAGAGGAAAAAGGAAGTTTTCTTTGGAGAAAGTATAGTAGATGGACTGTTTAAGATAGTAAAAGACCTGCCAACTCTAACCATCGACACTGATTTTTTGAAAGTCCTTTCAACTACCATCGAACCCATCCGCAAGAGAAAGGTAGATAATATGGTAAATAGATGGAGAAGCAGAAAAGAGAAGGAAGGATTCAAATTTGAAGATGAGGGTGCTGATGTTCTGATTACATATTACAACGAGTGCAAAAGAACACTATCACCGGTCTACAATGTCCACCTCAAGGATAAGAATATGGAAGCATCTTTGAGATGCAATAGCCTTTCGGAATTTAAAAGAAAAATATCGAAGATAAAGGGAGGGAATGTCTACTCTATAGAATTTGAGTTCACTGCCGATGACTTCTATTTGAGAATAAATATGAAAGATAGTTTGATCTTCACCCCATCAATAGTTGCTGGCGGGAAAAACAGGAAGGAAATCTTGAATATATCACAAAAGATTTATGATGGTCTTACCCCTTTTTATAATTTAAACTTCCTTTTCACGAATTTTTTCTCCTTCTTTGCAATTCCTTTTGCATTTGTCATACCAGTTTTAGCAATCATATTTGATCACATAAGAGGAATTTCTCTTGGCACTGGGGTGATAATTGCATTGGCGGTCAATTTTCCTGTTTTCATATTTACAACTTACATTATAAGAAAGGGTTTTCCTGTCGTTGAGTTTAAACTATTTGAAAGAAAAGAAAATATCTCTCTTTACAGAAAGCTCCTCGGTGGTATTGCAGTCTTTGTAGCCTTTCTAACTATATTTAATTTCATCCTCTTCTAATGAACCACCATATTCTGTGTGTTATTTTGCTCTTTATCTCATTCGGGACTCAACTTCACTGTTCATTTGAATCCTTGCATCCAGAAAACCCTGCTCGATTTTCAGAAATTACTAACTTTGAAATTTCGAGTTCTTTTTTACAACTTTACGGACTTGAAGAACTTACTCTCTCTTCCATAGACTATATGCAAAAATTCAGATTCGTATGTCTGGGTTTTGGGGTCACATCTTTTGGCTATAACAAATACCGTGAGAATACATTCGCAGTTTCCTTTACCACAAGGTCTGAAGATATTGATTTGGGATTGAATTTAAAAATTATGAGGCTGGAAATTCCTGAACATATTAAGGATACAGGATTCGGATTCGACATAGGGGTTCTGTTTGAACCTGCAGATAGACTGAAACTTGGTTTCGTTACATATAACATCAACAGACCTAAAATCGGATTCGACTACCTATCCAGGGCCATCTTTTCTTATACATCCTTCTGTGTCAATGAGGACCTTACTCTCAATTTAGAGATATACAAAGAGATCCAATTTCCATTAGAAGTTAAACTGTATGAAACGATGGGAATAAACAGAATACTCACCCAGAGTCTGGGTATAAGGTTGTCCCCATCAACTTTCTATTTTGGTCTTGGGTTCAGACAGGGGTCTTTGATATTCTGTTATGACGGAGAATTCCATTCTGTTTTGGGCGTTACGCATATTTTTTCTCTGATTTACAAAAAATAATAAAGTATGAAAAGACAGATTCCTGAAAAAACATGAACCTGAATTCAAAACCGAGGTCTCTAAAAAACCACAGAGACGATAAAAAGAGATTTAACGGTGGGAGACATTTTATTTTTTCTCTGTGGTTTCTTTTTTCTTGACATCAGATATTGACTTCATATGTTTGATTTATGAAAGTTCCTAAAAGTCCAGATGCAATTTTAAAATTTGTAAAAGATTCTAAAATTAAGATAATAAGACTCTGGTTTACAGACATCCTCGGTCAACTGAAAGGGTTTGCCATTCCCCAAGATGAACTTGAAAAGGCATTCTATGAAGGGATGGGATTCGATGGTTCATCCATCGAAGGGTTTGTCAGGATATATGAGAGCGACCTTCTTGCTAAACCCGAACCCAGAACTTTCTCGATTTTGCCATGGACGATAGATGGAGAGAAAACAGCATGTGTATTCTGTGACATTCTCACACCCGATGGAAAGCCTTATGAGGGCGACCCGAGATATGTGCTCCGGATGAACTTGAAAATTGCGAAGGAACTTGGGTATACCTATTTTGTAGGACCTGAACTTGAATATTTCTATGTAAATGGACCCGATAATCCAGCCACACTTGATAAAGGCGGATATTTCGATGTGACTCCAACTGATGTAGGGACGAAGCTTCGCAAAAAGACGATATTCGTATTGGAGAAGATGGGAATAAATGTGGAATATACCCATCATGAAGTATCCCATTCCCAGCACGAGATAGATTTACGTTACAGGGATGCACTCACGATGGCTGATTACACGATGATATACAGGCTCATCGTCAAAGAGATTGCGAGAGAGGACGGGGTATATGCTACTTTTATGCCGAAGCCCATCTTTGGAATAAATGGCAGTGGAATGCATACTCACCAGTCTTTGTTTGAAGGCAAAAAGAATGCCTTTTATGACCCTGACGATGAATACAGCCTTTCTGATATTGCGAAATATTTTATAGCAGGACTCCTGAAGCATTCAGAAGAGATTACCGCCGTTACGAATCAGTGGGTCAACTCCTATAAGAGATTGGTCCCAGGATACGAAGCACCTGCCTATATCTCATGGGGGAGGAAGAATCGTTCTGCACTCGTTCGGGTCCCTTTCTACAAGCCCAAAAAAGAGGAATCTATCAGGGTGGAATACAGGGCGCCAGACCCTGCATGTAACCCTTATTTAGCTTTTTCCTGTATGTTGAGAGCAGGTCTGCGTGGCATAGAAAAAAAATATCCACTCCCTGAGCCAATTGAGGAAGATATTTACACGATGAGTGAAAATGAGAGAAAAAAAAGGGGAATAAAATCACTTCCTGACAGCCTCTACTCTGCTATCTTAAATACCGAGAAAAGTGATGTCGTGAAAGATGCACTCGGTGAGAATGTATTTAAAAAATTCATTGCAAATAGGAAGAGAGAATGGGAGGAGTATAGAATACAGGTGACAGATTATGAGATAAAAAAATACCTCCCAATTTTGTAGATATGATAAAGGTAATCGTTTGTGGTGCACTCGGAAGGATGGGTTCTTGCCTGATTAAAAATATATTAAAAGAAAAAGACCTTGAACTCGTATGTGGGATTGAGAAGAAAGACCATCCTGAATTGAGAGAAGAATGGAATTTCCAAATCTCATCCGATTTGATGAGCGTGATAAAAAGGACTGACTGCATAGTAGAGTTTACAAACCCGAAAGCTACATGTGAGCATCTAAAAGTTGCTGCGAATAATTGTAAACCTTGTCTCATCGGCACAACGGGGTTTACTGAAGGTCAACTGAAAGAGATAAGAAATGCTGCTAAACGGATACCGGTCTTGTTATCGCCGAATATGTCTGTGGGTGTAAATCTTCTTTTCAAACTTGTCTCCGATGCAGTGAAGGTATTAAAGGGTTATGATATAGAGATAATAGAATCTCATCACAGGCACAAGAAGGATGCCCCAAGTGGAACCGCAAAAAACCTTGCAGATATAATTAAGGATATAAAAGGGGAAAAAATCCCAGTCTCTTCGATCAGAGCAGGCGATATAGTTGGTGACCATACAATTCTATTTGCAGGTGGAGGAGAGAGGATAGAACTGACCCATCGTGCCCATTCGAGAGACAGCTTCGCACAGGGAACGATACAGGCAATAAGGTTCGTAACAGAAGCAAGTGCAGGGTTATACAATATGTTCGATGTATTATTCCCAAACATCAAATAGTAATTGACAATTAGTAATTAACAATGCAAAATCATCCAATTAGCTAATTGCTAATTTTAATTTGTTTTCTCTTTATTCTGTGCTTTAATCTGTGTAATCTGTGGCTTCTTTTTTCTTGACATTTTCACAGAGTTATTAAAAATAATTTTATGTTTCTTTTTTGGAGATTGGTGCTTGCACACTTCATTGCAGATTTTCCACTACAGACGGATAAGATTTTTGCATTGAAGAGTAAATATTCATGGGGGGTCATTGTGCATGGATCGATAGCAGGAATTCTTGGTTTTGTTTTCGCTGCAAGGTATCTGAAATATCCTGATATCGTAGGCTACCTCTTTCTACTGTGGGCTACTCACATCATAATAGACAGAGTGAAACTGATTCTGAATAAGAGAATGGGGAAAGAAAATGTCTACCTATTCCTTTCAGACCAGGTAATTCACCTCTTTTTGATCTTCTCTGTCTGCCAGACCCCAAATGCAAAGCTCCCTCTCCCACTGAATATTCCTATCATTGGTAAATTATGCAACAGTGATCTCTTTGTTCAATATTTGATTGGATACATAATCGTGACCTATGTGGTGATGATACTCATATTCTCATTAAAAAGCACTTTCAAAAAACCCGCATCTATACCCGGCGTCAAAAAGAAACTGTTCGAATTTACTGAACGTGGATTGATTACTACATTTGTTATTTTAGGTGGGATTTTTTATTGGCTCATTTTAATCTGTGCTGTACCAAGATTTGTTCTCTCTTTTAAAAAGGACCCAACTTTCGAATTCTACGATGTAGTTTTAAGTTTAGTACTTACACTTCCTGTAGGGTTTATACTCAAAATTATTTAAGGAGGAAAAATGATTGAGGTAAAAGTCACTGGGTTAGCTCTCGATTCACAAAAGGTCCCGGTCGTATTATTGAAAGAAATCGGTGGAGAAAGGGTGTTGCCAATATGGATTGGTCCTGCAGAAGCAAATGCAATAGCATTATCACTCGATGGGATTAAAACTGAAAGGCCCCTCACCCATGACCTTTTGAAAAATTTGATAGATGCATTCAAAACCCGGGTGAGTAAGGTAATCATATCCGAACTGAAACACAATACATTTTTTGCCAGAATCTTCCTTGAAAGGGATGGAACGATCATATCTATAGATGCCAGACCAAGTGATTCAATCGCACTGGCGATGCGCTCCCAATCCCCCATATTTGTTTCAGAAGAAGTTATGAGTACGAGTTCTGGCTTGTTTCAACCCAACCAAGAAGAAAAGGCGAAGTCTTTAAGAAATTATTTGAAACGCCTGAATCTCGAAGACTTCGGTAAATATGATCTAAACACAGATAATGCATGAAAACACCGAATGAGACTGAAACTACCGAAATGCCATGAAATTATAAAAATAGCATACGCCCCGTCCATACGGATCCGTAGGGATATGTGGTGGGTTTCCATACCCTTCTCGGTTTTTCTTCTCTTTTTCATCTCTACAAGCGATGCTTCCCAGAACTGCGATGCACTTTTCCATTTCTCAATTGCAAACCTTTATGAAGAGAGGGGTATGTTCGATGAGGCGATTGAAGAATATAAAAAGGCGCTGAGGTATGCACCGCATTCATCTCGAATGAATCTAAAATTAGGAAAACTCTATCACTTGAGGGGGAATTATGCTGCATCCATTAAATCATTGAAGAATGCTATTGAATCCGATTCTTCAAATTATGAAGCATATACAATTTTAGGACATTGCCTTCTGAAAATAAATGAGATTGACTCCGCTATCAGTGCATACGAAAAAGCATTGGCTTTTGATATTGAAAATACAGAACTCCACTATATCTTGGCAAACCTCTACGAGACAAGAGGAGACCTTGAGAACTCTGTACTGGAGCTTGAAAAAGTTGCTCAAATGGTGCCTCTTTCGACTGAAATTCAGATTCGACTCGGCTCGGTTTATAGGAAACTGAAAAGATATAATGAGTCAATCTCCTCGTATAAGCAAGCCCTTTTAATAGATCCATTATCATACGATGCAAGATTTGGTTTAGCCATCACATACGAATTTATGGAAGAGTATGATAAGGCGATTTCTGAATACAGAAAGATAGAGAAAGAAGACCCCGCGATTAAGCGGAGAATAATAGATATTTTACTCACTTTAAAAGAGTATGAAGATGCGAATACCGAATGCGGTCAACTTATTGAGTCTCTACCGTTCGATAAACAACTGAGGTTTAAAAAAGCGTTGATCTCTTATGAACAGAAAAAATATTCTGAATCGCTTGATGAGTTGTTGATATGCAGGTCATTAGACCCTTCCAATAAATATGTTCACTATTACCTGTCAAAGGTATGTTTCAAAAAAGGGATGCTCGATGAGGCAAAGAGGTCAATTGATGAAGCGTTGAGGCTCGACCCAGAATTTGGTGATGCATTGATTTTTTCAGCCTTTTTGTATATAGAGGAAGGAATGGAAAAAAAAGCAGTGAGATACTTCAAAGAGGCGATAAAACTGGGATTCGATCATGCCAATGCCTATTACCTGTTGGGCTATTCTTATACAAAGTTAGAAGAATTCGGTCGTGCTATATCTGCATATAAATTGTCCCTTGATAAGAACCCTTCTGACCCTGAGGTCTGGTTCAGTCTTGGGGTCGCCTATGATAATTCAGGTAGATGGGAAGATGCTATCGTTTCTTTTAAAAAAGTGATTTCCCTCGATTCGACAAACTCTTCTGCCTATAACTATATGGGGTATCTTATGGCAGATAAGGGAATAAATTTGGACGAATCTTTAAATCTGATTGAGAAAGCTCTAAAGTTTGAGCCAGACAACGGGTATTACATCGATTCCCTTGGTTGGGTATATTTTCGACTTGGCAGATTCGATGATGCACTACGTGAACTCAAGAGGGCAGTAGCTCTCTCTAAAGATCCCGTGATATATGAACATCTTGGTGATATCTATTATGAGCTCGGAATGAAAGAAGAAGCGAGGGACCAATGGGAAAAATCGCTCCAACTCGACCCTAAAAATGAGACATTGAAGAAAAAAGTCATGTGGTTAAAATGAATTCAACTTTTCTTCATTTCCTTTCCATACGAATCCGTAAGGACTTTCCCTCTTTCTCCTTAAAATCTACACTCTGGGGGTATTGACAAAATTTAGAAAGTTTACAAAATAAATTATGGACTTGGCATACGGAGTTTATCCCATTCCGCACTTATACATAAGTGCGGGGTGCAGAGTGTCTCTGCGGTGGAACAAACGAACGCTTGCCCCATCACACATCTATCACACCAGACTTGGGAGAAGAGATAGAGATAGTTTTCGATAAAAAGAAGTTGCATTTTTTCGATGCAAAAACAGAGGATATGATAAGAAATTTTTCCGAGCTTTTGTCCAAAGCGAAAAAAAGTGGCCCTAAAAGGATTTCTGTTGCAGCTGCTGAAGACAGGGTAGTTGTTGAAGCGATGAGCATTGCTAAAAAAGAGGGAGTTGCGTCCGGTATCCTTGTAGGAAATAAAAATAAAATTGAGAAAATCGCAAAAGGGATTCAACTTCGAGATTTTGAGATTGTGGATGTGAAGGACGAAACTGAAGCGGTGAGGGAGGCAGTTTCCCTTGTCAGAAATGGTTCTGCTGACATATTGATGAAAGGTTTCGTCCCAACTAATCTCTTTCTGAAGGGCGTACTCGATAAAGAGAATGGGTTGAGGACAGACCGCGTTCTTTCACACTGTGCTGTATTGGAAGTTCCAAGTTATCCGAAACTGCTATTTCTCACAGATGGAGGGATGTGCATCCGACCCGACCTTCAAACCAAGCTCGACATAATAAAGAATGCTGCAGACCTTGCTCATTCTCTGGGAATTAAGAGACCGAAAGTAGCGATTCTGGCTGCTGTTGAAACGGTATCTGAAAAAATGGAAGAGACAATTCACGCTGCCGAAATATGCAAACTATGGGAGAGAAATCAGTTGCGTAATATGGTTGTTGATGGCCCACTCGCTCTCGATATTGCCATATCAAAGGAGGCGGCAGAGCATAAAAAGATTAAGAGTTTAGTTGCTGGTGATGCAGACATATTGGTTGTACCAGATGTTGCTGCTGGCAACATATTTGCAAAAGGGATGATATGGCTTGCAGGGGCAAAGGCATCGGGTCTGGTATTGGGTGCCTCTTCTCCGTGTGTGCTCCTATCGAGAGCGGATACTCCTGAAACCAAATTGTACTCAATCGCATTGGGTGTGGTAAGCAGTTCTGAACCTATGAAACCACGAATTACATTCACCCCGTTAGATAGCAAGCATCTAACGGGGCAGGTTAATCGAATGCACACGAATAATATAAAAAATTCTTAAAAAGAAGAATAAAAGGAATTCGTGCAATTTGTCCAACGCGCCCCGCACTTATGCATAAGTGCTGGGTGAATGAATATTCGTGTTTTTATTTTTATTATAAATTAAATTATGTGTGGAATAATCGGTGTATACGGTAATGAAGGTAGTGTAAAAGAAACCATTCTCTTAGGGCTCATATCCATTCAACACCGTGGACAAGACACCTGCGGTATAGCAACATTCTCTCAAAGGATGCATCTGGAGAAAGGGTTGGGGCTCGTTGGGCAATTTCTCACCCCCGGGCGGTTGAAAAACCTGCATGGGAACGTGGGGATTGGACATGTGAGGTATCCGACCATAGGAAGGGGCGCACCAGAAGATGCACAGCCCTTCTGTCTTTTAGCACCGAGAGGGATCGCAATAGCCCATAACGGTAATGTGATTAACTATATAGAATTGCGAAAGAAACTGTCAAAGAAAGTCAAATTTAAATCCAAATGTGATATCGAGGTCATACTCTATACCCTTGCGGAAGAACTGAAGAAAGCAGATAGGCTCAATCCACAGACCATCTTTAGGGGTGTCGAAAGAATATTCAATCTCGTCTGTGGAAGTTACTCCGTAGTTTCGGTGATAGAGGGTGCAGGACTGCTCGCTTTCAGAGACCCGTATGGAATAAAACCTTTGGTGTTTGGGATGAAGGATAATTCTTATATGTTCGCATCGGAAAGTGTTGCTTTGGAGGTTTCGGGTTATAAGATGGTTAGGGATGTCGCTCCAGGGGAAGCAATTCTCATCACAAAGGGGGGTAAATTCCTATCGAAAACCATAGTTAAAGGGAATCTTCATCCATGTATCTTCGAGTGGGTATATTTTGCTCGTCCAGATTCTGTCATCGACAACATATCGGTTTATGAAGCGCGATTAAGACTTGGAAAATCACTGGCAAAAGAGATAAAAAAGACTAAAACTAAAGCTGATGTAGTAATTCCAATCCCTGACACCGCACGTGCCAGTGCTCTGTCAGTTGCACAACAGTTGTCTGTAAAATACAGAGAAGGACTCATAAAGAACAGATATATTGGACGAACATTCATTATGCCTGAAGACGATGAAAGAAAGAGAAAGGTGCGAAGTAAACTGAATCCAATAAGGAGCGAAATAAATAATAGGAAGGTGCTACTAATAGATGATTCGATCGTAAGAGGTAATACATCAAGAGAGATAATAAACCTTGTACGGAATGCAGGGGCAAAGGAGGTCTATTTTGCTTCATCCTCACCTCCACTAAAATATCCCTGTGTTTACGGGATAGATATGCAGACAAGGAGTGAATTTATAGCACGGGGCAAGGAGATAGAAGATGTGGAGAAAGAGATAGGTGCAGACCGTCTGGTGTATCAGACACTTGAAGGGCTCATCAACTCTATTGGAAGGGACAGAAATTTTTGCACAGCTTGCTTCAATGGTGTCTATCCAACAAAAGTTTCCAAAGAGACATTTAGAATTATTGAGAAAGAGAGGAGAAGTAGGCACTAATTGGTTTTTATAATTTTTTCTCATGCAAAGCTCAGACCTCATCTCCCGGCAGAAATGGCGCAACGAAACCCTACATCGTAGCCACTGAACGTAGGCGTGCCGCTGAGCCGAGTGGCGCAACGACAGTCGTACGCACTGAGGCTCCACGAACCGCCGCGAACAACCCGGGAGGTGCCAGATATCGGTCCCTTTGGATTGTTATCCGGACCACTCCCATAGTAAGTTTCATCATACCAGTCAGAGCACCACTCCCATACATTGCCCGCCATATCCATAACCCCATAAGGCGATGCACCACGAGGAAAACTACCTGCCGGTACAGTAAGTGCATCACCAAGTTTCTTATAATAGTCGTCACTGCCTGTCCTAATGTTGTACTTACTCCCGGGTTTCATCCATTCCGGGTAATGGTCCCCAGTTGCTTCTACAAATTTCATATACTCCCTATTTGTCACTTCATATTTATCTATATAAAATGCATCAAGATATACTCTGGGTTGTGGATATTCATCATCACTACCTTCCCCTAATGGAGAACCCATTATGAATGAGCCTGCTGGAATGAAAATCATAATAGAGCCATCTTTTTCGAACTTGTATTCTTTATATTTCTGCTCGTTCGTGCGAAAGAAGGTAATCTTCTTCGGGTTTGGTTTCTCGGGAGATTTTTTGTCAGCAAAGACGAAAGAGAAAAATACAAAAATAAGAAGCAATGTCAAAATGATGCTGAATTTAACTTTCATTTCAACTCCTTAATTTCATCTATACTATACTTTGCCAATTCTAATACAGTTTTTCTCTCATGTCAAGACATTTTTAAAAACCTCTGGGGTCAGTCTTACAAATTATAAATTCTTTATATTGAACCATAGCACTTGCCTTATAGCTTCCGAATTGAGGTAGTGTCCGAACACATTCACTTCGTTCAGTGTAAACTCCGCGAGGAATCTGCTGGTTTGCTCCTCGCAATGACATTCTCGTTCAGCCTGTCTATGAAATCTGTGTTAATCTGTCCATACGGATCCTGAGATGTTCTCTGTGGTTGCCTTTTTTCTTCTGCTCAATTTAACTGCCAGTCTGATCGCCTCAATCATACTCGATGGGTCTGCAATCCCTTTCCCTGCTATGTCGAAAGCCGTGCCGTGGTCAGGCGAAGTTCTTATGAATGGTAATCCCAGTGTGAAATTTACCCCCTTTCCAAAAGAAAGCAGCTTGAAAGGTATTAACCCCTGGTCATGATACATCGTGATGTAACAATCATAATCTCTATTTAAAAAAGCGGTATCAGGGGAGAGCGGACCATCAACTCTTATGCCCTTCGCTTTCGCATCCAAAATAGCAGGTATTATCTCTTTCTCTTCCTCTGTTCCAAACAGTCCCCCTTCACCGCAATGAGGATTTAAAGCAAGAACCCCAATCTTCGGTTCAGGAATTCTAAAATACTTAATCAAAGCCATATATGCAAGTTCTATCTTTTTTTCAATCTCGTCTCTCTTAATTTTCCTGTTAATTTCCTTCACAGGTATATGGGTGGTGACCAATACGATCTTGAGTTTTTCTGATAGAAGCATCATTGCGAAGTTCTTCGTTTTTGTGGTTTTTGCGAAGAGTTCTGTATGTCCAGGATAATCAAACCCCGCTAAATTCAATGATGCCTTGTTTATCGGTGCTGTTACTATAGCGTCTATCTTTTTAGTAGTGCATAACCGGATTGCATGAAGGATAGATTTGTATGCAACCCTTCCTGCTTCCCTGCTCAATTTCCCATAAGTGATCTTCCTAAAATCACACTCTACACAATTGAAGACATTTACACCTTCTGATAGGTTTTCCAAAGAGGTAACCTCACTTATTTTAAAATTTTCTTTGAGAATCTGTTTGGTCTTCTCTACGACTTTGAGAGAACCTATCAGAATTGGAATATAGTCTCTTTCAACCTTTTTCTCGGGATGTAAAATCGATTTTAAAACAACTTCGCAGCCAATTCCTGCAGGATCACCGAGAGTGATCCCTATTTTGGGATTATAATTCAGACACTGATTACCATCTCTGGATCCGTATGGACAGGTACTCACAGGATACTAAAGAGAAATTAAGAAAATGGAAATTGTGAAACTGAACGGATAAATTTCTTAATTTCAGATTTCTATTTTCTGATGTTAGTCTCTCTGTGTTTACTGTTAAAATCACAGATTTTGGGAATTATTTTTTCAGCGCTTCCTCATAAATTTCTATCTTCGCTCCCTTCCGTAATCTTGTTAAAAGATTGTTGTACACCTCGTTCTGGTGCATCATAGTGAGTGATTTCTCGATATCGTCTTCTACATCTTCAAATTTAATCTTCTCTTTTATCTTTTTCTTGTCCACCAATTTTATGATGTAGTATCCATAGTTTGTCTTAATCACATCGGTTACTTTTCCAACATTTAGAGAAAAAGCAACTTCTTCAAGTTTGGGTGAGAGGAGCATCTCGGATGAATGTCTTCTAAAGTAGTCTGTTTCACCACCTCTATCAGCCATAGGTCCCCTTGAATACTGTTTTGCAAGTTCGGCGAAATCATGCCCCTCCTTAATTTTTTTGAAAATTTCCTGCGCCTCTTTTCCCTCATCCAAGAAAATCGTTGCAATTTTTATTTCATAGTCATATTCTTTTTTATGTGTTTCATAATAAGATTTTACTTCTTGTTCGGTAACTTTGGATTTTTCTATCTCCCTCACCAAAAGTTCATTTTTAAGAATTTCCTTCTTCAGAGTTTCAAGTTGTGTGAGCACCTTCTCATCCTTGCCTATACCTCTGCGCACTGCTTCTCTGTAAAAGAGTTCTGTATCTACCCAGTCGCTCACAAAGTTGGACTTTTCCTCAAAAGAAAGTTTATCTTTCCATCCTGGTGGAATCTGGTTGTAGAACTTTTCTAAAGTGAGAACTGAATCATTAACCCTTGCAACTATCTCACCTTTCTCTGCTTTTTCAACACAACCAATGGAGAGGACGATAATTGATGCGAGCAAAATCTTTTTCATTTTTTACCTCCTTTCTGGATCCTGGATGCTCGATCCTGGGACCTTTGAGTTTTTGCCAATTACTAAATACTAACTACTGCTTTTTCCACCTCCTTATCCAATTCTCTTTTTTTATTGCTTATCTGTGGCTTGCGCATTGACAGAGATTATTTTAAAAAATAAAAAATAGATGTCAATAGTCTTTTACACAACTATCTTCCCATCTTTCAGGACTATTCTTCCAGATACGATGACATACTCCACTCTTCCCTTCATTTTCCATCCCTTAAAAGGTGTGTTTTTTGACTTCGATTCGAACTCGTTCGGATTGCACTCCCATTCGAATTCAGGGTCGAAGATGGTTATATCAGCCATTTCACCAAGTTTTATTATGCCGCCCTTTATCTTTAATATTGAGGATGGGTTCGAAGTGATTTTGGAGATTGCTTTAGGTAGTGTGAGATGCGATTTCTCTATTAATTGGGTGAGAATAAGTCCGAGTGCAGTCTCGAGTCCAATCATCCCTGTCGGAGCCGCATCAAATTCCACTTCTTTTTCTGCCTTCGTATGCGGGGCATGGTCCGTTGCGATCACATCTATCGTTCCATCCTTTAACCCTTCAACTATTGCAGAAAGGTCTTCTTTTGACCTCAATGGTGGATTGACTCGCAAATTTGTATCAAAACTCTCGACTAACTCATCTGTGAGTGTGAAATAATGTGGAGCAGTTTCTGCTGTAACCTTCACCTTTCTCTTTTTGGCATCCCGTATCAAGTTCACAGATTCTGCAGTGGATACATGTGCAATGTGAATCCTCCCTTTTGTATATTCTGCCAGAATGATATTCCTTGCTACCATTATGACTTCTGAAACAGAGGGTATTCCTTCCAACCCCAAACGGGTTGAAGTATAACCTTCATTCATCACTCCTCTTTCACAGAGAAATCTATCTTCGCAATGAGAGATTACAGGTATGTCGAACATATTGGTATATTCTAATGCCCTTCTCATAATCTCTGAATTGGTAACTGGCATCCCGTCATCCGATACTGCAACGATGCCTGCTCTATAGAGGTCTCCGATTTCGGCGAGTTCTTCACCCTTCAGCCCTTTGGAAACAGCACCTACAGGATAGACCTTTGCAAATCCTGCCTCCTCAGCGCAGCGGAATATGAGACGAACAATCCCAACGTCGTCTATTGGTGGATCGGTATTTGCCATACAGACTACAGATGTGAACCCCCCTTTGCATGCTGCCTTTGTTCCTGTGAGTATGGTCTCCTCGTCCTCTCTACCCGGTTCACGAAGGTGAGTATGCATATCTATGAAACCAGGGGTAACTATTTTTTTTCTTGCATCTATCGCTTCGTATGAAGGTTTCTTTACGATGTTTTTCTTTATCTCTTTCACCACTCCGTCTACTATCAGAATATCCGCAATTCTATCTAAATTGGAGCCAGGGTCGATCACCCTCCCATTTTTTATCAAAATAGTCTTCATTTATGCGTTATCAATAGATACAAAATTGCCATTCTAATTGCAAGACCGTTCGTCACCTGCTCCAGAATGACAGAAGAAATCCCATCTGCAACATCGGGGTCGAGTTCGACGCCTCTGTTTATTGGGCCAGGATGCATTATGAGAACATCAGATTTTGCAAGCTGTAGTCTATCTTTTGTTATTCTGTAAAGTTCTTTATATTCTCTTATAGAAGGGAATAGCTCCTTACCCTGTCGTTCAAGTTGGATTCTCAAGACATTTATCACATCTGCATGGGGCAATGCTTCATTGAGATTATAGAATATCTTCACACCGAGTCTCTCTATATAGTAAGGAATAAAAGTTGGAGGAGCGCAGATAGAGACATTTGCGCCCATCTTTTTTAACCCGAAGATATTCGACCTTGCTACCCTCGAATGGGCTATATCTCCTACTATGAGGACATTTATATTTTCAAGTCTTTTCAATTTTTCTCTTATGGTGAGCATATCTAAGAGTCCCTGGGTTGGATGTTCATGTGAACCGTCTCCTGCATTGATTACCGATGCCTTCAATCTCTGTGCTAAAAAGTGGGCTGCGCCAGCAGACGAGTGTCTAACAACAGCCGCATCTATTCGCATGGCCTCCAGATTTCTTGCTGTATCCAGTAAAGTTTCCCCCTTCAATATACTTGAGGAACTGCTCGATACAGTCACTGTATCGGCAGATAGTCTCTTTGCTGCCAGATCAAAAGACGACGATGTTCTGGTACTCGGTTCCAAAAACAGGTTCGCTATAGTCTTCCCTCTGAGAGTCGGGACTTTCTTTATGGGCCTCTCTGAAATCTCCTTTAACGAAACCGCTGTGTTTAAAATGAGTTCTATCTCTTCAACGGATATATCTTCGAGACCGAGTAAATCCTTCCTATGAAGTTTTTTCCTCAATCGTTACCTCATCTATTCCATCGACTTCCTTAATTCGCACGACTACAACCTCATTACCTTTAGTCGAAACCTCTTTCCCCACATAGTCTGGACGGATGGGAAGTTCTCTATGCCCTCTATCAACTAAAACTGCAAGTTGTATACTCTTTGGTCTTCCAAAATCAACGATGGCGTCGAGGGCAGAACGGATAGTCCTGCCTGTATAGAGAACATCATCTATCAGAACAACTGTCTTATCATCTACATTAAATGGGATCTCTGTCGAGTGAACCACAGGTTTCTCACCGATTGCCGAAAGGTCGTCTCTATACAGAGTTATGTCCAGAATTCCAATGAGGGGTCTTTTCTTTTCAATGCTTTCGATTATATCTACAATTCTCTCTGCTAAAGGTGCGCCCCTTGCTCTGATACCAACTATGGCGAGATTATCTACTCCCTTATTTTTCTCCAGTATTTCGTATGCGATTCTTGTTACTGTCCTTCTCACCCCATCGGCATCCAGGACTATTATTTTTTTCTTACGCATTGGCAAATTTCAAACAGAATAAGAAACACACCAAATCTTGTCAAGAAAAATCGACCTATCTCTGGATCCGTATGGAATG
>Ga0114921_10000062_pt1 | contig 43745 bp, 47 predicted proteins | sample BentaG_FD_87016 | JGI IMG/M metagenome (GOLD analysis project Ga0114921, IMG submission 87016) | Deep subsurface microbial communities from South Atlantic Ocean to uncover new lineages of life (NeLLi) - Benguela_00093 metaG | ecosystem: Environmental > Aquatic > Marine > Oceanic > Sediment ... | reverse complement strand
TTATCGACTCAGCTTCCAGACGGTATTGTCACCTTCGCCTGCGATCTTGAGCAGGCTGCGCAGTGAGCCTCTCGGCTTGAGTGACGTGATACGGGAATTTCCTTCCCCACCAAACTTCTTGGCCACGCGCCGGCCCGTCTCATTTACGCCGACTCCTTGACAGTTATCAACAATCCATTTGGCAATACTCGCGTTCGCCATCAACCACCTCCCAGGCTTTGAGCCCCGAGCCTAAATAATCCCGCCACAAACTCCCGCCACAAGGCGTGGGCGCAGCGTCCGGCGACCTGTTTCAATGACAGCTACAACGTTCGTCAGCGTCCGGCAGCGTCCGAATAGCTTTCAGCGTTGAGTCAGCTACCAGGCGCCGCGTTGCGCGGCAGGTGCGCGGGTATCCGCGCGGAGGGCATGAGGAAACGGATATGGCGATCACCGAACCAGGCGGTTCCCGGGACTCCCAACAACCCGCCGCCACGCCGACCCCGGGTCCCGCACGGCCAGGGCCGGGCTCGGCACGGCCAAGGCCGGGCTCGGCACGGCCAGGGCCGGGCTCGATACGGCCAAGGCCGGGTTCCCCTGCCGCGGCGGCGACGGTCAGCGGCGTCCCGGCCACTGATCCCCGCCGCTTCGGACGTGTCGACCCCGACGGCACCGTCTGGCTGGTCACCTCGTCCGGTGAGCGCAAGATCGGATCGTGGCAGGCCGGCGACACCGAGGCCGCCTACCAGCATTTCGGTCGACGCTTCGACGACTTGCACATCGAGGTGATGCTCCTGGAGCAGCGTCTGGCCTCGGGAGCAGGCGATGCCCGCAAGATCCGCGCGGCCGCAGGTGCGCTCGCCGAGAACCTGCCCGCGGCGCACGTGCTCGGTGACGTCGACGCCCTGGCGGCTCGTCTCCAGACGATCGTCGAGCAGGCCGACAGCGCCTCTGCCGCCGATAAGGCCAAGCGCGACGAGGCCCGCGCGGCGCAGACCAGGCGCAAGGAGGCCCTCGCTGCCGAAGCTGAGGAGCTGGCAACCAACTCCGCGCAGTGGAAGGCCGCCGGGGACCGGCTACGCGCCATCCTCGATGAGTGGAAGACGATCACCGGCCTGGACCGCAAGACCGACGATGCGTTGTGGAAGCGCTACTCGGCAGCTCGCGAGACGTTCAACAGGCGCCGAAGCTCACACTTCGCCGAGTTGGACCGGGAGCGCGTCAGCGCCAAGCAGGCCAAAGAAGCGCTGTGCGTGCGCGCCGAGGAACTGTGCGACTCCACCGACTGGGGTCCCACCGCGGCCAAGTTCCGCCATCTACTGACCGAATGGAAGGCAGCGGGTCGCGCCGCCAAGGACGTCGACGACACGCTGTGGCATCGATTCAAGTCCGCACAGGACAAGTTCTTCTCCGCCCGGAACGCCGCCACTGCTGAACGGGACGCGGAGTTTCGCGCCAATGCCGAGGCCAAGGCGGCACTTCTCGCCGAGGCCGAGAAGCTCGACAACGTCGACATAGACTCGGCGCGGGCGGCGTTGCGCGCCATCGGCGACAAGTGGGACGCGATTGGCAAGGTTCCTCGCGAACGCGGCGCAGACTTGGAGCGACGGCTGCGCGCGGTAGAGAAGAAGATCCGCGACACTCCGAAGGGCGGAGTGGATCCGGAGGCGAAGGCGCGGGCAGACCAGTTCCGGGACCGCGCCGAACAATTCGAACGCCAAGCCGAGAAGGCCGCGCGCGCCGGCCGCACCAAGGACGCTGAGCAGGCGCGGGCCAGCGCCGAACAGTGGCGTCAGTGGGCAGACACCGCCGTTGATGCGCTCAGAAGGAAGCGCTAAGCGGTCAGGATTTCGTCGGCCCCGTCTCCTCGTCGCCGCCGAAACTGTCAAGCACGCCTCGGTGCTGGCCTTCGGCGGCCGAGCGCCGACGCTCCTCTTCAGACGCCAACTGCAGCGCGGTACGGGTGAGCACGACCCGGGCCCAGTTGTAGGCGAGCATGATCACGGCCAGCCACCCGATGACCAGTCCGATGCCTGGGCCCGGGTACTGCTCGGGAGCGGTCTGTCGCGACCACACCGCCAGCATCCCGAGGAACGACCCCACGCTCGTGCCTGCCATGGCGATCCAGGCCAGTGCCCAGCGACGGGTCACCAACGCCAGCATCGAGAAACCGATGCCGAAGACGAGCGCGAACCCGGTGAACAACCGCGACGGCAAAGTGACTCCGTTGCTGACCGCAGCATCGGAACCAACCAGCACATCAAGTCCCCTGGCGCCGCCTGTGTGTGGCAGCACGAGGGTCACCAACAGGACGAACACCAAGATCGCGATGGTCAACGCCCTTGTGCCGGGCTCTATCTCGCGTGCTACCCGCCGCTCGGCGTCTTCGAGTTCACCCTTGAAGTCGTCGAACTCTTGCCCACCACGGGATTCTGAGCTCATCGCGCACACCCACTGGTTGTGAGCTCGTCGGACGGAATAGGGCTGGGCACACCGAATGCAGGCATCCCCAACCCGACACCGGTGCGGGGCTTCTCCCCTGCGGCGTGGGCGTCGCCCGCGCGCGTGCGGCGGTGTTCGATCACGCCACCGTCGGCGAGGAGGTGGTGAGGCGCGGCGCCGGTGACGACGGTGACGACGATGTCGCCGGGCCGGACCGGATCAACGCCCCCGCGGGCGATGTCCCCGGGAGCGAAGTGCACCAACCTGCCGTCTCGCGCCCGCCCAGACATCCGGGCGGTGCTGGCGTCTTTGCGCCCCTCGCCGGTAGCGACCAGCAATTCGACGGGGCGACCGATCTGAGCGGTGTTTTCTTCGAGCGAGATTCGCTCCTGGAGTTCTATCAACCGCTGATAGCGCTCGGAAACGACGTCCTTGGGCACCTGACCGCCTAATTCTGCGGCCGGAGTGCCAGGCCGCTTCGAGTACTGGAAGATGAACGCGCTGCAGAATCGGGCGGCGGCAACAACGTCCAGGGTGGCCTGAAAGTCCTCCTCGGTCTCGCCGGGAAACCCGACGATCAAGTCGGTCGTGATCGCGGCGTCCGGGATCGCAGCACGCACTCGTTCGATGATGCCGAGATAGCGCTCGGCCCGGTAGGACCGCCGCATCGTACGCAGGATGCGGTCCGAACCCGACTGCAACGGCATGTGCAACGTCGGGCACACGTTGGGGGTCTGGGCCATCGCCTCGATCACGTCATCGCTGAACTCGGCGGGGTGCGGCGAAGTGAATCGCACCCGTTCCAGCCCTTCGATGCGCCCGCAGGCCCGAAGCAACTTGGCGAATGCACTCCGATCGCGGGATTGCCCGGGATCGGCGAAGGACACCCCGTAGGCGTTGACGTTCTGACCCAGCAGCGTGATCTCCAGAACCCCCTGGTCCACCAGGGACTGAACCTCGGAAAGAACGTCGCCGGGCCGGCGATCCACTTCCTTGCCCCGTAGCGCGGGGACGATGCAGAACGTACAGGTGTTGTTGCAACCCACAGAGATGGAAACCCATGCCGCATAGGAAGACTCGCGACTAGCCGGGAGTGCTGACGGAAACTCCTGCAATGCCTCCGCGATTTCCACCTGCGCTGCCCGGTTGTGGCGAGCTCGGTCCAGAAGCACCGGCAGCGAGCCGATGTTGTGGGTGCCGAACACGACATCAACCCACGGCGCCTTGCGCAGCACCGTGTCCCGGTCCTTTTGCGCCAGGCATCCACCGACGGCGATCTGCATCTGCGGATCGGCCTGTTTGCGGGGCGCGAGGTGACTGAGGTTGCCGTACAGCTTGTTGTCGGCGTTCTCCCGCACCGCACAGGTGTTGAACACGACCACGTCGGCGTCGCGGCCCTCATCGGCCCGCCGGTAGCCCGCCGCCTCGAGCAGCCCGGCCAGCCGCTCCGAGTCGTGCACGTTCATCTGGCAGCCGTAGGTCCGGACCTGGTACGTGCGGTGGGCGCGATCGGCGCAAGGAACAGGTATCGCCCCTGTCGTCTGCTGCGTCACCATGGAAGTCACGGCCACCATCCTACGGAGGGACCCGGCTGCACCTAAATATGCGGCGCACGCGGGCCCGCGAGGGTGATCTGCGCAGATTCTCGAGTACCGGGCGCATTCTGCGTTCCCTGGGTATGGTCAGCACCCATGGAGAGCGCTCCGGCGGTGCCGATGATCTCGGTGAAGTCAGTCGACAAGCATTTCGGCGACCTCCATGTCCTCAAGGACATCAACCTCGACGTCGGCAAGGGACAAGTTGTCGTCGTTCTGGGACCGTCGGGCTCGGGCAAGTCTACCTTGTGCCGGACCATCAACCGCCTGGAGACCATCGATTCGGGCTCCATCGCGATTGACGGAGAAGTGCTGCCCGAGGAAGGGCGCAAGTTGGCGCAACTGCGTTCCGATGTCGGCATGGTGTTCCAGTCCTTCAACCTGTTCGCGCATAAGACAATTGTCGAGAACGTGATGCTGGCGCCGATGAAGGTCCGCAAGGTATCCAAGTCAGCGGCACGCGAGAAGGCGATGAGCCTGCTGGAGCGGGTGGGCGTGGCCAACCAGGCGGACAAATACCCGGCCCAGTTGTCGGGCGGTCAGCAGCAGCGGGTGGCCATCGCGCGATCGCTGGCGATGAACCCGAAGGTGATGCTGTTCGACGAACCGACCAGCGCGCTGGACCCCGAGATGATCAACGAAGTGCTCTCGGTGATGGCGACGCTAGCTGCCGAGGGCATGACGATGGTCGTCGTCACCCACGAGATGGGGTTCGCGCGGCGGGCCGCCAACCGCGTGGTGTTCATGTCAGACGGCGCCATCCTCGAGGATGCCGAACCCGTGCAGTTCTTCGACAATCCTCAGACCGACCGCGCCAAGGATTTTCTGGGCAAGATTCTCGATCACTGACCCACTCCATCGATCACCAGTCAGACCGGCGAAAGGAAACGCCCCCGAATGTCGACCAAGATGTCCCCGAAAATGTCCCCGAAGTCCTTCTCCAAGCGCGTCATCGGCGCTGTCGCGCTGGCTGTCGCACTGCCCCTGGCGGCCACCGCGTGCGGCGGAGGCGGCGGTGGAGGTGATGGCGACACGATCGTCATCGGCACCAAGTTCGATCAGCCCGGCCTCGCGATGCAGAACCCCGACGGAACCATGAGCGGCTTCGACGTCGACGTAGCAACATTCGTCGCCGGCGAACTCGGCTACGAACCCGACAAGATCGAGTGGAAGGAATCGCCGTCGGCGCAACGTGAGAACCTGATTCAGAACGGTCAGGTCAAGTTCATCGCCGCGACGTACTCGATCACCGACTCGCGCAAGGAGAAGGTCGACTTCGCCGGACCGTACCTGATCACCGGGCAAAGTCTGCTGGTGCGGTCGGACAGCAACGACATCACCGGAGCGGCCTCGCTGGAGAACAACAAGATTCTGTGCTCGGTGTCGGGTTCGACGCCGGCCCAGAAGATCAAAGACGAGTACCCAGGCGTCCAGTTGCAGCAGTACGACACCTACTCGGCATGCGTCGAGGCGCTCAAGAACGGTGCGGTCGACGCCGTCACGACAGACGAGGTCATCCTCGCCGGATACGCCGCGCAAAGCCCGGGGGCATTCAAGATCGTCGGCGAGCCGTTCTCCGAGGAGCGCTACGGCATCGGCCTCAAGAAGGGCGACAGCGAGCTACGCGGAAAGATCAACGACGCGCTCAAGAAGATGGAAGAAAGCGGAGCGTGGAAAGAGGCATTCGACAAGAACCTGGGTCCCGCGGGCATCACCGCACCACAACCGCCGCCGATCGACAAGTAAGCGGTTAGGACCAGCCGCCAGTGGAGGTTTTCACCGAGTACCGCGAGCAGATCTTCGCCGCTTTCTGGACGACGATCCAGCTCACGGTGTTTTCGGCGATCGGCGCACTTGTCCTGGGCACGCTGCTGGCCGCGATGCGGCTGGCGCCGGTGCCGATGCTCAACTGGATCGGGACCAGCTACGTCAACATCGTGCGCAACACTCCGCTGACGCTGATCATCCTGTTCTGCTCGTTCGGACTGGCGCAGACCCTGGGCATCACGCTGGCCAGCCGGCAGTCGCCGACGTTCATCGCGGACAGCACCTTCCGGCTGGCCATGCTCGGGTTGACGGTGTACACCGCGGCATTCGTGTGTGAGACCGTCCGCTCAGGGGTGAACACGGTGCCACTGGGGCAGGTGGAAGCCGCCCGGTCGCTCGGCCTGACGTTCGGACAGAACCTGCGGATAGTGCTTCTGCCGCAGGCGTTTCGCGCCGTCTTCATTCCACTGGGTTCGGTGTTGATAGCCCTGACCAAGAACACCACGATCGCCTCGGCGATCGGGGTGGCCGAGGCGGCATTGTTGATGAAGGAGATGATCGAGAACACCGCGGCGGTGTTGGTCGTCGGCAGCATATTCGCGCTCGGATTCCTCATCCTGACCCTGCCGTTGGGGCTGTTCTTCGGCTGGCTGGGCAAGCGTATGGCGGTGGCACGCTGATGAGTGGGGCCTCCGTACTGTTCGACGCACCGGGTCCGCGGGCGCGGATTCGCAATCACGTCATCAGCGCGATCACCGTCGTGGTCGTCGTGCTGGTGGCCTGGGTGATCTACACCCAGCTTGAGGCCAAGGGCCAGCTGACCGCGGCGAAGTGGGAGCCTTTCCTCACCTCGAATCTGTGGACCACTTACGTCCTGCCGGGCGTCGAGGGCACTCTGACGGCCGCGGCGGTATCGATCGTGTTGGCGCTGGTACTGGGCTTGCTGCTGGGTGTCGGCCGACTCTCGACACACAGAGGAATCCGCTGGGCGTCATCGGTGATCGTCGAGTTCTTCCGCGCGGTGCCGGTGCTGATCATGATGATCTTCGCCTATTTTCTGTATGCGTTCTATGACGTCTTCCCATCCAAGTACCTGGCATTGGCCGGCGTCATCACCGGACTGACGCTCTATAACGGCGCCGTCATCGCCGAGATCGTCCGAGCCGGGGTGCATGCGTTGCCCCGGGGGCAGAGCGAGGCGGCATCGGCGCTAGGGCTGACCTCAGCACAGACGATGCGTTCGATCCTGCTCCCCCAGGCGATCACATCCATGCTCCCGGTGCTGATCTCCCAGCTAGTGGTGGCGCTGAAAGACACGGCGATCGGGTACCAGATCACCTTCGTCGAAATGGTGCGCCAAGGCACCGCGGTCGGCGCGTCCTACGGCAATTACATCCCGGCATTGATCGTGATCGCGCTGCTGATGATCAGCGTCAACTTTGCGCTCTCGTCGTTCGCGACCTGGCTCGAAAGACGCATGAGAAAGTCGCGGCGCGGGGCTGCCCCACTGGAGCCCGAGGGGGTCGAACAGGAGGGGGCGCCGGGCGCGAAAGCCGTATGAGCCTCGCGACGTGCTCCTGGTTAACTTGATATGACCCACCGCCTGAACGCACTCACCATCCTGCCCGAATCGGCGCTGCGCGACATGGTCGACCTCATGGTGCGTCTCATCGAGGCCTGCGGTGCCGTTGTCATCATGATCGGGGCGATCGTCGCGATCGTGAAGTTCGCCGTGGCTCTGGCCCGACGCAACATCCATCAGTTTTCCGCCGTTAGACTGTCACTGGCCCGGTTCCTGGTGCTGGGCTTGGAGTTTCAGCTTGCGGCCGACGTGCTGCGAACGGCGATCTCACCGTCCTTCGAGGAGATCGGCAAACTGGCGGCGATCGCGGCCATCCGCACAGCGCTGAACTACTTCCTCAACCGTGAGATCGCCCAGGAGCAACGCGAGATCGAGTTGGCCCGGTCATCTTCGCCGCCCCCGCGCCCAACCTCTGGACCTCCTCCCACTCGATGAACCTCGCTCGATGAATCTTGTGGTCACCGCGTCGTGGTACGTGGCTCTCGCCGGACTCGTGCTCGGTATCGCTTCTCTGGCTGTGTTCCGCCAGCCATTGCTCGCGCTGCGCGTAACGATGGATCTGTTGGTCACCGCGGGTTTGCTCCGGTTGAGCGTCGACCTTTCATGGGCGACGATCGCCGGCACCGTGGCGATGATCGCGGTGCGTCGCTTGGTCAGGCGGACCCTAGCCTCGGATTTCAACGCTGCACGGCACAGAGCACACGCTTAGACGCTCTACACCTGCCGGCGTTCCCTTTCGTTCGCCAACTCCCCTGTCACGACGTCGAGAGCCATGGTCTGGCCGTAACCACGACGAGCCAGCATCCCGACGAGCCGGCGCGCCACCTTGTTCTCCGCGTCCCGGTCAGAAGGGTCGCCGAGTTTCTCTCGGCGCAGCTTGTCTCGGACCAGTTGCTCGGCTCGGGTCCGCTCGGCTCCTGCGTCGATGCCGGCCAGCGCTGCGGCGATCACCTCGTTGTCGACACCCTTGGTGCGCAGTTCAGCAGCCAGTGCCCGTTTTCCTTTCCCGGCGTTGATCTGCCGAGACCGCACCCACTGTTCGGCGAAATCCTCGTCGTCGACCAGACCGACCTGCGCCAATCGGTCGAGCACGTCGGTGCTGATGTCATCGGGGTAGCCGCGCTTGGCAAGTCGCCCCAACAACTCCGCGCGGGTCCGCGCTCGCACGGTGAGCAGGCGCAGGCACAGTGCGCGCGCCTGCTCCGCGCGTTTGGCCGGCGCCTCGGCTGGCTCCGAGGGGTTAGAAGTCGACGGGAGTGGGGAGGACATCATCGGCCAACTCGTCGGTCACCACGGCGCCGATACCGAGTTTCTCCTTGATCTTCTTCTCGACCTCGGCTGCGATCTCAGGGTTCTCGATCATGAACTTACGGGCGTTCTCCTTGCCCTGACCCAATTGCTCACCTTCGTAGGTGAACCAGGAACCGGACTTGCGAATGAAGCCCTGCTCGACGCCCATATCGATGAGCGAACCCTCCTTCGAGATGCCCTTGCCGTAGAGGATGTCGAATTCGGCCTGCTTGAACGGCGGGCTGACCTTGTTCTTGACCACCTTGGCCCGGGTACGGTTACCCACCGCGTCGGTGCCGTCCTTGAGCGTCTCGATACGCCGAACATCCAGACGCACGGAGGCGTAGAACTTCAAAGCCTTTCCACCCGTTGTGGTTTCGGGCGAACCGAACATCACACCGATTTTTTCGCGAAGCTGGTTGATGAAGATCGCGGTGGTTCCCGAGTTGCTCAGCGCACCAGTGATCTTGCGGAGCGCCTGGCTCATCAGACGGGCCTGCAGGCCGACGTGGCTGTCGCCCATCTCGCCCTCGATCTCCGCCCGCGGAACCAGCGCAGCCACCGAGTCGACGACCAGGATATCCAGCGCACCGGACCGGATCAGCATGTCGGCGATCTCCAGCGCCTGTTCACCGGTGTCCGGCTGGGATACCAGCAGGGAGTCGGTATCCACACCCAGCATCTTGGCGTATTCGGGATCCAGCGCGTGCTCAGCGTCGATGAACGCGGCGATACCGCCAGCGGCCTGCGCGTTGGCGACGGCATGTAGCGCGACGGTGGTCTTGCCCGAGGACTCCGGTCCATAGATCTCGACAACCCGGCCCCGCGGCAGCCCACCGATGCCCAGCGCTACATCGAGGGCGATCGACCCCGTCGGGATGACCGATATCGGCTGGCGCACCTCGTCACCAAGTCGCATCACCGAGCCCTTGCCGTGGCTCTTCTCGATTTGAGCGAGGGCCAACTCCAGAGCCTTCTCGCGGTCCGGCACTTTCGCCATGGTGATACCTCTTCCGGTAGTCGTTGTTGACCGGTTCTCGGTCGGTTTGCCGTGAGGTTAAATCAGGGCACCGACATGTCCTCGACACGAGCACTGGGTCGAACGCCCCCCACAGTAGACGAACAGATGTTCGATTCAAGTAGACACGCCGTCGGCTACGTTGAGAGCATGACGACGCCACAGGACATCCGGATTCCGACGAACGGCGGGCAGCTCGCCGCTTACGTCTACCGGCCGGGCTCGACCGGTCAGGACGTCCCCTGCGTTGTCATGGCGCACGGCTTCAGCGCTACCCGCGACGACGGGTTGCCCGCCTACGCCGAGGCGTTCCGCGACGCCGGCTACGCCGTGGTCCTGTTCGACTACCGGCACTTCGTCGCCTCGACCGGTCAGCCCCGCCAACTGCTGGACATCGGCAGGCAGCGCGAGGACTACCGCACCGTCGTCGCATGGGCCCGCGGTCTCGACGGCGTGGACCCCGAACAGATCGTGCTGTGGGGTTCGTCCTTCAGCGGCGGCCATGTGTTAGCCGTCGCCGCAACCGATCCGCGGATCGCGGCGGTGATCTCACAGGCTCCCTTCACCGATGCCGTCGCAGCCCTGCTGGCGGTGCCCCTCAAGATCCTTCCCAGCCTGACGCTCGCCGGCCTGCGCGACCAGTTCGGCGCATGGCGCGGCCACCCGCCCCGCCTGCTGCCGGCCATCGGGGACCCCGGCACCGTTGCCGCGATGACATCGCCTGGAGCCAAGCCGGGCTTTGAGGCGATGGTGTCTCGGGATTCTCTGTGGCGCAACGAATTTACAGCTCGTCTGATGCTGCGCTTCCCATTCGACCGGCCCGGCCGCAAGACCGCGCAGTTGCACATGCCGCTACTGCTGTGCGTCTGCGACGGCGACACCACTACGCCGCCAGGTCCGACGATCAGAGCAGCGCATCGAGCACCCCGCGGCGAACTTCGCCGTTATCCTTACGGCCATTTCGACATCTATGACGACCCGCAGGTCAAGACCGACCAGATCGACTTCCTGCGGCGGGTGCTCGCCAAGGTAACCGCGTAGCCCATTCTAGACGCGCCGTGGCCGCGGTCCTATCGTGGGGCATCCGGCCACGGAACGGACTGGTATGCACGAGATGGCTATCACACAGAGTGTTGTCGAGGCGGTGTGCGAGCACGCCGCCGGTCGGCGCGTGCACAGCGTCAAACTCGAAGTCGGCGCGCTGTGCGCAATCGTGCCGGCTGCGATGGAATTCTGTTTCGGCCTGGCGACCGAAGGGACCGTCGCAGACGGTGCACAACTCGACGTCGACGTCCGGCCCGGCTCGGCACGGTGCCGAAGTTGCGATGCTCGTTTTGAAATGAGCGACCCGCTCCTGCTGTGCCGGTGCGGAAGCGCCGACGTCGAGGTGCTCGAGGGTCGGGACCTGAAAATCCTGTCGATGGAAGTGAGCTGACGATGTGCGCAACCTGCGGCTGCGGCGGCGACGGCGACGGCGACGGCGCAATCATCACGCCGGCCGGCGACAACCACAAACACGATCATCCGCACGACCAGGACCACCCGCACGACCAGGACCACCCGCACGACCAGGACCCGGACCACCCGCATGAGAGCATTCACACCGAAACCATCACCCTCGAGCAGAAAGTCCTCGCGAAGAACGATCTGATCGCCGAGGAGAACCGGGAGTGGCTGGCCGAGCGCAACATCCTCGCGCTCAACATGACGAGTTCGCCCGGCGCGGGCAAGACAGCTCTCCTCGAACGCACCATCCGCGAACTCCGCGGCCAGCGGCCGATCGCCGTCATCAAGGGAGATCAGGAGACGCTGCTGGATGCCAATCGCATCCGGGCCGCCGGTGCCCGCGCGGTGCAGATCAACACCGGGGCCGGCTGTCACCTGGACGCCGACATGGTGCGCCGGGCCCTCGATACCCTCGACCCCGAGCCCGGTTCGCTGTTGTTCATCGAGAACGTCGGTAATCTCGTCTGCCCGGCCATGTTCGATCTCGGCGAGCACAGCAAAGTCGTGGTGATCTCGGTGACCGAAGGAACCGACAAGCCGCTGAAGTACCCCCACATGTTCGCCGCCGCAGGGCTTGTCGTCATAAATAAGATGGATCTACTGCCCTACGTGGACTTCGATGTCGACACGTGCGCTGGCTATGCGCGATCGCTGAACGCGGGCGTCAAGATACTGCCGCTATCGGCAACCCGGGGCGACGGCGTCCCCGATTGGTGCACCTGGGTCGCACGCCTGGCTGACCCGCCCCGAAACGGACATGTCACCTGAGCGAGGATCCGCCATGACCGGCCGGTGCCGGCGTCGGATCTGCGTGCACGGTGTGGTCCAGGGCGTCGGTTTCCGGCCGTTCGTGTACACCACCGCCGCCGCAGTCGGCCTGTCCGGTTGCGTGCGCAACGACAGTTCCGGCGCCATCATCGAGGTCGAAGGCAAGCCCGACGATGTCGACCGGTTCCTCAACCTGCTTCGTGGCGCCCCGCCCCCGCTCGCAGTCATCGAGGCGATTGTGGTGGAAGAGGTTCCGCAATGCGGTGGCACCGATTTCCGGATCGTGGACACCTCCCATTCCGACGGCGGCCGCACCCTGGCTTCCCCCGATGTGGCCATGTGCGACGATTGCGCAGCCGAGCAACGCGATCCGGCCAACCGCCGGTACCGGCACGCGTTCATCAACTGTACGAACTGCGGCCCGCGCTTCACGATCATCACCGCGCTGCCGTATGACCGCTCTGCCACCACCATGGCGGCGTTTCCGCTGTGTGGAGACTGCGCGGGCGAATACGCCGACCCGACCGATCGCCGGTTCCATGCCCAACCGGTGTGCTGCCCACGGTGTGGCCCGACCATCTCCTACCGCGATAGCGCTGGCCACTCTGCAGGGGGCCACCAGGGCTTGGGGCACGCCCGGAAGCTGTTGCGCGACGGCGGCATCCTGGCGGTCAAGGGTATTGGGGGCTACCACCTGGCATGTGACGCCGCCAACGACGACGCAGTGTCCGAACTGCGCCGCCGCAAACAGCGCGGCGACAAGCCGTTCGCGGTGATGGTCCCGGATCTGCGAGTGGCACGCACGCTGTGCGAACTCGATGAATGCTCAAAACGGCTGCTGTCGGGTCCGCAACGACCGATCGTGCTGATGGAGCGGGCGCCGTCGGCCCCGGTCGCAGCTTCGGTGGCGCCGCGCAGTCCCGACCTCGGGGTGATCCTGGCCTACACCCCGTTGCACTCCCTGCTGTTCGGGCTGCCCGGTGACGAACCCGGACCCCCGGTGCTGGTGATGACATCGGGCAACCGTGGCGGCGAGCCGATCTGCTACCGCGACGACGAAGCAACAGAACGTCTTTCGCACCTCACCGACGGCTGGCTGTTGCATGACCGGCCGATACTGGTGCCTTGCGACGACTCCGTGGTGCGAGCGCTAACAGGCGCCGAATTACCTATCCGCCGATCCCGCGGCTACGCGCCACTGCCCGTCGCCCTGCCGACGGCTGTCCGGCCGACGCTGGCAGTCGGCGCCGACGTGAAGAACGCCATGGCCGTCGCCGAGGGCCGATATGCCTGGCTGAGTCAGCACATCGGCGACATGGACGACCTGGCGACCCTGTCCACGTTCGACTCGGCGGCGAGCCACCTCGGCGCACTGACGGGTGTGCACCCTGAAATATTGGTGACCGATGCTCATCCGGGGTACCGCTCGACCTCGTGGGCGCACCGCAACTCCGCGGGCCGGCCCGTCTGCCCGGTGCAACACCACCACGCGCACATCGCCGCGGTGATGGCCGAGCACGGCTTGAACGGGTCCGAGCCGGTGCTCGGTTTTGCCTTCGACGGCACCGGATGCGGTCCCGACGGCGCGGTGTGGGGCGGTGAGGTCCTGCTCGCCGACTACACGGGCTTCCGGCGGATGGCACACCTGAAGTACGTGCCGCTGCCGGGCGGCGACGTCAGTGTGCTCCGGCCCTACCGAATGGCCATGGCGCACCTCTGGGCAGCGGGGCTGCCCTGGTCTGACGACCTGCCGCCGGTGCACACTTGCCCGGCGGAGGAGCGCGGGGTACTGCTGCATCAGCTTGAGACCGGGCTGGGCTGTGTCCCCACTTCCAGCATGGGGCGGCTGTTCGACGCCGTATCGGCACTGGCCGGTGTCCGCCAGGTGGTGGACTACGAAGCGCAGGCCGCGATCGAGTTGGAGGGCTTGTCCCGCGGGGCCGACCCGGGGAACCGGCGATACCGGTTCCAGATCGACTTCGCGGTCGAGGCACCGGCATTGATCGATCCAGCGCCGCTGCTCAGCGCGGCTCTCGAGGATGTGCGCAACGGCGTGCCGGCAAGCGTGATCGGCGCCCGATTCCACGGCGCGGTGACCCGGTTGGTGGTCGATCTCGCCGCCGGGTGCGCGCCGGATAGCACCACGATCGCACTGTCCGGTGGCGTGTTCCAGAACGCACTGCTGGTGCGACACTCATTGACAGCGCTGAACGACAACGGTTTCACGGTCATCACCCATCGACACGTACCGCCTAACGATGGCGGTATCGCACTGGGTCAACTCATGGTCGGGAACTCGGGATACTAGACCTCTCGGGATACTGGGCCACTCGGGATACTGGGACACTCGGCATACTGGGATGACAGGAAGGACTGGTCATGTGTCTGGCGGTACCGGGGAAGATTCTGCGCATGGAGGATCGAGACGGCACGCTGATGTCCGTCGTTGACTTCGGCGGGGTGCAGAAGGACGTCTGCCTGCAGTTCCTCCCCGACGCCCACGTCGGCGAATACGTAGTGGTGCACGTCGGTTTCGCGATTCAGCGTCTGGACGAGGAGTCGGCGATCCAGACATTGGCGGAGTTCGAGCGCCTCGGTGCGCTCGAGGAGGAGTTCGGCGACGGGTTCGAATTGGCCGCCCGGCAGGCGGGTATGACCAATCCTGAGGCAGCCGGCACCACCACCGGAAGTCCTGAGGTGCCGCAGTGAAGTACCTGGACGAGTTCAGTGATCCTGAACTTGCGGGTAAGTTGATCGCTCAGATCCGATCCGCCACCAGCAGGCGCTGGGCCATCATGGAAGTCTGTGGCGGACAGACTCACTCGATCATCCGGCATGGTATCGACCAGCTACTCCCCGACGAGATCGAAATGATCCATGGGCCAGGGTGCCCGGTGTGTGTGACGCCGTTGGAGATCATCGACAAGGCGCTGGAGATCGCTTCCCGGCCCGACGTCATCTTCTGCTCATTCGGTGACATGCTGCGGGTTCCCGGCAGCGCCAAGGATTTGTTCCGGATCAAGGGCGAAGGCGGCGACGTGCGGGTGGTCTACTCCCCCTTGGACGCCCTCACCATCGCCAAGGCCAATCCGGACAAACAGGTGGTGTTCTTCGGGATCGGTTTCGAGACCACTGCCCCCGCCAACGCGATGACCGTGCACCAAGCGAAGCAGCTCGACATCAAGAACTTCTCACTGTTGGTGTCGCACGTGCTCGTGCCGCCGGCCATCGCCGCGATCATGGAGTCCCCCACCTGCCGGGTGCAGGCCGTGCTGGCCGCAGGCCATGTCTGCGCTGTGATGGGTACCGATGAGTATCCGCCGCTCTGCGACAAGTACGACATCCCGATCGTGGTGACCGGTTTCGAGCCACTGGACATCCTCGAAGGAATTCGGCGCACCGTGCTGCAACTGGAATCCGGCCGCCACGAGTTGGAGAACGCGTATCCCAGGGCGGTGCGCGAAGAAGGCAACGCCCCCGCCAAAGCGATGCTGCAGGACGTGTTCGAGGTGACAGACCGGGCCTGGCGCGGTATCGGGATGATCCCCTCGAGCGGCTGGCGGTTGGCCGACAAGTACCGCGACTACGACGCGGAGCATCGCTTCGCCGTAACCGACATCCATACCGAGGAGTCGGCGGTGTGTCGTTCCGGCGAGGTGTTGCAGGGCTTGATCAAGCCGCACGAGTGCGCGGCATTCGGCACGTTGTGCACACCGCGTAATCCGCTGGGCGCCACCATGGTCTCCTCCGAGGGCGCGTGTGCCGCCCACTATCTCTACCGGCGGCTGGACGTGACACATGTCTGAGGTGGCTCCCACCGAAACCGATTCGAATGACACCTCAGCGACCATCGACACCGAAGCCTGGGTGTGTCCCGCGCCGCTGCGCGACGCGCCCAACGTCGTGATGGGACACGGGGGCGGGGGCGCGATGTCCGCCGAGCTCGTCGAGAACTTGTTCCTGCCCGCATTCGGCTCGGCCGCCGAAACCGGGATGGGCGATTCCGCGGTGTTGCACCTGGGCGCCGAACGGTTGGCCTTCTCGACCGACTCCTACGTGGTCAAGCCGCTGTTCTTCCCCGGCGGCAGCATCGGCGATCTGGCCGTCAACGGAACGGTCAACGATTTGGCCATGGCCGGTGCGCAGCCGATGGCGCTGTCGACCGCCTTCATCCTCGAGGAGGGCACCGCGCTGACCGAAGTCGCGCGGATCGCGCGGGCCGTCGGCACTGCGGCGATGGCGGCCGGTGTGCGCCTGGCCACCGGTGACACCAAGGTCGTCGAGTCGGGTCACGGCGACGGGGTGTACATCAACACCGCCGGGGTCGGCCTCGTGGACAAACGTGCCGACATTCGTCCGCAGCGCACCCAGCCCGGCGATGTGGTGATCGTCAGCGGTGACATCGGTGTGCACGGGGTGGCGGTGATGAGTTGCCGAGAAGGCCTTGAGTTCGCCACCAACGTCGCCAGCGATAGCGCACCCCTGCATGGACTCGTCGCGGAGATGATCGACACCGGGGCAGACATCCATACGCTGCGCGACCCCACCAGGGGCGGTGTCGGCGCAACCCTGAATGAGATCGCCAAAGCCGCGGGCGTCGGAATCACGCTCAACGAGCGATCTTTCCCCATTCCCGGCGCCGTCCGCGATGCCTGCGGGCTGCTGGGGCTCGACCCGCTCTACGTCGCCAACGAAGGCAAACTCATCGCCTTCGTCGCCGCCCAGGACGCCGATAGGGTGCTCGCCGCGATGCAGGCCCACCCCTATGGCAGACATGCTTCGGTGATCGGCAGGTGCGTTACCGAACACCCGGGGATGGTAGTGGCGCTCACCGCGCTGGGCGGCACCCGGGTGGTGGATCTGCCTATCGGCGAACAACTTCCACGCATCTGCTGATTGCTCAGGAACAGTCGCGACCCCTTTGCGGGGTGCGCTCATCCCCCAACTAACGGCTTCCCCAACTTGCTGCGTCTGGTCGACGCCGCACCCGTTTCGCCTGAGCGCGATCGCTTACCGGGTACCGACGATGACGGCGTTCAGCCGATGTCGCGACGGCGGAAGCCGGCGAACGCGGCGGCCGTGACCACGACGAAGACCACTCCCACCCCGGCGAGGCCGGCCCAGTCGGGCGCCGGGACGGTGACGTCGGGAACGTGGTGCAGTGGGCTGATCGACAAAGCCCATTCGGGCAGCTTGAAGGTCGGCCCGAGGATGGTCAGTGCGAACGCGACGATGATGGCCAACCAGCCAACGAGACGGACTGCAGGCAGAGCCCCAATGGCGGCCGCGGCGATCGCGACGAGGACCCACACCGCGGGAACGGTGGCCGCGGCCTGCGCGACGACGCTCGGGATCGAGACCCCGGTATCCGAATTGGAGGCGATCAGACCTAACATCGTTCCACCGACCAGGAGGTAGATCGCAGGGGCGAGATAGGCGACCAAAATATTGCTGCCAGATATGTCGGCCTGCGAATTGCACCGGCCAGCAAGGGTTCGACACGAAAGTTCTTCTCCTCGAACGCTATCCGATTGACAATCTGCACCCCGGAGATAGCGGCGATGAGGCCGACCAATTCCAGAATCGTGACGATGAATGCGAACGTCAAATTCGGGGCGCCTCCCGGCTGGCCCGCCAGAACGCCGCGCAGAGAGGTGTTGGAAACCAGCAGATCGGTGATGGCGGTGGACAGGTATCCGAAGACGACGCCGAGACCGGCGAACGCAACCAGCCAAGTGATCAGGGAGCCCCGATTGAGGCGAACCGCCAGACCCCAGACGTTGGCAGCGCGGCCACCGCGAGCCGGTCCGGGTCGGGGCGGGATGATGCCTGCGCCGTAGTCGCGTCTGCCGTCCAGGACGAACCCGCACGTGATCAAGACCACCGCCAATGCCAGGGCCAGCAGCAGCGGCCAGGGATTGCTGTCGGCGGCGGGACGTACCTGCTCCAACCAGCCCAAGGGCGTCGTCCAGACCGCCCAGCCAGCAGCATCGATGGAATCGATGGATCCCCTCACCACGAAGAAAGTCCCCAACAAGCCGATGGCAATGCTGCTGGCAGAGCGGGCATCGGAGCCCAGTTGGACGGTCACCGCGGCCACGCCGGCGAACATCAACCCCGAGGCGGTGAAGGTCGACGACAGCAACAACGTGGGCAGCACCGCGCCCCCCACGGCGACGGTGAGCACAAAGCACACCACCCCCATGGCCAGAGAAGCGATGACGGCCAGCAAGACAGCGACGGTCAGGCGAGCCTGTCGGCCCAACACCCCCGAGGCCAGAAGTTCAGCCTGTCCAGAATCCTCGTCAGCGCGGCTGTTGGCGACCACCACGAGGATCGCCATCAGCGCGGCGAAGAAAGCACCCAGCGCTCCGGACCGCCACGCGTTGAAACCGTCATTGGTCATCAAGTCACGGGCGGGGCCGAAGATCAGCGACAGCGCCGGATTCGACGTCAGCGCCGCCGACAGCTGCCTACGTTCGTCGATATCGGGAAAAATCAGCCGGTAGGCCAGAATCGATGACACCGACAGGGCCGACACCCCCATTACCCACGGGGCGATGGCGCGAGCGTTTTGTTTGAGCGAAACAGGCAGGAGCACAGATACACCCGTGAAGGCGGTCATGAAAGTGCGCTTACCTCTGGGCCCTCTGTGCCCGTATCGCTCACCGCGTCAGCGCTCGTGTACTGCTGGAGGAAGAGCTCTTCGAGCGAGGGCGGGGTTACCGTCAGCGCGGTGAGGCCATACCGAAGTAGTTGCGCCACAGCGGCGCCGACATTGGCGGTCTCGGCCGAGCCGGTGAAGTGCGCGTCCTCGAGGTGCGCACTGCAGAAGCCGTCCAGGTGGTTCACCGTCGGAGGCGGGTTTCCCAGCGTGGCGGTGATCGTGCTGCGAGTCTGGCCGCGAAGGTCGTCGAGTGTGCCGTTCTGCACGATGCGGCCCTGACGAATGATGCTGACCTGGTCGGCCAGGACTTCAACCTCGCTCATGATGTGACTGGAGAGCAGGACCGTGCGACCGCGGGCCTTCTCCTCAGCGATCTCCTCCTGGAATACGACCTCCATCAAGGGGTCCAGACCTGATGTGGGCTCATCGAGAATGAGCAACTCGACATCGGAGGACAGTGCGGCAACGATGGCGACCTTTTGCCGGTTTCCCTTGGAGTACTGACGACCCCGTTTGGTGGGGTCGAGTTCGAAACGCTCGACGAGATGTCCGCGGCGGTTCTCGTCCAAACCCCCGCGAAGATTACCGAGCAGATCGATCGCCTCACCGCCGGTGAGGCTGGGCCACAACACGACGTCTCCGGGCACGTAGGCAAGCCTGCGGTGCAGCTCGACCACGTCGCGCCAGGGATCCCCGCCGAGCAGTTGCACCTGGCCGGCATTCTTGCGCAGCAACCCCAGAAGCACTCGGATGGTGGTCGACTTTCCAGCGCCGTTCGGGCCGAGAAAGCCGTGCACTTCCCCCTCCGACACGTTCAGATTCAGCCCGTCCAGGGCGGTGAACGCACCGAATTTCTTGACCAGACCATCGATGGCGATCGCGGTTCGGCGGTGCCTGCTCAACGTCAGCCCCCTCTGGGTTGCGCTGCCTTCACGCCAGCCTGGCGACCTCTAATTCCGTGCCCGGTGGTCACGACGATCTTGCCATCTCGGCCCGGTCACGCCTTCACGCACTCGATGAGAGAAAAGACCGGTTGTTCGATCAGTTCGTCCCAGAAACCCGGTTCGCGCGCGGCGAGCGCCTCCGGCGGGACTACCGGTCGGTGTACCGCCACGTCTACGAAGCCTGCCGCCTCCAGCTCTGACCGGTACGCCTCGGTGGGCAAATAGTAGTTCCTGATGTGCAGCCCCGAGGCGCCGACCAATACCGTGAAGTCGATCGGCGCACCCTCATAGACCTGGTCGGCCAACCGCACCTCGAATCCGTACTTGCGGTAGTCGGGCCGGGGGTCGTAGTGGTAGATGCTCGGGTTGACGTTGATCGTCACAAAACGTCCGCCCTTTCTGACTCTGCTGGCGAGTCCAGCGCACATGCGGGCGAGTTCGGCGCGGCTGCGCGCGTACACCATGAGGTAGGCGCATGCGACCACGTCGAAATCCTGAGCGGGATCGGCGACGGTCCATGCGTCGCCGACGACATATTCGATATCCAGCGGCTGCCGAGCCTCATGTTGCCGAGCCAACTCGATCATCCGCGTGGAGATGTCCAGCCCCATGACCTTCGCCGCGCCGGCCTGGCGCAGCAGCCTGGTGAAATGGCCTTCACCGCAGGCAACGTCGAGCACCTTCTTGCCCGAGACGTCGCCAACCAGCCTCAGCAAGGAGAAGGTGTCGACTTGATACACCGGCAGGGTGTTCTTGGCCTGCTGGTAGAGCTCGGCGTTGTCACCCTCGTCGTAGTCGGTAACCATATGAGTCAACTCCTTTGGCAGTCGGCGGGCCGGTCGCCGGACCCGCTGCGCAAGCTGGACCGGTGAGTTCCCCTTCGCGGTGTAGGGCTTCCCATCGTGGAATTACCACTGGTCGCGCGGGACATCGAAATCCGCACACAATGCGCGCCACACCGCGCGCGGCTCGACACCCTCCTCGATGGCCTGCACCGCCGTGCGCCCGCCGATACCGGTGAGCACGTGGTCGACCAGCATCGACGAGGCCCGCACCGCACCGAACTGGCGCTCAACGAGCTCCGAGAATTCCGTCAGCCGCACGTGCCCAACCTACGCCGACCCGCTCAACGCCTCGTGGCAGACCCGCACCGGATCAGCGACCTGCGCGACGCTGGCGCCGGCCCGCCGCGCGGCGGCCTGGTAGCCCGGCGAACCGACCACCTCCCGCGTCGCCGCAGCCAGAGCTGGGGCGGTCAGCGGTCGAACAAGCTGTCCACTGCCCTGGCGCACAACACGATTAGCGATCTCCCATTGGTCGCCGCCGCCAGGAACCACCACCATGGGCACTCCGGCCAACAGCGATTTCGCCACAGTGCCGTGGCCACCACCGCAGATCAGCAGATCGGCTCCCGACAGCAGTTCGTCTTGGCGCCCGAGTCCGACCACCGCCCAGGGCGGGACCTGACCCTCGGGACTTTCCAGCCGTGATACCGCCACCCGCGAACCCTCGGGCAGCACTTCACCGGGCACCAGCGTGTCCAGCACCAGTTCACTGAGCCCGCTTGCTCCGGTTTTCGCGGTCGAGGGGGCCACCACCACAACGGGGCCCTCGCCGGGAGGCAATTGCAGTACCGCAGTCGTCGGCTCGAAATGCAGCGGACCGACCACGACGGCCTCGACAGGCCAGTCCGGTCGTGGCACCTCCAGGGCGGGCAGCGTGGCGATCAAACGCCGCAGTGGCCCCCGATCATCAGCGGATAGACCGATAGCGACACGCGCCGCGGACCGCTGACGCAGACCCGCACGCCACGAGCGCGCGCTGAGCGCCCGCATCAGCGCGTCTCGCCCCCGGCCGCGCAGACCGCTGCCTGGGGCCAAACCGCTGCCCAGCGGCGGCAGGCCTTTCGACGGACGGTAGAGCGGGTGGGTGTTCAGTTCGATCCACGGTAGGCCGAGTAGGTCGGCGGCCAGGCCACCGCAGGCGGTGATCGAATCGGAGATCACCACATCGGGTGCCAGATCGCAGATCCGCTGCTTGTTCAGCACCGCCATCCGCGCTGCTCGCTGATGGATCTTGGCGCCGGAATCAGTGTCGTCGTCGTCCGCGGCCGGATCCAGCCCGTCCAGTTCAACAGCGTCGATTCCTGCACCGCGGGCCACATCGAGCCTATTTCTGCCGGTCAGCAGGGTCGGAGCATCGCCGGCGCCGCGGAATCGCAGGCATAGCGCGATGGCCGGGAAGGCGTGGCCGGGATCAGGTCCTGCGACCACGGCCACGCGCATTCGGGCTACCCTGCCACAGCCTCGGCCGTTAGGCTCAGTCCATGACTGACCAGGCCCCCGAGTCCGTGACCGACCAGGCCCCCGGGTCGCCGATGCCGACAGCGCACACGCCGACAGCCACCAACGCCGATACGGTGCAGGCTTTCCTGTTCGCCTTGGCCGAGGAGGACTTCGACACCGTGGAGTCGTTGGCGGCGGCGGAGTTGATCTGGCAGAACGTCGGCCTACCGTCGATCCGCGGTCGCCACCGGATCATGAAGTTGCTGCGCCGCGGCGAGGGCAGATTCGGTTTCGGAGTGAAGTTCCACAACGTCGCCGAGGACGGGGGCACGGTGCTGACCGAGCGCACCGACGCGATAATCATCGGGCCATTACGGCTACAGTTCTGGGTGTGGGGCAGGTTCGAGGTGCACGAAGGCAAGGTCACCCTGTGGCGTGACTACTTCGATTTCTTCGACATCATGGTGAAGGCTCCGCTGCGGGCACTGGCCGGTTCGGTGTTCCCTGCACTTCGCCCGACCTTCTGAAAGCTGCTAGGCGCCTCTGAGCCGGCCCAGTTCGTCGAATGCCTGCGCCCAGCCCGTCAGCCGGTCTGTAGCCACCACAAGCTCGTCCCGGCAACGCCGCTGCGACATCGGTGAGCTCGACATCGACCCTGAGTTTGCAGCCGACACCAATTGCGCTGCGGCCGAAACCATCTCGTTGTATTGGTAGGCGCCGCTGTCCAGTTGCGCGCGGAACGCGGCGATCGTCGGCGCAAGGTGGGCCCTTGACTGGGGTGCGGAGCGGGCCGCCCGCTCCATCGATACCACCTCGGTGGCGGTGGCGGCCATGGTCGCCCCGGTCTGTTCGGCAGCGAACCGAAGTTCGGCCAATTCTTCAGCGGGGAGCATGCGGCCGCGCTCCATGACACCCAGCATTGAGGTGAGGCCACGTTCGGAGGCTGCCAGCGCAGCCATCGGCTGCCGGGCGGCCGAACCACGCGGCGGCAAGCGCCGCGCCACCCGTATCCGCTGGGGCGGCAGGGGTTCACCTCGCAACCAGCGATAGCGCAGAAACGCCAGGGTCGCGAGGAACGCGGCACCGACGGCGATCGGCGACGGTATGAACAGCGCCCAGACCGGCGTGCTCCAGGAAGCCAGCAAAGCAGTCACACCCACCCAGAACACGGCCGAGACGGTGAAGAACATGCCGAACCGGAACGCCCAGCGCCGCTTGCGTAACAACTTCGCCCGCGGGTCGGCGGCTGCGTTGAGCCGCTGGGCCAGCACATCCGACCACTCCGCGGCGGTGTCGATCCCGCGTTGCGCCAACGAGCGCCATGCCTCCGGTCTGTGGGTACGTGCGGTCATCAAGGCTCCAGAAAGTCTGGTTAGTACGTCCGCCGCTATTGCGACAGTGGGTTTTCCGGTGTCGGTTTCGGCTTGGCTGCCGGCGTCTGGGCCGCCGAGGCGGGGTTGGTGGAGCTGCCGGTGGGTAGCTGCTCCCCACGCATCGACGCCCGGATCTGCTCAAGCCGGGAGTGGCCCGCCATCTGGACGCTGGCCTGCTGGACTTCGAGCATCCGACCGTGCACTGAGTTCTGCGCCAACTCGGCCGAGCCGATCGCGTTGGCGTAGCGGCGTTCGATCTTGTCGCGGACCTCATCGAGGCTCGGGGTATTTCCGGGTGCGGCGAGCTCACTCATCGACCGCAATGACGCGCTGACCTGCTCTTGCATCTTCGCCTGCTCGAGTTGACTGAGCAGCTTGGTGCGCTCGGCGATCTTTTGCTGAAGCATCATCGCGTTCTGCTCAATGGCCTTCTTGGCTTGTCCGGCCGCCTGCAGCGCCTGATCGTGCAGACCCTTGAGGTCCTCAACGCTCTGCTCGGAGGTCACCAGCTGCGCGGCGAATGCCTCGGCGGCGTTGGTGTACTCGGTGGCTTTGCCGGCGTCACCGGCCGCAGCGGCTTGGTCGGCCAGAGTGAGTGCCTGACGCACGTTGACTTGCAGCTTCTCGATGTCGGCAAGCTGGCGGTTGAGCCGCATCTCCAGCTGCCGCTGGTTACCGATCACCTGGGCGGCTTGCTGCGTCAACCCCTGGTGCTGGCGCTGGGCCTCTTCGATCGCCTGCTGGATCTGCACCTTCGGGTCGGCGTACTCGTCGACCTTCGAGCTGAACAGCGCCATGAGGTAACGCCACGCCTTGCTGAACGGATTGGCCATCGGTTCGCTCCGCCTTCGTCTTTAGATTGTGCGCCGACCGTATGTGCGTCGACGGTATGTGTGTCGAACAGTGAGACAGTGCCTGGAAGTGCCCCTGAACCAACTTATCGGTTCAGCGCAGATCAACACACCCCTGTGCCCGTTGGTGCGACGACCAGGCCAGCCGCGATCAGGCCGTACCGATCAGGCCACCGCCATGGACACGCCCTGAGGAATGACCACCTTGGTGGAGACGTCGATGCCGGCAGTGCTGGGGGCTCCCGGTGGCGCCGCGCCCGTTGCGATCGCGACTCGGGACTCTGCCAGCGCCAACTCGTCGCCGGCATCCGACATCACCCGTGAGAGCGGGACCGCTAGAGCGCCGCAGATGGCGCCGAGGAGTTCACTCGAGGCTTCCTTGCGGCCACGCTCCACTTCAGACAGGTACCCCAGGCTGACCCGCGCGGTGTCTGACACCTCGCGTAGGGTGCGTCCCTGCTCGACACGGGAGCGACGTAGCACGTCGCCGATCACCTCGCGCAGCAATGCCGTCATCGCGCTCTCCTCAATAGCTTGACTATCTAGCCCAACGCGCGGCGTCGCCGGGATGGTTCCCGATCTGGGTCTGCAATCGCCGACGCCGTCCTCAGCTGTCCGGAATTACCCGATCAGCGGGGGCGCCGTCGTTTATCGGGTGCAGTCATTCATCGGCGGGGCGCGCGCGTGAATCCCGGAATGCCGCGACGAAGTAGTCCAGACCGGTGAGCACCGTGAGGACCACCGCGGCCGCCATGATCACCCAGGCGGCGGTCAGCCAGCCACCCGACAGGGGCAGGATGAACAAACCGATCGCGACCGCCTGGACCAGGGTCTTGAGCTTGCCACCCCGGCTTGCCGGGATGATCCCCCGGCGTAGGACTACAAATCGCAGTGCGGTCACCGCAATCTCCCGGACCAGGATCACTACGGTGACCCACCAGGGCAGATCGCCGAGCAGTGACAGCCCGATCAGGGCGGCCCCGATCAGAGCCTTATCCGCGATGGGATCGGCCAGGGTGCCGAACTCCGTGACCATGCCATAGCTTCGGGCAAGAGCCCCGTCGAATCGATCGGTGATGACCGCCACCGCGAACACGATAAAGGCGACTACCCGCCAATATGTTTCATGGCCATCCCCGACGAACAAGACCACCAGGAATACCGGCACCAACACCAGACGTACACAGGTCAGCGCATTGGCGAGATTCGCCACCCGCGCGCGCGGAACCACTGGATCGGTATGTGGTTGGCCCGGCACCGACACAGAATACTGGTTGCCAGAACCGATACTCTTCGGTATGTGAGCGCAGTTCCGGATGAGTCCGTCGATCGGCTCATTCTGCGGCGCGCCCGGACCTCCGACGTACCGGCTATCAAGGCCCTCGTCGACGTCTATTCCGGCAAGATACTTCTCGAGAAGAATCTGGTGACGCTCTACGAAGCCGTGCAGGAGTTCTGGGTCGCTGAACTGCAGGGTGAACTGATCGGGTGTGGCGCTCTCCACGTGCTGTGGTCAGATCTGGGCGAGGTGCGCACGATCGCGGTGCACCCGAAGGTGAAGGGGCGGGGGGTCGGCCACGCGATCGTCGACCGATTGCTCGCTGTCGCTACTGAACTGCACCTACACCGCATATTCGTGCTGACCTTCGAAGTCGATTTCTTCGTCCGCCACGGCTTCGAGGAGATCGAGGGCACACCGGTGACCGCAGAGGTCTACGACGAGATGTGCCGCTCCTATGACACCGGGGTGGCCGAGTTTCTCGACCTCTCCTATGTCAAGCCGAACATCCTGGGCAACACTCGGATGCTGTTGACGCTCGAATAGCCCTGGTCATCACCACGATGGCATTCGTGGCAGGCCCTCACTCGAGGCACTTCTGCTGTAACCGGCGTTTCGGCGCTCTTCGTCGGCCTTTCGGGGTTATTCGTCGGCCTCGGCGCCGTCGGCATCTGAGCCACCGCGGATCAGCGCCAGTGTGCCGGCAAGCTCGTCGGGCTTGACCAACACCTCGCGCGCCTTGGAACCCTCCGACGGACCGACGATGTTGCGCGTTTCCATCAGGTCCATCAGCCGGCCGGCCTTCGCGAACCCCACCCGCAGCTTGCGCTGCAGCATCGACGTGGACCCGAACTGGCTGGATACGACGAGTTCGACGGCCTGCAGGAAAACATCCATGTCGTCGCCGATGTCGGGGTCGACGTCGGTGCGTTCACCCGTGGGCTTGGCAGTCGTGACGCCCTCGGTGTAATCGGGATCTGCCTGCTCCTTGGTGGCGGCGACGACAGCGTAGATCTCCTCGTCACTGATGTAGGCGCCCTGGAACCGGATCGGTTTGTTGGCTCCCATCGGGAGGAACAGCCCGTCGCCCATGCCGATCAACTTTTCGGCACCCTGCTGGTCCAGGATCACGCGGCTGTCGGTCAACGACGACGTCGCGAAGGCCAATCGGGACGGCACATTGGTCTTGATCAGCCCGGTGACGACGTCGACTGACGGACGCTGGGTTGCCAGGATCAGGTGAATGCCCGCGGCGCGCGCCTTCTGCGTGATCCGCACGATGGCGTCCTCGACGTCACGTGGCGCGGTCATCATCAGGTCAGCGAGTTCGTCGACAATCGCGACGATGTAGGGATAGGGCTTGTAGACACGTTCGCTGCCCAACGGTGCAGTGATTTCCCCGGATCTGACGTTCTTGTTGAAGTCGTCGATATGGCGCACCCGGTTGGCCTGCATGTCCTGATAGCGCTGCTCCATCTCCTCGACCAGCCATGCGAGTGCTGCCGCGGCCTTCTTCGGCTGAGTGACGATCGGTGTGATGAGGTGTGGAATGCCTTCGTAGGGGGTGAGCTCCACCATCTTCGGGTCGATCAGGATCATCCTGACCTCTTCGGGGGTGGCCCGAGCCAACAGCGACACCAGCATCGAGTTCACAAAGCTCGACTTGCCCGAACCGGTCGAGCCGGCCACGAGCAGGTGCGGCATCTTGGCCAGGTTCGCCGAGATGAAATCCCCCTCGATGTCCTTGCCGAGCCCGATCACCAACGGATGATGGTCGCGGCGCGTCGTCGGGGCGGTGAGCACGTCGGCCAGCCGCACCATCTCACGGTCGGTGTTGGGCACCTCGATACCCACGGCCGATTTTCCGGGTATCGGCGCCAGCATTCGCACGCTCTCGGTGGCCACGGCATAGGCGATGTTCTTCTGCAGCGCAGTGATCTTCTCGACCTTGACTCCCGGGCCGAGCTCAACCTCGTAGCGGGTGACCGTCGGCCCGCGGGTGCATCCGGTGACCGCTGCGTTGACCTTGAACTGCTCTAGGACCGAACCGATGACCCCGACCATCTTGTCGTTGGCAGCGCTGCGAACTTTGGGCGGCTCCCCCGCGACGAGCAAGCTCAGCGACGGCAACGTGTACGGTCCGTCCACCACCCGATCCAGCGACAGGACGCTGTCCATCTTGTCCGCGCCACCCTTTGCAGGGTCGCCCTTGGCCGCGTCGCCCTTAGCCGTCAGCTCCTTCGGCTTTCTCTTGCGCGAGCGGGAGTTCTGCTCGGGCCCAGCCGTTTCCTGGCCCTCGACCGGGTAGTTGTCCATCGGGGTGCCGGTCAGAGCTGCCGATGCTTGGGAGGGTTGGCCGGCTGAAGACCACGAACGGGCTTCGTCGGAGCCGTAGCCGTCCACGTCGTCGTAGTAGCCGTCCGAGAAGTCATCAGGTTGCCCTGCGTATTCGTCCCCGTACTCCCCGTACTCCCCGTACTCGTCCCCGTACTCGTCCTCGTACTCCCGGCGCCATCGGGTGGGGAACATGTCCCGCACCGTCGAGGGAACCTCGCGGATGGTCGTGCCGGTCACCAGTAAGAGCCCGAACAGCACACCCAGGAACAGCAGCGGTGCGGCGATCCACGCGGTCAGCCCGTCCGAGAGTGGACCGCCTATCGCGAAGCCCAGGAAGCCGGCCGCATGCTGGCGGGCTAGCGGATCCTGTGGCGAACCCGACCACAGGTGCCACAGTCCGAGCGCGGGCAGCACGATCATCGCGCTCCCGAGGATGAATCGGGGTCGTGCTTCGGGGTCGGGTTCTGAGCGCATGACCGCGACACCGAGCGCTGCCAGCGCGATCGGAACCAGTACCACCGCCGCGCCGATCAGCACCCGCACAAAGGTGTCAATCCACTGCCCAACCGGTCGCGCGGCGTCGAACCAGGAACTCGCGGCGACGACGACGCCGAGGCCCAGCAGCACCAGGGCAATGCCGTCGCGGCGGTGCCCCGGCTCTAGTTCGCGTGCCCTGCCGACCGAGCGGGCCGCGCTTCCGGTGCCCTTGGCCACCATCAGCCAGCCCGTCCGCAGGCTTCGACCGACTGCGGTGCCGGCGACCGAAACCGCAGACGGGCCCCGGCGCGCGGGTTTGCGACGCGGACCGGCTGGCTTCGACGTCCGCGGTCTAGCCGAACCACCCCGCGAATTCGTCTTTGACCTGTTCGAACGGGTTGCAGATCGGGCCGCGGTCTTACTCGCCATGCCGGCAAGCCTAGTCCCATTTACCTCAGATGCACCATCTGCCACACGGGTCACGGACCGATCGCTGCCTGTTCCAGCGCCCTGCCTGTCTGTTCTCCGGCGTCCGATTGGGTCGACGTGCCGCGACCGGCCCTTTACTCCTGGGTAAGGTGGACACCTGTCCAACGACACCTGTCCAACACAGTGCCCAGATCGAGGAGCTACTCGTAATGCCCGTAGTCGTCATCGCGACCATGACCGCCAAGCCCGAGTGCGTGGAGGCGGTTCGAACCGCGTGCAAGCAGGCGATGGAAGTGGTGCACACCGAACCCGGCTGCGACTTGTACTCCCTGCACGAGGCCGACGGCACGTTCGTGTTCATCGAGCAGTGGGCCGACGCCGACTCTCTGCAGGCGCACAGCGCCGCCCCGTCGGTGGCCACGCTTTTCGGCACCATCGCCGAGCACCTCAGCGAAGCACCGGACATCAAGGTGCTGCAACCGGTGTTGGCCGGAGATCCGGCCAAGGGCCAGCTACGGCCCTGAGCCCGCACAATCATGGGTGAGCTCACCGGGAAGGTCGCATTCATCACCGGTGCCGCGCGGGGCCAGGGGCGTGCGCACGCGATCAAGTTGGCGTCCGAGGGTGCCGACATCATCGCTCTGGATCTGTGCGCACCAATCGATTCAGTGCCGTACCCGCTGGCCTCCCCCGACGACCTAGCAGCCACCGTCAAGCTCGTCGAGGAGGCCGGCGCGCGCATCGTTGCCTGCCAGGCCGACGTCCGGGACCGCGAGGCCGTGAAAGCCGCGCTGCGCAAGGGAACCGAGACGCTGGGCAACCGCCTCGACATCGTGGTCGCCAACGCGGGGATCGCACCGATGGCGGCCGACGATGCCTGGCAGGACGTCATCGACGTGAACCTCACCGGCGTCTACAACACCGTCGACGTCGCGATGAAGCCGATGATCAAGTTCGGCAACGGCGGCTCGATCGTGCTGATCAGCTCGGTCGCCGGCTTGGCGGGATTGGGAGCGCCGATCAGCGGCTCCGTCGGGTACGCGGCCGCCAAACACGGCATGGTCGGGATCATGCGGGTGTACGCGAACTTCCTTGCCCAGTACAGCATTCGAGTCAACTCAGTGCACCCGGCAGCCGTGAACACCCCGATGATCGACAACGACTTCATCCGTTCCTGGCTGGACGGGATGGCGCAACAAGGCCAAGGGGGTCCGGACATGGGCAACGCGCTGCCGGTGCAGACACTGGAACCCGAGGACATCGCCAACGCGGTCTTCTGGCTGGTGTCAGACGCCGGCCGCTATGTCACCGGCATCACGCTGCCCGTCGACGCAGGATTCGTGAACAGGCGCTGAAGCCATCGTGATGGGTCGCGTTCCTTCACCACTTCATCGGACAGGTTGTGATCGCTGACCGGCTGGGTCGTCGAACCGAGAATGCCTGAGGACGCTAAATCTCGATGACCGTAGGCACGATCATCGGCTGCCTGCGGTAGGTCTCTCCTACCCACTTGCCGACTGCGCGGCGCGCCGCCTGCGCGATGCGGGACGGGTCGGTGATGTTCTGGGCGGCAAGGTTGCCCAGTTCGGCCTCGACCTTTCGGGCCGCAGGCTCCAGGGCCTTGGCGTCCTCGGAGAAGCCCCGTGAATGCAGGTGCGCCGGTCCGGCCGGCTTCCCGGTGCCGCGGCGCACAACGACCGTCACCGCGATGAACCCCGAGGACAGTACGAGCCTTTCCCCCAAGGTGGCATCGCCGACATCGCCCGTGACGAGCCCGTCGACAAACGTCTTGCCGACCGGCACACCCCCCGCGATGCTGACCCGGCCCGACACCAGGTCGACGCTCACACCGTTCTCGGCCAGCACGATGTTCTCCTCGGGCACCCCGCTACGAGCGGCCAACGCGGCGTTCGCACGCAGCATCCGCCACGTCCCGTGCACGGGCATCACGTTTCGCGGCCGTACACCGTTGTAGAGGAACAACAGCTCACCAGAGTAGGCATGGCCCGAAACATGCACGCGTGCATGTTGATTGGTGACGACGCGGGCGCCAATCTTGGCCAGCGAGTCGATCACTCCGTAGACTGCCTCTTCGTTTCCTGGGATCAGGGATGACGACAAGATGATCAGATCACCGGCGGTCAGGGTGATGCTGCGATGCTCGCCGCGCGACATCCGCGACAGCGCCGCCATTGGCTCACCCTGGGTGCCGGTGGTGATGAGCACCACCCGATCGGCCGGCATCATCTCGGCGGCGGCGATCTCCAGGACGTCCTCATCGGCAACGTTCAGATAGCCCAGGTCGCGAGCTATTCCCATGTTGCGCACCATCGACCGACCGACGAAGGCCACCCGACGCCCCAGCGCCACCGAGGCGTCGATGATCTGTTGCACGCGATCGACATTGGAGGCAAAGCACGCGACGATGACCCGCCCTTCGGCGCCGCGGATCAGGCGGTGCAGTGCCGGGCCGACCTCGCTCTCCGATGGCCCGACGCCGGGGATCTCCGCGTTCGTCGAATCACAGAGGAAGAGGTCCACCCCGGCGTCGCCGAGTCGCGACATTCCCGGCAGGTCGGTCGGCCTGCCGTCCGGCGGCAACTGGTCGAGTTTGATGTCACCGGTATGCAACACGGTCCCCGCGCCGGTGTGGATGCCGATCGCCAAACATCCAGGGACTGAGTGATTGACCGCGAAATACTGACATTCGAACACGCCGTGGGTAGATCGCTGCCCCTCGGCCACCTCGACCAACACCGGTTTGAGCCGGTGTTCGCGGCACTTGGCAGCGACCAGTGCGAGGGTGAACTTGGAACCGACGATCGGGATGTCGGACCGCAACTTGAGCAGAAACGGGATCGCGCCGATGTGATCTTCGTGCCCGTGCGTCACCACGAGCGCCTCCACATCGTCGAGCCGGTTCTCGACGTGCCGCAAATCGGGCAGGATCAAGTCGACGCCAGGTTCGTCGTGATTGGGGAACAACACACCGCAGTCCACGATCAGCAGTCGGCCCAGGTGCTCAAAAACGGTCATGTTGCGCCCGATTTCGTTGATGCCACCGAGCGCGGTCACCCGCAGGCCCTCCGCGGCCAACGGTCCGGGCGGCGTGAGCGCTGAGTCTGTTATAGGTACCACTACCGAAGCACCGCCGCAGCACGCATGTCTGCGGCCAAACTCTCGACCTGCGCTTCGCTGGCCGGCACTTGGGGCAGGCGGGGGTCGCCGGCTTCAAAGCCCTGCAACCGCAGAGCGGCTTTGGCCAGTGTGACACCGCCCAACCTGGACTGGGTGGCCGACAACGGCCCCAGCGTCGCGTTGATCTTGCGTGCAGTCGCGACGTCTCCGGAAGCGAAGGCCGTCAACATGTCTCGCAGCTGGCCGGCTGCGACATGTCCCCACACGCTGATGAGCCCGACCGCTCCCATCGCCAGCCAGGCCAAGTTCAGCGCGTCGTCACCGGAGTAGTAGGCCAGCCCGGTCTCGGCGATGATCTGACCACCGCCGGGCAGATCACCCTTGGCATCCTTGATCGCGACGATGTTGGGATGGGCAGCCAGGGTCCGAATGGTGTCCCACTCGATGGGCACCATCGAGCGCGGCGGAATGTCGTAGAGGATCACCGGCAGATCGGTGGCATCGGCGACCGTCGTGAAGTGGGCAATCAAGCCTGCCTGCGGCGGCCGCGAGTAGTACGGAGTGACGACCAGCAGGCCATGCGCGCCCTCGGCGGCGCACGCCTTGGCGAGGCGGACGCTGTGAACCGTGTCGTAGGTGCCCGCACCCGCGACGATCCGCGCCCGGTCGCCCACGGCATCGAGTACCGCACGCAGCAGCGCAATCTTCTCGCCGTCGGAGGTGGTGGGTGATTCACCGGTAGTTCCCGACAGCACTAGCCCGTCACAGCCGGCGTTGACCAAATGTGTGGCCAGTCGGGCGGCGGCGACGGTATCGAGCGATCCGTCGGGCTTGAACGGAGTAGCCATGGCGGTCAACAGGGTGCCCAATCGGGCGGTGGCGTCGAATCCGCTGATGCTCACGGGCACAAAGATTACCTGGTCGGCTTGCCACGATACGAGTGCATTACCGGCTCATGCCTCAGTTGCCAGTGGGCTGGTCGCGACCTCGGTGCCGTCGGCCAGCACGGTGATCTCGAAGTCGCAGAAGACCTCGGGAGCCACACCGACCAGTTGGCGCAGGCATTCGATCGCCAACCGCCGAATCTCGACGTCAGCGTGCTCGCTGGCCCTCATCGCGATGAAGTGCCGCCACGCCCGGTAGTTCCCGGTGACAACGATTCGTGTCTCAGTGGCGTTGGGCAGCACCGAACGGGCGGCCTGGCGAGCCTGTTTGCGTCGCAAGACGGCCGCGCTTCCACCGGCATCATCGCCCACGAACTTGGCCTCCAGTCGGTTGAGCAACTCGGTGTAGGCGGTGCGGCTGGCGTCCGCCGCAGCTGTGAGGATCTCCCGCAGCTCCGGATCGTCCTCGATGCCCGGCGGTGCCACCACTTGCGAGTCCCGCTCGGGCACGTAGCGCTGGGACAGCTGCGAGTAGGAGAAGTGGCGGTGACGGACCAGCTCATGGGTACACGACCGCGAGATGCCGGTGATGTAGAACGACACCGACGCGTGCTCGAGAACTGCGAAGTGCCCGACGTCGATGATGTGACGGACATACGACGCGTTGGTAGCTGTGCGCGGATTGGGCTTGGACCAACTCTGGTAGCACGCGCGGCCGGCGAACTCGACCAATGCGGCCCCGCCGTCAGCATCGGTACTCCACGGCACGTCCGGGGGTGCCGAGAACTCCGTCTTGGCGATCAGCTGCACACGCAGCGGCGCTATCTCGGCCACGCCTGGGAGCCTAACCTGCCCGGCCCGCCCGGCGGTTCGAGCAGGCTGAGCTGCTTTCTGCTACCGCGGCGTGGCGGCAACGAATTCCACCACCGCTGCGGCGAGCTCGCGACCCTTGTCCTCCTGCAGGAAATGGCCCGCGTCGACGATCGTCACGTGGTCCTGCCCCTCGGCACCGCTCACGTGCGAACGCAGCACGGGCTCAGCGGCACCGGTGATGGGGTCGGAGTCGGAGAAGGCGCACAGGAACGGGCGATCGAACCGACCCAAGGCTTCCCACGCCACGCGGTTCCGCGGGGCCGCGGGGTCATCGGGGCCGGTCGGTACGAGCATGGGGAACTGACGGGCACCAGCGAGGTAACGGTCGTCGGGAAACGGTGCGTCGTAGGCGGCGATGACCTCGGGCTCCAGCGTGGACACCGTCGCTCCGTTCAGGATCTGGCCGGCGGGAAACACCGGCACTTCCTGGCTGAACTTCTGCCAGGCCAGGAACGCTTTTCCTGGATGGTGATCTCCGGTCGGCAGCATGGTGTTGGCGGCGACGACCCGGACGAAACGCTCCGGCTGCTCGGCCACCAGTCGCAATCCGATCAGCCCACCCCAGTCCTGGCACACCAGGGTGAGGTCGGTCAGGCCGATCGCCTCGATCGCTGCCCACGTCCAGTCGGTATGGGCCGCGTAGGTGTAGTCCTCCCGCCGGGTCGGCTTGTCGCTGCGGCCGAACCCGACCAGGTCGATCGCGACGGCGCGCAGCCCCGCGTCGACCAGCACCGGGATCATTTTGCGATACAGGTAACTCCAGGACGGCTCGCCGTGCAGCAACAACACCACCTCGCCGTCGGGCGGCCCCTCATCGAGATAGTGCATTCGCAACGTCGTGCCCGCGCCCGAGTCGACCTCGACGTAGTGAGGTTCGAAGGGAAAGTCGGGCAGGTTGGCGAAGCGCTCATCTGGGGTGCGTAGGACATCCATGAAACCCAGCTAACCAAGTCGGCATCTCAACGCCTCCACCAGGTCGCCCCGCTCCCCGACCACCACCCCGCCGAGGCCCAGCCACGACGCCATCGCCTCGAGCTCTACCGCCATCGCGGCGGCCACCCGTGATGGCGACTGCCCCTGCTCGGCGAACGCGCCGACGACCTGCAGAGCGTCGTTCGCCCGATCGGCCTTGAGGTCGACGCGGCCGACGAGATCCCCGTCAAGCAGAAAAGGCCACACGTAGTAGCCGTACCGCCGCTTGGCGGCCGGCGTGTAGATCTCGATGCGGTAGTGGAATTCGAAGAGCCGCTCCACCCGCGGCCGGAAGAAGATCAGCGGGTCGAACGGGCACAGCAACGCCGTTCCCCGGTCGCGGCGGGGCACGGTCTGGCCGGACTGCAGGTACGCAGGCGCGCTCCAGCCGTCGACGCCGACGGGTTCTAGTTCGCCGTCCGCGACCGCAGCAATGGCCAGTCCTCGACCGCCATCAACGCGGCCTCGTGCGCCCAATACTCGACCAGCGCCCGCGGCGAGCGCGCCGAGTGACTCCACGCGGCCCGATCCAGAATGGCGCGGTCGTAGGGGCCCAGCCGACTGAACATCGGCGCGTAGTGTGCTCGGACGGCCACCGAGACCGAGTCCAACTGCAGCACGTGCAGTCGGGCGATCAGGCGTTTCAGGTGCGCCCGCGAAGCGGGTCCGGTCGGCTTGGCTTCGTGGAACCCCTGGGCCGCAACCGCCACCCGCCTCGCCTGAGCGGCGGACAGCTTCACGGCCGGAGATAGGTGTAGAACCGGTAGCGAAGCCCCGACGAACTGTCCTGCCAGTGATCAGCGGTGCCGACCCAGCCCTCGTCGAGAACCGGAGCCAGCGCGTCGTCATCCTCCCGGTGTAGTTGGATGTCAACCTCGGTCACCTCACACCGCGTCGCCAACGGCATCGCCAGCCGGTAAATCTGCGAACCTCCGATTACCCAGGCATCGTGGAGTGGGGCGTCCTCGAGCGACCCGACGACTTCGGCGCCTTCGGCCAGATAGTCGGCCTGCCGGGTGACAACGACATTTCTGCGACCCGGCAACGGCCGGAACTTCGCGGGCAGCGAGTCCCAGGTCATCCGGCCCATGATCACGGTGTGGCCCATGGTGAGTTCCTTGAACCGGGCCATGTCCTCTGGCACCCGCCAGGGTATGCCGTTGTCGCGCCCGATAATTCCCGAGCTGGACTGCGCCCAGATGAGTCCCGTCACACGGCCACCGGGGCCTTGATCGCCGGATGCGGGTCGTAGTTCTTGACGACGATATCGTCGTAGGTGTAGTCGAATATCGAATCCCTCTGCGCCAGAACCAGTTCAGGGTATGGCCGGGGTGTACGCGATAGCTGCTCGGTGACCTGTTCGATGTGGTTGTCGTAGATGTGGCAGTCTCCGCCGGTCCAGATGAACTCACCGACCTCGAGCCCGGCCTGAGCTGCCATCATGTGGGTCAGCAGCGAGTAGCTGGCGATGTTGAACGGGACGCCCAGGAACAGGTCGGCGCTGCGTTGATAGAGCTGACAGCTCAGTCGGCCGTCCGCCACGTAGAACTGGAAGAAAGCGTGGCACGGCGGTAGCGCCATCTGGGGAATCTCGCCCACGTTCCACGCCGAGACGATGTTTCGCCGAGAGTCGGGGTCAGACCTCAACAACTCCAGCGCGGCGCTGATCTGATCGATGTGCTCACCCGACGGTGTCGGCCACGACCGCCATTGCACGCCGTACACCGAACCGAGATCACCTGTCGAAGATGCCCATTCGTCCCAGATGGTGACACCGTGCTCCTGTAGCCACCTCACGTTCGAGTCGCCGCGCAGAAACCACAGCAACTCGTACACGATCGACTTGGTGTGCACCTTCTTGGTGGTGATCAGCGGGAACCCGGCGCCCAGGTCGTAACGCAGCTGGTGGCCGAACAGGCTGCGGGTGCCGGTGCCGGTGCGGTCGGATTTCGGAGTCCCGGTATCGAGCACCAGACGCAACAGATCCTCGTACGGCGTGGCGATCGGCACACGCTCAGCTTACGTCGGGCCGGCCGAGGCAGAACGTAACCGTGCCCCACGTGCACTACCGCGACCTCGACTGGGCGTCATTAGCCCAGGGCTAGGTCGCCCACCCCCACCAACATGACGGTGCCCTCGGCACCGCCCTCCACTTCGCCCGAGGAATCCAACCACCACGACGACTCCCCATCCGATCCGGCCTGAACACCGAGCTTCTTCGGTGCCCCCGGCCGATGAAAGGGTTCAATCGTAAAGGTGCCGCATGTGCACCTGGAGCCGCGATCTTGGGAATGTCCTCGTCGCCAGCCGCGCGTGCTCGGGATGGAAGGACTTTAGTCTCTAGCCGCGGAAGTTATTAGGGCGTTGTCTGCATGACGTGTCCTCACAAGCACTTTGAAGTCTATTCATCGTGAGACCGCACTTGGGAGGGAAGTTTTCGAAATGACAATGCACAACAAGCGCAGTGCCAAACAGGCTGCCGGTACGCTCATTTTCGCCGGTGGTCTCGCCGTTGGCGGCTACGGATTCCTGGCAGCATCTGCCCTGGCGGCTCCGGCGGGCCTGACCGCGCCGGCCCCGCAGGATGGCAGTGCCCAGGAGCTTGCCGACTGCTCTGAGCAACCCGACTGCGTCGTGGACTCTGCCGGAGCCCACAGGACTGCCCACTCGGCGGGCCTCGGTGCGGCGGCCACCGCGGGCGCATCTATTCGCTGGTTCGGTAACGGTACCGCCGAGAACCCCAATGGCGGGATCTTGATCGGCAACGGTTTCAGCTATGACGCCGCGTCCTGCCCGGGAGTGACCGCATGTAATGGCGGCAACGGCGGGTTTCTGGGCAACGGGGGCAACGGTTGGAACGGTGGCAACGGCGGATCGGCGAGCTGGTTCGGCAATGGCGGCGACGGCGGCGACGGCGTCGACGGCGGAATCGGCGCCCTAGGTCCTCTTTCCGGCGGCAACGGCGGCCGTGGCGGGTATGTCACGGGCAACGGCGGCAACGGCGGAGACGGTGCGAACGCGGTCAGCGTGGGCGGTCAAGGAGGTCTCGGCGGCGGCGGCGGCGACGCCTGGTCCTTGGCGTGGTTCGGCAATGGCGGCGCCGGTGGCTCCGGCGGTGACGGCGTTGCCGGGAAAGCCGGAGCCAACGTTACAAGTCCCGGCGGGGCCGGCAACGACGGCGGCAATGGCGGTTCCGCCGGCTCCGGCGGTGACGGCGGAAACGGCAGCTTCATGTTCGGTAAAGGCGGTGCCGGCGGTGCCGGCGGTAACGGCGCCGCGGGCGGTGACGGCGCCGCGGGCGGTGACGGCGGCAACGCCCTCGCCGGCGGTGACGGCACCGTCGGTGGGTACGGCGGTGAGGGCGGCATCGGCGGTGACGGTGGACCTGGTGGCGTTGGCGGGCAAGGCCGGATCATCTTCGTGATCCCCGACAACGGCGCCGACGGTGACGCCGGTACCGGCGCCGACGGCGGTGACGGCGGTGACGGCGGTGACCTTGTCATCGATGCTGCGGAAATGGTGTACGGCGGCGGCGGCGGTGCCGGCGGGGATGGCGGCTCAGGCGGCGGATCTGGCGGCAAAGGCGGTAACGCCGGCAACACAGTCAACGACGGAACTGGCGACGTCGTGGGCGGTCCCGGCGGGAATGGCGGCAACGGTAAGGGCGATGGCGCCAACGGCGGAGACGGCGGAGACGGCGGAGACGCGTCGGCCCCCGGTGGCGGCAGCGTCACCGTCGGCTCCGGCGGCACCGGCGGCGACGCAGGACCCGGTGGCACGGCCGGAACCGACGGGTCCCCCGGCTCGGAGACCTGATCACCGCCGCCACAAACAGTTTGGGAAGGCACGGTGTCAGCAATTTGACACCGTGCCCACCAACATCTACCGGAAGCCATGCGGCAGCTTCGAGTCGGCGATTGACAAACCCGCCAAGGGGGTGGTTCCTGCTAGGGGTACCCAAGTTCTAACCTCGATTTTTCGTGCCGGTGGGGTTTGGCGGCGATGGAATCGTTCTTCGCCGCCCATCTGAGGTGAGCTCGTTTTGCCCAAGATGTACCCGATGAGCAACGATGGACGCCGTGTATGACCAAACGTTCGGCGAACCGGCAAGCAGCGATCGCGGGTCACGGATCGACCCGGTACTCGCCCGGAGCTGGCTGCTGATCAACGGAGCGCAGCACGAACGCTTCCAATCCGCCGCTGATTCCAGAGCGGACATCGTGGTCCTCGACATCGAGGACGCGGTGGCACCGAAGGACAAGGCGACCGCACGCGAGAATGTGACACGTTGGCTCGCTTCGGGTAACGGCGACTGGGTTCGAATCAACGGATTCGGAACGCAATGGTGGGCAGATGACCTGGAGACGCTGGCCGGGACGGCAGTCGGCGGTGTGATGCTCGCAATGGTCGAGTCGGTCGACCATGTCACCGAGACGGCCAAGCGTCTACCGAACGTGCCGATCGTCGCTCTGGTCGAGACAGCTCGCGGGCTGGAACGTATCACCGAAATCGCCTCCGCCAAGGGCACATTCCGCCTTGCTTTCGGAATCGGCGATTTCCGCCGCGACACCGGTTTCGGCGACAACCCAAGCACACTGGCCTACGTGCGCTCCCGCTTCACGATCGCCGCCAAGGCAGCGCATCTCCCCAGCGCCATCGACGGCCCGACCGTGGGATCCGGCGCGTTGAGGCTGAGCGAGGCGACGGCAGTGTCGGTGGAGTTCGGCATGACCGGCAAGATCTGCCTTACCCCCGATCAGTGCGCCACCATCAATGAGGGACTGTCCCCCTCTGTTGAGGAAATCAGCTGGGCCAAGGAGTTTTTCGTCGAATACGAGCGCGATGGCGGTGAGATCCGAAATGGTTCGGACCTCCCCCGCATCGCGCGTGCCAACAAGATTCTCGAGCTGGCCCGCGCCTACAGCGTCGAGCCGTCGGGGTTCGAGGACGTCGATGATCCCGTCCATATTCCAGCGCCATCGGACACCTATCACTACTGAGCGGCCCCATCGCCCCTGGCCCGCCCGCTTCCAGCAGCTCCAGGTCCTCTTGGTGATTGCGTGGAGATCCGGCCCCTTGATGCCGCCGGCTGCCATGCCGAGCAGACGGGCGGGCGTTCAACCGTCGCGACTCATTCCGTCAAACGCCTCGGCGACAGCAGAACGACGAGGGTCTCGCCCCCATCGAGCCGGCCGCCGCAGCCACCACCGCCAGCCTCATGACCGACCTCGGCCTGGCCCGCGTCCGCCAGATCAACAGCCTCGAAACTCACGTCAACAACCTCGAAACTCACGAAGTTCAATCTGTTTAGTGCCCTGAATCGGCCGTTGTGCAATCAGCTTAATTAACCAGCAACACCACCGGGTTTAGTCGACGACGTTGGCCTGTTGTGGCCCCCACGGAGGTTCCCAGTCCATGAATTCGAGCGGATCGAACGGGAGTTGCTCACGTGCGGCTCGCAGTTTCTCGCCGATCGCCTGGGTCTCCGGTCTGGCGTTGCTCAGACCGGTGAACGGAATACCTCGAGCCTTCGGGCGGTGCGGATACTTCTTGATCCACAGCTCGTGTCGAGCGCGAATGCGGTCGAACTGCGAGTACGTATGAACCATCGGGACCAGCAGAGGAGATTTCTCGCGCGGGTCGAGGATCAGGTCGAAGAACGCCGAGGACACGCCGCTCTCGATTCCCTCGGTGACCCAATGGCGCTTTACCCGGCCTTTGACGGTCGCCGCGTAGGTGTCACCGGCGTAAATGTGGACGAAATCGCGACGCCCGTGCGTATCGCCGTTCAGCAGTAGCGACGTCTGATCGACGCCGTCGATCACTCGGTCGGTCGGGACGTGCTCGAGGGCGCGACCTAGACGAGCGAAGGTGGTGAACAAATCGGTCTCGTGGATGATGTCGTTGATGATCTGCCCCGGTTCAATCACCCCCGGCCACCAGGCAAAGGCCGGCACCCGTACGCCCCCCTCCGTGTAGTCGCCTTTGCCACCGCGGAAGATGGTCTCGGCCAGACCCATTCCGGCTGGCGGATCATGAACCATCGGACCGTTGTCAGCGTGGCACACCAAGAGCGTATTGTCGGCGATTCCCAGCTCGCGGAGCCGGTTCATCAGGGTGCCGATGAACTCATCCAGACGCCGAAGCCCCTCGGCCATGAGCCCCCACTGCGGGGTCTGCTTCTTCGGGGTAGGCGCGAACCCCAACATCTGTGGCCAGTAGGTCACAAAGAACGGGGTTTCCGCAACGACCTGGCGCTCGATGAAGTCGAGCATCCGCCGCTCGGCCTCCAGGTCGAGCTGCGCATAGGTCTCCGCCGAGGGTTCCTTCCACTCACGACCCTGCTCGCCTTTCTTGCCCTCTATCGCCATGACCCACCCGTCGGGGTTAAGGGCTTCCTGGTCGTACAAGTACGGATACTTCTTCCGCTGCTCAGGTGCGATGTTGAGGGCGGCGTTCGCCGCGTCCCCCTGCGGGTTCCAGATATTGGAAACCTGGTTGTAGGGATCGAAGAACGCCTCATCGAACCCTTGGTTGTAGGGGTAGCACTCCTCGATGTCCCCCAGATGCCACTTGGAATAGAAGGCGGTGGCGTAGCCGGCATCGGCCAGGACGTTCGCAGAGGTCGCCTCCTCACCACTGAGGCCGCCGAACTCCAGTGGCCAGCCGACCTTGCTCATCCCGGTACGCACCGGATGCCTACCCGTGAGCACTGCCGCCCGACTCGGCGTGCAGGCGGGTTCGGTGTACATGCGCGTGAAGAGAATTCCCTCTTGAGCGACCTGGTCGATGTTCGGGCATTCAAACCCGCGAATCGCTTTCAGCGCCGGTATGCCGAGATCGCCAAACGCCATGTCGTCCCACATGATGTGGATGATGTTCGGCCGACGGCCCCGCTCAGCCACAAGGCCTTCTAAGCGCTCGCTGATCTGGGCATCCTCACTGGCCCAGGACTCCCGGTTAGCGACCTCAGAAAGGTAAAACTCGGCGTCGTGGACAACTGCGGGCTTGGTCATCGTTATTCTCTCGTAGAGGTCAGCAGTTTGGTCATGTCGCACACTTGCCACCTTTAACGGCACCTGAAGCAGCAACCGGTCAAGTCCCTAGCATCCCAACGGAGGGAGCCGTCGCCGCGCTCTGGCTGCTCCTGAGCTGCGCAGCTACGCCTATAGCTGGCAGGAGATCGCTGACCGCCTGGGATTCCGGCACCGCGAGGGCGCACGACGGGCGGCGGTTTGCCCGCTCGACTCGACCCGGCGTCCGCACAAGCTTCCCGGCTCGTTCTGGCAGAAGATGGCCCCACATCGCCGCCTGCGGGAGTCGTATCGGATTCACGCCTTGAAGATCAGAGGGACGCCGTGCCTTCGCCTGCTGGGTGCAATTAGACCTCAGATCGCGGCGAAGGTCCGCGCTGAGGGGCGGGCTCGCGTGCTGCTGTGCATCTGAGGGGAACGACGGTTCTCCGAAGTCCGCGTTTACCCCATCAGCTGAGCGGCGACAGTCGCGCCCAAGTTCCAGCACGCCTCCAGGTCGTCCTTGGTCGGCTTGCCCATCACGACGACGGTCTCCGCAGCCTTGATCCAGCCGAGCCCGGCGGTGATACCGTCCACGGCGCGCTCGGCTCCCTCGGTGCCCTCGTTACCGTGCAGCCAGACGCCGAACGGTCTCCCCCGCGTCGAGTCGAGCAGTTGGTAATAGCTTTGGTCGAAGGCGTGTTTCATAGCGCCGCTGAGATACCCGAGGTTCGCCGGGCTACCCAGCAGGTAGCCGTCGGCCTCCAGCATCTCGACCGGCGACACCGTCAACGCCGCCCGCCGAACCACCTCCACCCCCTCGATCTCGGGATCGGTCGCCCCGGCCACCACTGCCTCGAACATCTCCTGGCAGTGCGGCGACGGTGTGTGGTGCACGATCAGCAACCTGCTGGTCATGGGATCCCGGCCTCGAGCTGCACAGCCTTCTTCATCGTTGCCCGGGCCCGGGTGCGATCACCGGCATAATCGTAGGCACGTGCCAGTCGATACCAGCGCCGCCAGTTGCCCGGGTCAGACTCGAGTTCGTCGCGCACAGTCTCGAACAGCGCGTCGGCGGCGGCACGCTGGATCCGCCCGGATGGCATGCGGGGTAGCTCAGCGACGTCGAGTTCCATTCCTTCTTCCCGCGCCAGGCGCGCGAGCCGCTGATGGGCCAGTCCGGCCTTCAATGTCGTGACCAAGACCCAGACGCCGATGACCGGCATGATCATGATCGCGGCGCCCAGCCCGATAGCGGCAGGCCGCCCGGATGAGATGAAGACAATCGCGGCGCGGCCCAGCATGACGACGTAGATCAGTAGCGCTATGCACATCAAGCCGATCAACAGCTGGATGCGTAGCGCGCGCCCTCCCTCTGTCATGTCAGATCGAGCAGCTGCTCGATGCCTACGGTCAGCCCGGCGAACTCGCGAATCTTCCTGACGGCCAACAACACACCGGGCACGAAAGATGTGCGGTCGATACTGTCGTGCCGGATGGTCAACGTCTCCCCCGGGCCGCCGAAGAGCATCTCCTGATGTGCTACCAAGCCGGCGAGCCGCACCGAGTGGACGGCGATGCCGTCGACCTCGGCCCCACGGGCGCCCTCGAGTCCAGTACTCGTGGCATCGGGGTTGGGCGGCAGGCCTTTCCGCGATGCCGCGATAAGACGGGCGGTCCGCACCGCCGTGCCAGACGGGGCGTCGGCCTTGTTCGGATGGTGCAGCTCGATGACTTCTACGGACTCAAAGAACCGCGCCGCTTGTTGCGCAAAGTGCATCGAAAGCACTGCGCCAATCGCGAAGTTCGGTGCGATGAGCACCGCTACGTCCGGTTTGGCGGCCAGCCATTCCTCGACCTGGCCCAGCCGCGAGTCAGTGAATCCCGTGGTGCCGACGACAGCGTGGATCCCGTTGTCGATCAGGAACTTCAGGTTGTCCATCACCACCGTGGGATGGGTGAAGTCGATGGCGACGTCAGTCTCTGCCTGCACTAGTTCGGATAGCGGATCACCTTCATCCACACCCACTGAGAAGGTGAGATCGTCGACATCCTGGACAGCTTTCACCATGGTGGCACCGACCTTGCCCTTGGCGCCCAGCACTCCGACTCGCATGGGCCAACCCTAACTTGCCCGCCGTCGGGGTTGGCCCCGCGTCGGGGGCGCACACCGTGGCAGTTCGGTTGGTGAGATCGGCTAGTTGAACCTCTTGTGTCACTTGGGTTTCTGTAGACACATTCCGGGATTTCTTGTCAGAGGTTCGCACTAGTGTTCG
>Ga0114921_10000061_pt1 | contig 44211 bp, 45 predicted proteins | sample BentaG_FD_87016 | JGI IMG/M metagenome (GOLD analysis project Ga0114921, IMG submission 87016) | Deep subsurface microbial communities from South Atlantic Ocean to uncover new lineages of life (NeLLi) - Benguela_00093 metaG | ecosystem: Environmental > Aquatic > Marine > Oceanic > Sediment ... | reverse complement strand
GCCCCGACTGGGCCACCCCGCACGGCCGCACCGATGCCGACACCCTGTTCTTCGCCTGCGGACCCGACCACAAACTCCTCACCGACGGCCACCACAGCGCCACAATCACCAACACCGGACGCCTCGCCTGGACCAACAACCATCCAACCCCAGAACGAGAACCGCAGATCAACCACGCCCACCACCCCGACGAACTCCTACGCGGCGACCCCGACCCACCCCCGAACCAAAGGACCGGCACCCACAAACGGACCGGCAACCAGGGTCGAACCGGAACCCAGGAACGGATCGGACCGGACCGGACCGGCACCTAGGATCGGACGAGTCGGGCGATCGCCGCCGAAGCCTCCGCGAGCTTGACATCCCCCTCTGCACCGCCCGCACTAACCGCGTCAGTGACGCAGTGGCCGAGGTGCTCGTCCAGCAGTCCGAGCGCGACGGACTTAAGCGCGCTGTTCACCGCGCTGATCTGGGTGAGGATATCGATGCAGTACTTGTCGTCATCGATCATCTTGGCAATGCCGCGGACCTGCCCCTCGATCCGACGCAGCCGTTTGGCGTAGTTGTCTTTCTGTGCCGAGTAGCCGTGAACGCCCGCGCCGCCCGCACCCGAAACGACCTGCGCTCCGTCCGCGTCTGGATTCTCACTCACGGCCCGCCCTCCTCCTCCAGCATCTTCTGCATCCGCTCGATGTCGGCCTCCTGCTGGGCGGCCATGGTCTCGGCCAAAGCGCGGGCATCGACATTGGCGCCGTCGGCAATCTCGGCCTTGGCGATCTCGAGCGAACCCTGATGGTGTCTGATCATCGACTCCAGCCACAGCGCGTCGAATTCGGGGCCGCGCAGCGACTCCAATTCGGCAATGGTCGCGTCGTCAACCGTCACCGGCATTGCCGGTATCCGCCCGGCCGCACCTTGCCCACCGTTCGGCGCGTCGCCGAGGTCCGGGTTCTCGTTCCACTGCACCAGCAGGACATTGAGTATCTTGACCTCGGGCTGTTGCATCGCTGAGATCTTGCTTGCCAGCGCGGCCAGCGCGGGGTTCGTCGAGCGTTCCCTGACCAGCTTCACCAGCTCGGTGGCTTGGCGGTGGTCGGCAATCATGTTGTTGGCGAAAGCGACATCATCGCTGTTGTAACCCGCGGGCTCTCCGGTGATCACTGCTTGCTCGGGAATCCTGGGGTCCACGGGACCGCCTTGGTCGGAAACGGCCGGGCTGCCGCTGCTACAGGCCGCCAACCAAACGGCCGCCCCCACCGCGACGGAGGCGGCAACCAGGCGTGCCGGAATTGAACTCATGGGCTCAGGGTACTTGTACCCTGCGGGGGTATTGAGCAGAGGTTTGGCCGGGGAATCACCCGGAGGCATACTTGGGCTCATGCCCACAGGTCCTGACATCAAGCCCCGCAGCCGTGACGTCACCGACGGCCTCGAGAAGGCCGCCGCCCGCGGAATGCTGCGCGCGGTGGGTATGGGTGACGAGGATTTCGCCAAATCGCAAATCGGTGTCGCGTCGTCGTGGAATGAGATCACCCCCTGCAACCTGTCGCTGGACCGTCTCGCCAAGGCCGTCAAGGAGGGCGTGTTCGAAGCCGGCGGCTTCCCGATGGAGTTCGGCACTATATCGGTGTCCGACGGTATCTCGATGGGCCACGAGGGCATGCACTTCTCGCTGGTGTCGCGCGAGGTCATCGCCGACAGCGTCGAAACCGTGATGCAGGCTGAACGTCTCGACGGCTCGGTGCTACTCGCAGGCTGTGACAAATCGCTGCCCGGCATGCTGATGGCCGCCGCGCGGTTGGACCTCGCGAGTGTCTTTCTCTACGCGGGATCGATCCTGCCCGGCCGCGCCAAGCTGGCTGACGGAACCGAGAAGGACGTGACGATCATCGACGCGTTCGAGGCTGTCGGCGCCTGCGCCCGCGGGCTGATGCCCCGCGAGGACGTCGACGCCATCGAGCGGGCTATCTGTCCGGGCGAAGGCGCCTGCGGCGGCATGTACACGGCCAACACGATGGCGTCGGCCGCCGAGGCGCTCGGTATGTCGCTGCCCGGGTCCGCCGCCCCGCCCGCCACCGACCGTCGCCGCGACGGCTATGCGCGCAAGAGCGGTATGGCTGTCATCGAACTGCTGCGGCGCGGCATCACCGCCCGCGACATCATGACCAAGGAAGCGTTCGAGAACGCGATCGCGGTGGTGATGGCGTTCGGCGGCTCCACCAACGCGGTGCTGCACCTGCTGGCCATCGCCTACGAAGCCAATGTCACGCTGACTCTCGAGGACTTCACGCGCATCGGAGCCAAGGTTCCACACCTGGCCGATGTGAAGCCCTTCGGCAAGCACGTGATGTTCGATGTCGACCGTATCGGCGGCGTGCCCGTGATCATGAAGGCGCTGCTGGATGCGGGCCTGCTGCACGGCGACGTGCTGACGGTGACCGGTTCGACCATGGCTGAGAACCTGGCGCACATCGCGCCACCAGACCCCGACGGCAAGGTCCTGCGGGCGCTGGACAACCCGCTGCACCCCACCGGTGGCATCTCCATCCTGCACGGCACGCTGGCCCCCGAGGGCGCCGTGGTCAAGTCGGCGGGCTTTGACTCGGACGTATTCGAAGGAACCGCAAGGGTTTTCGAGCGCGAGCGGGCCGCTCTCGACGCGTTGGAGGACGGAACGATCACCCGGGGCGACGTCGTCGTGATCCGATACGAGGGGCCCAAGGGTGGCCCGGGAATGCGAGAGATGCTGGCAATCACCGGCGCGATCAAGGGTGCGGACCTCGGCAAGGACGTGCTGCTGATGACCGACGGCCGGTTCTCCGGCGGCACGACGGGGTTGTGCGTCGGACACGTCGCACCCGAGGCGGTCGACGGCGGTCCGATCGCGTTATTGCGCGACGGTGACCGAATCCGACTCGACGTCGGCAAGGGCACATTGGATGTGCTCGTCGACGCGGACGAGTTCGATTCCCGCAGGGCGGATTTTCAACCGCTGCCGCCGCGATACACGACCGGGGTGCTGGCCAAGTACACGAAGCTGGTCGGCTCGGCGGCCACGGGCGCCGTCTGCACCTGAGAGTGGGCGGCCGACGCCTACCGGCGGGACTGCACCTCGCGGCCGGACTGCACCAGATGGGCGGTCAAGCCGCACCGACGGCGATGCGTTCGATGCGCCGCAGTGCGATCTGAAGCACCGCCAGGTAAGCAGGCGCCCACCGGGGGGCGCTCATCCAGGCCCGACAACCTGCGCCATCGGCTTCCACGCCATGCTGGGTAGCGGGCACGCCGGCGACCCGCCATCCCCAGCTCCGACCGGGATCGAACTCGGAGATGACAAAGGGCAGCGAGACGCCGACCGGCGTCCAAACCTGCCCGGTCGCGCCCAATTCGAAATGCCCGCCATCGAGTTCCGCCCTCGTGACCGACGGGCCCCATTCGGGCCACATCTCGAGTCCGACGAGAATGCGCCACACCACTTCCGACGATGCATCGATCTGCCTATCCACTGTCCACACCACCGGCGAGTACCCAACCAGAGCAAACCGAACCACTCTGGTTTCGGGCACGTCTGGTTTCGGGGCACGGTCCCGCTACTAGACGAGGGCCGCCTACTAGACGAGAGACACCTATTTGACGAGGGACACCGCGAAGCCGTCCCAGCCTTTGGCGCCAACCGTCTGGATGGCGGCGGTTTCCAGCCTCGGGTGGGCGCCCATCATGACGAGCATGTCGTGTACCGCCTGGGCCTGCTGATCGCCGGGATCTGGATCGAGTACCCGGCCGTTGCGGGCGATGTTGTCGACCACGATGGTTGTGCCCGGTTTGCCCAAGCTGATCGCCCACTCCACATAGGCGATGTTGTTTTCCTTGTCGGCATCGATGAAGACCAGGTCGAACAGGTCGCCGCGCTGCTGCAGCTGCGGCAACGTGTCCAGCGCGGCACCGACGATCACCTCAACCCGGGCATTGACCCCGGCGTGCTCGAGGTTGCGCCGCGCCAACTCGGCGTGGGCGGATTCGCACTCCAGCGAGACGACTACCCCGTCCGGTCCGACCGCGCGGGCCAGCGCAATGGTGCTGTAGCCAGCCAGCGTGCCGATCTCGAGCACACTGCGGGCACCGGCGATCCTCACCAGCAACGACAACAACTTGGCATGCTGTGCGGACACCTCGATCGCAGGCATCCCGGTGGCCAAGCCCGTCTCTCGCGCCGCCTGCAGCGGGCCGTCCTCGGTGTGCAGGACACGGTCGAAAAGTTCATCGAGCGAGACCCAATCGGGCGCAGTCACGGCTCCGACGTTACCGCGCACCCAGCCATCCGCTCCCCGCGCGATCAACGCACACCTTCCTTCGCGTAGACGACCCGCAACACGTATGCGACCTCGGGGCCCATCACCGTCGCCGCGAGTTTGCAGAACGTGGCGACGAACGCGTGTCCATGCGGCGGATCGGAATTCGTCAGATGGTGTCCAATCTCATGCAGCACGACCAGCTCTCGCAGCGCCCAGACCGTGCGTCCCTCGGGAACCGCGATCGTTGCTTCGTTGTCCACCCGCTCGTAATGCGCTGCGGTCGCGCCACTTCGGGGTCGAACCCGCAGCGGCCCGGCATCTGGCCAGCGCCTACGCACCGCCGGCTGGGACAAGACCTGGCCGACGTAGCGTTGGACCGCTGGCACCGACGCGAAACGCGCCTCCGGCGGCAGCGTCAGTCGAGTACCGAAGAAATCCACCACAGGATCGCCGTGTTCGGCGGCCCGATCGAACAGGGTGCGAACGAATTCCTCTGCGGCATATACTTTCGCACGTTGCGAGTCCCGGGTCACCTCTCCAGCGCGGATCGCGAGCCGGCCAGCTCGGAGTTGCCGCCCAGCTTGGCGCGCCGGCCCGCGCGGTCACCTGCCTGGCGGGCCGCCGACGAGTAGCCCGCAGTCGCGCTCGTCGCACGCCACGTTCCCCGTGCCCGGGAGGCCTGGCGATAGTAGTTCTTGAGTTCGAGATCCTTGTTGCGCAACGCAATCGCAGAACCCGGGATTTCGGCAGGCCCCTGAGTGGCGTCGCGCTGTGCCTGTTCGCGTGCCTCCACCAGCCGCTGGCCGACCCTGGCCCCGAACGCAAGCTGGAAGTTGATTCGCGCGGTGATCGTGGGAGTGGGACGGTGCGCACCCGACGAGATGTATTCCTTGGAGGCGCGAACCATCTGCGTGACGAGGCTGGTGTAGAGCGCATGGCCGGCATCGATGTCCTCGGCGAAGCCGTAGGCGTAGACGAAGGTCGAGTTCGACGCGATGTCGCATTTCACGTCGTTGGCCGATGCGATCACGACAAACAGCTGGACATAGGTGCGCAACCCCCGGGCGCCTGCGTCGCCGATGGTGATGGTGCGTTGCACTGGCGTCTGCGCCTTCGTGCGCTTATCGGTGTGCGACCGTGCCACGGCAAGGTCGATCGACGCCGCGGTGGCCAGCCGCTGCGCGGCCACCATGAAAGCGTCGGCTTCGTGTTGATTGTCGGTGCCCTCGGCCTGGCGCAGCAGCGCCGCGATCCGGGCCAGCATCTTGTCGTCGGTGCTCATGGTTGCGAGGCTAGCTGAGCGGTATGACGTTTCATCAGCAGCAGTATCCCCATCCCCACAGCGGTTTTCATCCACAGGAGGCGGCGGCCACTCGGCTACGTGCCGACGAAGTCGTCCAATGCGGCGACCAACTGGGGCGAGAGCGGATCCGCACTGGCGTAGTTGGCAATGCTATCGGTTGGGTCGTCGCGTAACACGTGGCTGACGCCGTCGAACTCGACGACCGTCAGCGCAGTGTGCTGCAACGCATCGACCAGCGGCGCGACGGTGTCGCAGCGGGCCTGGCTGTCGGCGTCCGAACAGGTGAGCAGCACCGCGGTATCAGCAGGTATCGCCGCGGCCAGCGCCAGCGGGTCGATATTGTCGGCCTCTACGACCGCCTTCACGTTGGCCGGGTTCACGATCGATCCGAGACCGTCGGGCAGCGTGGTGGGAACCGTGCCCGTGGTGCGAATCTCCTCGACGGCAGCCTGCCAAGATGCAACCGCCTCGGGGGAGCCGCCGGCCCGCACTCGATTGGTGATGACGTCGAGATACCGGCCCGGCAGCGGCTGAAACAGGCCCAGCGAGTGCACTACCGGCACACCGGGATTCTGGTCTCCCGCCAACGCCATGGCGTGGATGGTGCCCTCGCCCAGTGCGTAGACCGATAGCTGCGACTGGTCGCTGGCCGGGCGTGCTGCCAGGAAGCTCAACGCGGCCCTGGCGCCGGCGGTGTAGGTGGCGCTGACGACGTCCTGGGGATTCTGCGCGAAGGGTCCCAGCCCGGTGCGCCCCGTCCCCACCTTGTCGTAGCGCAGGCTGGCCACCCCCTTGTCCGACAGCAACTCGGCTAGTTGGCGCATGTTGCCGATGGGCCCGGCGACTTGGTTGTCGCCATTGCGGTCGGTGTTGCCGCTTTCCGCGATCAGCAGGGCCGCGGGACCGGGCTGACCCCCGGAGCGGTGCCGGTAGGTGCCGTGCAGGGTGAGCCCGTCTGAGTCGAACGTCACTTCCTCGTCCACCCAGGTGGGCTGCTCCTGGGTATCGGTCGAACAACCCGCGATCAGGGCGGCCGGCGGGACCGCCAGGAGCACGGAAATAGCGAGAACCACAAAGGTATTCAGACATCTAGGGCGTGCCTGCGTTACCCGGAGCGCTTTCACAATTTGGACTCTATCCAGGCGGTGACGTCGTCGAGCACAAGCTCCTGTTCGGGCTCGTTGAACACCTCGTGATAGAGCTCCGGATATACCTTGAGGTGCACATCGCTGGAGCCCACGCACTCGACCAGGCGCCTGCTTCCCTCCACCGGAATCAGGCTGTCCTCTTCCCCGTGCACCACCAGCAGCGGCGCAGTGATGGCACCGGCCCGCTGCGGCATCGTCTCGCCGATCTCGATGAGCGCTCGCCCGATTCCGGCGGGCACTTTGCCGCGGTGCACCAGCGGATCGGCTTCGTATGCGGCCACCACCTCCGGGTCCCGGGAGACAGCGGCGGCGGGTATGTCCTGCACCGGCATTCCGGGCGTGAGCCGTCCCATCAACTTGGCCGCCAGCACTGTCGCCGACGACACTGATTCCTGGGCAGCCACCGCGGGGCCGGACAGCACCATCGCGGTGTAGTCCTCAGGGTGATCGACGCCGTAGGCGAAGACGACGGCGCCGCCCATGCTGTGGCCCAGCACGATGCGGGCGAGGTCAGGGTGATCGGCGGCGGCGATACCTACCAGCGTGCCGAAGTCCTCGGTGTACTCGGAGATGTCGCGCAGATACACCCGCTTGCCACTGGAGCGACCGTGACCACGGTGATCCAGCGCATAGGTGATCAAACCCGCGGCGCCGAACCGCGCCGCGACGTGATCGTAGCGGCGGGCGTGCTCGCCGTAGCCGTGCGCAAGGATCACCACACCACGAGGGGGGGAGTCGGGCGTCCACACGTCGTAGACGATCTGGACGCCGTCGGTGCCGTCGAAAATGCGTTCACTGTGGGTCACGGGCATCCCCGGAGACTATCCGGCGGTATCGACGTCATCCATGTTGTCGCTGTCATGTCGGCCACCTAGGCTGACAAAGACTCCCGAGGAGTGATCGCAGTGACCAGCCCCCCGAGGACCAGCGCCCCGAGCAACCTCGATATCCGGCGCGCCGACGAGCGTGCCGGCACCAAGCTCGCCTGGCTGGATTCCCGGCATTCGTTCTCATTCGGTAACCACTACGAACCCGACAACACCCATCACGGTCTGCTGCTGGTCAACAACGACGATGTCGTCCAGCCGGGCAGCGGATTCGACACCCATGCACACCGCGATATGGAGATCGTGACCTGGGTGCTGCGTGGTTCTCTGGTACACCAGGACTCTGCCGGCCACTCCGGCGTCATCTACCCGGGACTGGCTCAGCGAATGTCCGCGGGTCGCGGAATCCTGCACTCGGAGAAAAACGACTCCTGGACGTTGACCGGCGAGCAATCCCACCGTGAACCAGTACATTTCGTGCAGATGTGGGTAGTGCCCGACGAGTCGGGAACCACGCCGGGGTACCAGCAGGTCGAAATCGAGGACGAGTTGCTGGGAGGCAGTCTGGTGACGATCGCCTCTGGTATGCCCCGCCACAGCGAGACTGCCGCGATCCGGATCGGCAACCACCACGCCGCGCTGCACGGTGCGCGCCTGCAACCGGGCCAGAGCATCGAACTACCCGCGGCGCCCTACCTGCACCTGTTCGTGCCCCGCGGTCAGGTCACCCTCGAGGGCGCCGGGCCGCTGTTCGAGGGGGACGCGGTGCGGTTCACCGCGGCGGGTGGTCAGCGCGTCACCGCCGGCCGATCCGCCGAAGTCCTGGTCTGGGAGATGCATGCAGAACTCACTGCGGCATAAGCGAACCGCTGGGCTTCTGCTGGGTACGGCGCTGCTCGCGGGGTGCGCCGAAACCCCGGCACCGCAGGCCACGTCGCCGACGTCGACCAACACTCCGTCGGCTCAGCCGCCGGCAACCGACTCCGCCGAGGTGACGGTTCGAGTCGATCCGGAACGCGCCGCTGCACCGTTCGACGAGCCGCGCCGGGCCGTGGTGCCGAACGGGTGGACGCTGTCGGTCTGGGCCCGGACGTCCAAACCACGGCTGGCAGTCTGGAGCCCCGAAGGGGAACTGCTGGTGTCGGTCCCGAGCGCCGGCAAGGTGCTTCGTTTCGCTCCCTCCGCTGACGGACCCGCGAAGGAATCGGTACTGCTCGACGGCCTTGATCAACCGCACGGCCTGGCCTTCTCGGGGTCGACCCTCTATGTGGCAGAGAGCGATCAGATCGATGCCTATGACTACGCCGCCGGGTCGGCCACGAATCCGCGGATCGTGGCCGGCGGCCTGCCCGACGCCCGAAGCCCCGAATTGCGAGGCGCCTATTCGCACGCGCTGAAGAGCGTGGCGGTCGGCCCTGACGGCGCGGTGTACTTCTCCATTGGCTCGACGGGCAACATCTCGGCATTCGATCGCACCGCCGACCCGCCCCGAGCGACCATCATGCGGGTGCCGCCGGACGGCGGTCCGGCCGCACCGTTTGCCACCGGCGTCCGCAACGGCACCGGACTTGCGGTGGCGCCCGACGGCGCGGTGTGGACGGCGGTCAATGGGCGGGACAACGTCGCGTTCCCCGGCCCGGGTCCCGACTACGGGCGGGTCATCGCCGACTATGTGGCCGACCATCCGCCCGAACAGCTGGCCCGGTTGACGCCCGGCCGCGAATTAGGTTGGCCGTACTGCAATTCCGACAGCGCCGATTCCGGCCCGGCGGACCTGCCGTTCATCCGGGACGTGCAGACCAACGCCGACGGCACGCTGATGGACTGCGCGTCGCTGCCCAACGTCGAGCAGAGCTTCGGCGCGCACTCGGCTCCGCTCGGGCTCAGCTTCGTCGACGGCGGCTTGCCCGAGCCCTACGCGCACGGAGCGCTGGTCGGCGTCCACGGGTCGTGGAACCGGCAGCCGCCGCGCGCACCGGAAGTGTCGTTCTACCCATGGCGCGGCGGCGATCTGGACAACCAGCAGACACTCGTCGGCGGATTCCAGGCGGACGACGGGTCGCGGTGGGGTCGGCCGGTCGCCGCGGTAGCCGGGCCCGACGGAGCGGTCTACATCACCGATGACGCCGCCGACGCCATCTACCGGCTGGCGCCGCCCGGTTAGCCACTCCTGGTCATCAACTGATTGAGGACGGTGGTCAGCTGCTTCTGGGTATCGTCGGCGATCTTCTCGAAAGCCAGCTGCATCAACGGGTTCAACAGCACTGCGACTCCGTGCATTTCGAGGTCGGCAACGTAGGTGATCACCGATCCGGTCCCGGCGGCTTCGACGGTAATCGTGTCTGTTGACGTCGCTGACTTGTTCTTTCCGACGAACACCATCTTGCGGTCGGAAAGTTCTTCGAGCTTGTAGGTGAGTTCGGCGGTGAAACCGAAAATCTTCGAAACGTTATTCCAGCACGCACCCTCGCTGACAGCACCGCTATCGACGCGCTCACAGCTCTGGGTGCCCGGGTCCCACTGCACGGCGTTCCCGAAATCCTTCAGGTAATCGACGACGACTCGCGGCGAGGGCTTGACGGTCAATGTGCGTGTTACGGATGCCATGCGTTTTTTCTACCCGATTTCGGCGAACTCACCCCGGCCATTTTGTGACGAATCCGCGACATCAGCAAACGCCGACGGGGTCGGACTGCGACCGGACCGTGATGCCGCTGTGACGAAAGTTGACAGTGTGTCTACTGGGATTACTGTTATCTAGTCGCGTTCCTCTGCCACCCATCTGCCGTTAGGAGCCGCCGGTGCCGACTCCAGCCGCAAACTTCAGACGCATCACCATGGGCGCCAAGGCCATCGCCGTGGCAATGGTGTGGGCCGTACTCGGCACTTCGACGGGCGCCCCGGTCGCTTCGGCGGCCGGCGCGCGCGAGTTGCTTGCCGGCGCCATCGCGAACACCAGGGGCTCCTACCTCGTCTACAACTTCGGCAACGGATTCCCGGCCCCGATGCTCAACGCGGCGGGCGACTGGTACGAGAAGAACAACGGTGGTCGGCTGATGATCATCAAGGCCGCCTCGCAACGCATCACTCCCCGACTGCTCGTCGACTCGCACAGCGGCTACCAGGCTCGCTGTGAACAGGATCCCCGCGCCCGTACCGGCGAGGGCCTCTGGCAGGCATCGGAGATTTACTCGCCGCTGCAAGCGTGGCATGCGCTCGGCCAACCGACGATCGCGATCAACGCCAACTTCTTCGACGTGCGCGGCCAACAGGGGGGTTCGTGGAAAACGACGGGGTGCAGTTCGCCGCTGGGCGCCTATGTCGACAACACCCGCGGGCTGGGGCGCACCAACACCAAGGTCACCGGCACGCCGGTCTACGCCGGCAAGCAGGGCCTGTCCGGTGGGAACGAGAACTGGCAGGTGCTGTCGACGATGATCATGCCGGTAGCCGGAGCGCCGTTCGTGGTGCCGCCCAAGCACCTTGAGGACTACGACGCGGCATCGCCGGTCATCAAAGGTCTGCTCGACAAGAACACCCGGTTCGTCGCCGTCGCCGGTATCGGCCTCCTGGCCCCCGGAGACACCGGGCAACTCAACGACCCGGGGCCCAGCGCGGCACGCACCGCCATCGCCTATGCCAGGGATCGGGACGAGATGTACGTCTTCCAGGGCGGCAGTTACACCCCCGACCAGATCCAGGACCTGTTCCGCGGTCTGGGTAGCGATACCGCCGTGCTGCTCGACGGCGGCGGGTCGTCGGCGATCGTGTTGCGCCGCGACACCGGCGGCATGTGGGCCGGCGCGGGCGCTCCGCGAGGTTCCTGCGACACCATGGCGGTGCTGTGCGATTCACGTGAGCGCGCCCAGCCTGCCTGGCTGGGCTTCAACTGAAGCGCAGCCGCTGTTCAGATCACCTGAACGAGGTTGCTGATCTTCCAGTGCTGTCCTTCCTTGACCGCCGTTGCGACCCAGCGGCTTCCGATTTCGTCCGTCGACTCTCCGTCCGACGTTGCCGTCGCGATCTTCGTCGCGAGCAGCACGTCGGCGCTGCCGTCGTCGTTCCATCGCTGCACCCCGGCTTCCAGCACCGTCCCTACTGTGGGCTCGGCGGCAGCCACCCGAGCCAGAATCTCCTCCCGCTTGGCCTCGAACAGCGTCACGAACTCACCGGTGCCCAGGGCGAGGACTCGGTCGGCGTAAGCATTGGCATCGAGCGGATCGAGGGTCGTGTACGTGGTAATGAAGTCGCGCGCGGAACCCAGGGCCGCGGCGTTGTTGAGCGCCGCCCGACGGTCGACCTCATGCCGGACCAGCATCAGGGCGCTGGCGGCGATCGCAGCCGACATCACCACCGCGGCCATGACCGCCACCAGCCGAAGCCCCCATCGCGCAGCAGGTTCAGGGGAAACCTGGAAATAGGCCGGGCTGACCGAATCCGCACCGTGATCGCCGTCGCGGCCTACCCGGCGTCGCGGGCTCACCGGGCACCCTGGCCGGCCCGGGGCTTCTTCAAAGCCGTCAGGTCGGCGACCCGCCACTGCCCATCCGGCGACCTGGCGAAGTCCACCCGCACCGTCGCGGTGACGAACTTGAGATCCTCCTGATTCGTGCCACGTCGGCCCTGCATCGCCACCAGCATCGATGCCCTCCCCGGTGTCACCGCGGGATTGGTCAGAACCGCGCTGCTGACCGCCGAATATTCTTCAGTGGTGGCCTCGCCCTGCTGCAGGACGCCTCGCTGCTGGGCGATCAATCGCGGACGGTAACCGTCGGTGGCCAGGGTCTGCGCTCGTGCGAAGTCCCGGGAAATGGTGTTCGCGTCGTAGCTCAGCATCCGCTCGACGATCCGGGGCCCGCGCTCGGCAATCTGCGCACGTGTCTCGTCAAGCACCCGCTCGGGCCGGTAGACCTGCACGTAGCCCAGGATTGCCGCCGCGCCGCACAACACCGCTGCCCCGATGAGGACTCCCGCTACGAGTCGGCGTATGTCGCGCTGCGGCCGTTCCACCCGGTGCACCTCGGTGCCGGCGAGCAGATCGGCGAAGGTCCGGCGGCGTCGGTCCCACAGCGGCCACAGCCAGCCGACGAACAAGGCCGAGGTGTCCAGCAGGTGGGCCGATTCCCGCAGCGTCAACCGTCCGCCGCCGACATCAGCGCCCGAACCGCTCGACCGGCTGCGCCGCACTGCGATCCCGAACAGCGCGCGGCCCAGCGTCCATCCGGTCGCCCTGGGGAGCACCAGCCGGTTCAGGGCCATCGCCAACAGTGTTGTCGCGCCGACAGCGGTGCAAACCCACCGCGGCCAGCCTGTCGGGGGTGCGGCCAGCGCCAGCAGCGCCATCGTCGCAACAACCGCTCCCCCGGGCGCCATGTCCACCGCGAACGCCCCCGCCCGGGTGCGCCAGGACGCCAACGGCACCTCCGGCATCGCGGAATCGGCAGGAGCTTGCGAAGCCGGGCCGAGAACTGCCGTCACGGGGCAGCCTGATCAATCCCCACCCCGAACCTGACTCTGAGTTCGGTCTTGAGGACCTTGCCGGCGGGGTTTCGCGGGAGCGCATCGACAACTTCCACCGCCTTGGGATGTTTGTACCGTGCGAGTCTGGCGGTCAGAAAATCGTTCAGATCTGCCGCTTCGAGCGACGACCGCTCGGTGGCTCCCGGTGGACTACGCAGGACGACGACAGCCACCGGAACCTGCCCCCACTTGGGGTGGGCCCGACCGATCACGGCGACCTCGACGATGTCAGGGTGGGCGGCCAGCGCGTTCTCCACCTCGGCGCAGTAGACATTCTCTCCACCGGAGATGATCATGTCTTTTTTCCGATCGACCACCCAGATGTAACCCTCATCGTCCTGACGCACCAGATCGCCCGAGTGAAACCAGCCCCCGGCGAACGCGTCGGCGGTGGCCTCCGGGTTATTCCAGTAGCCCGCCATCAGCGTCGGCGCCCGGTACACGATCTCCCCGACCTGACCGATGGGAGCGTCCTTCATGTCCTCGTCAACGATCCGTGCCGACACCGTCGGGATCACTTTCCCTACCGATCCGAGCTTGCGGATGGCATCTCCGCCCAACAACATGCAGGTGACCGGCGACATCTCGGTCTGGCCGAAAGCAGCGAGTATCTGCGCACCGGGAAAGATCTGCAACATCTCCCGCAGCAGCGTGTCCGATGCCGGCGCGGCACCCCAGGACAGGGTTCGCAGCTTGAGCGTGCGCGGGTTGGCCCGCTGGGCCGCGCAGACCGCCTGCCATTGCGCGGGCACCAGAAAGATTCCGGTCACCTGCTCCGACTCGAGGACATCGAGTAATTCCCCGGGGTCGAAGGCCCCCAGCGGATATATCACCGTCGGCCGGCCCAACAGCAACCCGATGATGGTGTTGCCGATGCCGGCGATGTGGAACAGCGGTACCCCGATGAAACCGATGTCGTTGTTGATGTCGGCGCCATTGGTGAACATCTGCGTCATCGCCTGACCGGCCAGGTTGCTATGGGTGAGCACTGCACCCTTCGGCCGGCCCGTCGTACCCGAGGTGTACATGATCAAGGCGGGCGAATCGTCGGGGATGTCGGGGAAGGCCCGGCCGGTCGCTGACCCTTCCCCCTCGGCCAGCACCTTTTCGTAGTCGAGGGCGGCCGGGGAATCGGGATCGTCGGCCTGGAAACCCGGGCCCGCGACTATCAACGTGGCCACGGTCGCGTCCAGCCGGCGCACCCCGGATGCCACCTCAGCCAGCACCGACTCGGTGATCATGACGCGCGCCTGACAATCAGAGACCAGGTACGCGATCTCCGGCGGCGTCATCCGGAAGTTGACCGGCACAGCGATGGCGCCCAGCTTGTTGATCGCCAGGAACGATTCGACGAACTCGGCGCGGTTGAGCATCAGCACGAGGACCCGGTCGCCGAAGGCGACGCCCCGCTGGTGCAGCGCGGCCGCCATCGCCGTCACCCGGCGGTCGAGTTCGCGCCAGGTAGTGGTGTGGCCGAGGAATCTCAGCGCGGTTTCGTCGGGCTTCATCAACGCGTGCCTGGCGACCTGGTTGGTCCAATTCCGGCGACGCGCCAGGTAGGGCTGGTCAGTAGTCGGGCCGGGCTGGCCAGATGGAATGGTCAACGTCTCGTGCTCCGTCTACTTCGCCGACAACCCGCTAGGTCGCGCCCAGCTGCTCGGCGCGGGACTTGAGGTTGGCAGCCAGGTAGTCCAGCGTGTCACCGACGGCCTTCTTCACCATCGGCTGGGGGATCGGCAGTTTGGTCTCCACCTCGAGGTCCACGGTCAGCAGGGATGTCGGGCCCACCGCGACCACCGAGAACTTCTGCTCCTGCTTGTCGAAGTGCTCGCCCTGCTGCAGAACCGTGAAGATCTCATTGTCCCCGGGGTAGTAGACCGCGGAGATGAACGTGCCCGGCAGCCCTTGCACCACCACGTCAAGTCGCAGCTGGCTGGGCCGCCCGTCGTCGTAGCGGGCCAACACCCAGCAGCCTTTGATCTCGTCGTTCCATTGCGGATAGTTCTCGAAGTCGGCGACGATCGCCATGATCGAGTCGGCGGCGGCCGCCACCTCGACAGTTTTACTTACCAGCGGCATTGGTTGAGCATATCGACCAGGGCTCAGGTTGCCGCAATGTCGACACCTAGCGGCGATGTCTGCCGCACCGACTCGTCGCGAATCAAGCCACGCAACAGCGCGGTGCTGAACTCTACGGCGATCTCCTGCGCGGTCCGTCGACCATGCGGCCGCAGCCACCGGTAGGAGCCCAGCGTCATGCCGATGTAGCCCAGAGCCAGCACGTGGGAGTCGCAGTCGTAGAACTCCCCACTGGCGATGCCGCGGTCGATCACGTCACGGACGTGCTCGTAGACCTGGGTCTCCTTCTCCCGGATATAGGCGACCTGTTCGTCGGTGAACCACTCGGTGATGTAGGGGCCCTCCTGGAAGTAGACGGCTGCGCGCTCGGTGTTGCTCGCGATGCCGACGAGCAGGCGCCGGGTGAAGTGGTAGATGGTCTCGCGGGCCGACGTGGACGGATCGTCGTGGAGTGCATACACCGTGAAGTCGGCGGCACCCTGGTAGATGTCGTACAGGATCAGCGACTTGCTGGCGTAATAGTGGTACACCGTCGCCTTGTTCAGACGGACCGCATCTGCGACGTCATCCATCCGAGTGCCGTGGTAGCCACGCGCGGCGAACAGTTTGGTGGCGACCGCCAACAACTCTTCGCGTCGGGACATCCCGTTGGTCGTGACGGTTTCAGGCATGGCGACTCACTATAGGCAGAGCGCGGAGCGCAATCGGAGCGATCCGCGGGTCAACTAACTGGTTGGTTCAGTCTAGGCGGGCCGTTGTTGTGTTGTCGCGGGTCCCGCCGGTCTACACTCCACCCAGAGCCAGCATGCAGACGACAGCTGACCGGGAGGTATAGCGGTGGACCCGAATCCGGACTACGACGCAAGTGACGAGCTGGAGTACGGCATCAACTGGTGGGCGTGGATTCTGCGCGGGGTATACCCACCACCCGCTTACCCGCCGGTCTGACCGGTCTTCTGCCCGAATCGGCGGTCGAGAACCAGAGCACGGGTGCGCCGCACCAGGACGTCGATTTCGCTTCTGCCGCGCCGCAGGGCCGTTGAGAATCTTCCGCGAAGCTCGGCGCGCCAGTCCCTCACGTCGGCGGGTTCCCGGTCGGGAGGCCACGCGATCGGCGGTTCGACGACAGCCACCGCCCGAGACGGCAGCGGGTGACTGTCTTCGCCGTAGCACTCGCCGCATTTTCGACAGCGCACCTCGTAGCGAAGACCGCTGTACTCCCTGCCGGACCGCGTCTCGATGAAGACGTAGTCGGCCACCGCCACGCATCGCGGGCAACGCGCCAGCCCGCTCTCGACCACCATGTTCACACCGAACATCGTGCGACTCTCACGGCATGCCGCATACCCAGACGGGGATGTCGATGCCGGATCGGTGCGGTTCTGAGATCAAGCGGGCCCGCTCGAAAGCCCTGCCATTACAGGGCCTTGAGTTCCTCGATGACCTGGCTGACGGACTTCTTGGCGTCGCCGAACAACATCGACGTGCCCTCACCGAAGAACAGCGGGTTATCGATACCGGCGTAGCCCGAGGACATCGAGCGCTTCAGCACGATGACCGAACGCGCCTCGTCGACGTTGAGGATCGGCATCCCGTAGATGGGCGAACTCGTATCGTTGCGCGCCGCCGGGTTGGTGACGTCGTTGGCGCCGATCACGATCGAGACATCGGTGCGGTTGAACTCACCGTTGATGTCGTCCATCTCCTTCATCGCGTCATATTCGACATCGGCCTCGGCCAGCAGGACATTCATGTGCCCGGGCATGCGGCCGGCCACCGGGTGGATGGCGAATTTGACTTCCACACCCTTGGACTCCAGCAGCGAGGCCATCTCGGCGACCGCGTGCTGAGCCTGGGCGACGGCCAAACCGTAGCCGGGCACCACGATCACCTGGTTGGCATAGGCCATTTGGATCGCGGCGTCCGCAGCGCTGGTTGCCTTGACGGTGCCCTGCTCGCCGCCGGCTACTGCACCGGCACCTCCCTGGTCACCCCCGAACGACCCGAACACGATCGCCGGGATGGACCGGTTCATCGCCACGGCCATCAGGTTGGTCAGGATCGAACCCGACGCACCCACGATCATGCCGGCGACGATCATTGCGGTGTTGTTCAGCGCCAAGCCAGCCGCGGCAGCGGACAGTCCGGTCATAGCGTTGAGCAGCGAGATGACCACGGGCATGTCGGCGCCACCGATGGGGAACACCACGAACAGCCCCATGATCCCGGCGAGCACCAGAACCAGCACGATCGTCCAGCCCGGGCTGCCCTGTCCGGCGCTCAGCCCGATGTAAACCGCGGTCGCCACCGCACCCAGCAACAGCGCCACATTGGCAATCTGAAAGAGCTTCGCGGACTTGACGAGCGTTTTCTCGACGTTCTTGGGGATCGACTCCTGCAGCTTGAGGAACGCCACCAGCGAGCCCCAGAATGACACCGAACCGACGATCGCGGCGAACAGCGACCCGACCACGAGCGCAACCGTCGGCGTCTGCTCCGGCGTGAAGTGGGCGAAACCGTCGGTCTCGATGAACTCGGCCCACGCGATCAGGGCCACCGTGCCGCCGCCGACACCGTTGAACAGCGCCACCAACTGCGGCATCGCGGTCATCTTGGTCTTCTTGGCCGGCGGCACACCGAGGATCACGCCGATGGCCAGCCCGGCCGCGATCAGGACCCAGTTGATCGCGGCGGTGTCGCGCACGTAGATCAACGTCGCCACCACGGCGATGCCCATACCTGTGGCGGCGATCCAGTTGCCCCGCACCGCGGTCTTGGGCCCGGTCAGCCCCGACAGACCCAGAATGAACATGCCGAACGCAACGATGTAGAGCACCGTGACGCCGTAGTTGACTGTTGTCGCGGTCATTTGTCGACCGCCTCAGTGTGGGTAGGTGCGCTCTTCTTGCCCTTGAACATGCCCAGCATCCGGTCGGTGACCAGGAAGCCGCCGATAACGTTGAGCGTGCCGAAGATCAGCGCCACGAAGGCGATCGCGCGAACGCCCCAGCCTGCGTCGGCAGGCAGGCCTCCGAGCACGATCAACGCGCCGAGCACGACGATGCCGTGGATGGCGTTCGTGCCCGACATCAGCGGTGTGTGCAACGTGTTGGGCACCTTGGAGATGACCGCGAACCCGACGAACCCGGCCAGCACCAGGATCGCAAGGTTGGCCAGCAATTGGTCATACATGGTCTATGAACCCCCGCTCTAGTTCTCTGTGCCGCTCGCGGCGTGTGTGACGCAGGAGGCAACCAGCACCTCGTCCTCGAAATCCGGGAGGAGAGCGCCATCGGTGATCAACAACTCCAGCAGAGCGGTGAGGTTTTTCGAGTACAGCTCGCTGGCGTGCTCGGGCATCGTGGCCGGCAAGTTCAGTGGCGAGGCGATGGTGACGCCGTGCTTGACGACGGTCCGGCCCGGCTCGGTCAGTTCACAGTTACCGCCGGTCTCGCCGGCCAGATCGACCACCACGCTGCCCGCTCTCATCCCCTGCACCGCCTCGGCAGTCACCAGCCGCGGCGCCGGGCGGCCAGGCACCAGCGCCGTGGTGATCACCACATCGAATCCGGTGATCGCCTTTTCCAACTGCTTCTGCTGCTGTGCCCGTTCGTCCTCGGACAGCTCTCGGGCGTATCCGCCCTCACCTGCGGCAACCACGTCTTCTTCACCCAAACTCAACCATTGCGCGCCCACCGACCGGACCTGATCGGCGACCTCCGGACGCACGTCATACCCGCTGGTGCGCGCACCCAGGCGCTTGGCGGTGGCCAGCGCCTGCAGGCCAGCCACCCCTACACCGAGCACCAGCACCGTCGCCGGCTTCACCGTGCCCGCAGCGGTGGTCAGCATCGGGAAGAACCGCGTCGACTCCGAAGCCGCCAACACCACGGCCTTGTAGCCGGCCACGTTGGCCTGCGAGGAGAGCGCGTCCATCGCCTGGGCCCGTGAGATCCGTGGGATCGCTTCCACCGCAAAGGCCCGTACCCCTGCCGATTTCAGCGCGGCGATCTGGTTGTCCGAGCTGCGCGGCGCCAGGAAGCCGACCAGGGTCTGGCCGCTGCGCAGTTTCGCGATCTCCTCGCTGGTGGGCGGAGCCACCTTGACCACCACATCGGCCGACCACGCATCACCGACGGTCGCACCCGCGGCGGTATAGAGGTCATCGGGCAGCAGGGCGCGTTCCCCGGCGCCGGATTCCACGATGACGGCCACCCCGCTCTTCAGCAGCGTGGCCACCGCCTTGGGGACCAAGGCAACGCGCCGTTCGTCGGCGCCGGACTCGGCGACAACGCCTACCGTCACCGTCTTCGTCTCCTGGTCCGGAGCGGCGGATTCGACTTCTGTCATGGCGACTTAGATCTCTTCTGTCGTTTTACGTGTTTCGCCCCACGGTGCTCCGACGCGGGTGCGCCGTGGGATAGGTGATCGATCAGACACCATAACCGTTGAGCCCATGCAGAGCCGATTCCGCACCTTGAGCATCTGCACAGTTCAGCGGCCGAAAGCCGGGGCTTCGACTCCTGCAGCACCCGGCCGGACCGGCATCATCAAAGGCAGTGGCGCCGAATGGCATCATCGCGCAGTTGTCCGACAGCAGCATCAGACTGTGACGACCGCCACGGTGGGCAGGTCATTCTTGGTTTCTCTGCGGATGTCATATCGTGACTGGTATGGACTTCGAGATGTCGGCCAAGGGCCAGGACTACCACGGCCGACTCGTGGACTTCATGACCGAATTCGTGTTCCCGGGCGAGGAGGCCTACGAGCGCTACCGCCACGAGGCAGGTCCCGACGACCACACCGTCCCGCCCGTCGTCGAGGAGCTCAAGTCGCTGGCCAAGGAGCGCGGGTTGTGGAACCTGTTCCTGCCCTCGGAGTCGGGGCTGACCAACCTGGAGTACGCGCCACTGGCCGAACTGTCCGGGTGGAGCATGGAGCTGGCGCCCGAGGCCTTGAACTGCGCGGCACCTGACACCGGCAACATGGAGACGCTGCATCTGTTTGCCACCGAGCAACAGCGCACGCAGTGATTGCAGCCGCTGCTCAACGGTGAGATCCGCAGCGCATTCGCGATGACCGAGCCCGCAGTGGCCTCCAGCGACGCACGCAACATCGAGACGACCATCTCGCGCGACGGTGGCGACTACGTCATCAACGGTCGCAAGTGGTGGATCTCCGGCGCAGCCGACCCGCGTTGCAAGATCCTGATCGTGATGGGGCGCACCAACCCCGAAGCCGCGAGCCACCAACAGCAGTCGATGATCCTGGTGCCCATTGATACGCCGGGGGTTTCAGTCGAGCGGTCTCTGCCGGTCTTCGGTTGGCAGGATCAGCACGGGCACTGCGAGATCAGCTTCGACAACGTCCGGGTGCCGGCGTCAAATCTGCTCGACGAGGAGGGCAGCGGATTCGCCATCGCCCAGGCCCGCCTCGGGCCCGGCCGCATTCACCACTGCATGCGTGCGATCGGGGTGGCCGAGCGGGCGTTGGCACTGATGGTCGACCGGGTGAACAAGCGCATCGCCTTCGGCAAGCCCCTGGCCGAGCAGGGCGTAGTCCAGCAGCAGGTTGCCCTGTCACGCAACGAGATCGACCAGGCCAGGCTGCTATGTCACAAAGCGGCATGGACGATCGACCAGCACGGCAACAAGGCCGCCCGCAACGAGGTCGCGATGATCAAGGCAGTCGCACCTCAGATGGCGTGCAACGTGATCGACCGCGCTATCCAGGTTCATGGTGCCGCCGGGGTCAGCGATGACACCCCACTGGCGCGGCTCTATGGCTGGCACCGCGCGATGCGGTTGTTCGACGGGCCCGATGAGGTGCATATGCGCAGCATCGCCCGCGCCGAACTGGGCCGGGAGAAAGGCGCCTTCGCCGCGGCGGTGACGGGCTAGTGGTACCGGCCGGCGGGCACGAGTTCGGAGAACTTTCGGGGGCATGGAATTTCCGAGATGTCTCCGAGCTGGCGGGCATCGCTCCCGGCCGTTTTTTCCGGGCCAGCGAACTGTCCAAGCTGAACGATGCCGGCCGCGCCGCGCTGATGGGATACGGAGTCACCGACGTCGCGGATCTTCGCACCCTGAGCGAGCTTGAGAGGCACGGCGCCGGGCTTGTGCCTGCTGCGGTGGACATCCACCACCTGCCGTTCGTCGAGGCCAAAGCCTCCGACGGCGAGTCCCCGCACGAACACGCATTCCGGCAGATGATGCTCGACAAGCCCTCCGACGAATCGGTCTCCGACGCCGCGGCGCGATACATGACCGAGGAGTATGTGCGCATCGCGGCGGCCCCACTGGCGCAGCGCGCCGTGCACCGGGTGGTGACCCTGCTGGGATCAGAGCGCCGGGTGCTGGCCCATTGCTTCGCAGGCAAGGACCGCACCGGGTTCACCATTGCGGTCGTACTGGAGGCCGCCGGAGTTGGGCGTGACGAGGTCATGGCTGACTACTTGCGCAGCAATAGCGCCGTGCCGCAATTACGGGAGACCATCCTGGCCAAGTTGCGCGAGCGGACTACCGAGGCGCCCGAAGTTCTGGAACTCGCTCAGGCCAGGCTCACCGAGTCGGTCCTGGGCGTACGCGAGGAGTACCTCGACACCGCTCGCCGCACGCTGGATGACGAATTCGGTTCGCTGGGAGGCTATCTGGCGGCCGCCGGCGTCACCGATGAGGATCTCACCCGCCTGAGGGCTGCCCTCCACGACTGACCTGCGTCATCTTCCCCGCCCACCACACACCCGGCCAGCCCACGACTGACCTGCGTAACGCCAAGCAGATTCCAGGCCCACATCCCCACCACTGCGTTACGCAGAGTCCATTGTTGACGCCGTAGGAGTATTCGGGAAAGTGATAACCGTTGAATCCGATTGCGGCGCTACGGCTCGGATAGGGTTGCCGACGGCCTAGAACCTCAGGTTTCGCAGCAGGTCGTACACCCCGGCAATCCACAGCAGCATTGGGATCATCGCGGCGATCCCTGCGCCGTCGAGCAGCTCGAGAGCCCGCTTGGTGACTGGCGATACCCGTCGGATGCCATCCGTTGCACCAATCAAGATCACCGCGACCAGAACCAACGCGGCGTACAAAGCCATCACCAGCCAGGCCCGCTCCGGGTACCAAAGGCAGAGCCGCACCATCAACCCGGTCGGAATCGACGCTGCCGCTGCCAACAACGCCCAGGCACACCAGCGGTCGGCGTATAGCCGCGACCGGAAGCCGCATATGACCGTAACCAGACCGGCCACGATCAGGCTGTGCACAAAGAAGTGCCCCTGGACCACAACAGCTATTGCCCCCGCCGCAAGAACCAGCGCACCTGCGGCGAGGAACCCGATCAGTAAGCGTTTTGCCAGTCGGCTCCGCTCAGTCAGGCGGGCCGCCGACCCCGGCGCCGATGCAATGATCGCCTGCCAGGTCTCCGACTCCTCCGACGAATCTGTTGACGAAACAGGTTCCAGCAGATCGCTATTGGAGACTGACTCGCCCGGCGCTGGGATGGGAGGCAGCGCGATCCGTGCAACAGCTACGGTGAGTTTCGCCGAGTTGGTCACGATGATCAACCCGAAGGCAATCGCACCTGTCGGCACCCAGCCGCCCCATCCGTAGCCGAATGCCACCGCCGCAAGAGTCACGGCCGTCGCTATCACCGCCAGGAACGCGGCCACTTCGGCGCGCTGTTTCGGGCCACCGCGCGTCCCCAAGACCAACAACAGGACCAGCGAGCCCACGCCTGCGATCTGTGGTGCCCCAAGTGTCTCCACACCGCGCGGCAACGGCACAGCCAGCGTGACCGCAGCCCCCAGCGTCACAAACGAGGAGACCAACAGACACTCGGCGATATCGAGGTTGCGGTAGCGATTCTGTGCGAACATGCCGCCGCTCATAAGACCCAGGCCCAGGACACCCAGTGCGAGGGCCCACCACCAGGAGCGACCCGTGGTAGACCACGACTGGACCGCAACCGCGGCGACGATCAGCGCCGCCAGGGGTAGCGCCAATCCGACGAACCGATACAGCGCTTGGCGATTGAACTCCAGCGTCTCGTCCAGCACCGCGATCGCGTCGATCACGTCCTCGACTAATGGCCGGTAACGTTCGGTGCGCGTGACCGGTACCACGGTCAGAAGGGATCCGTCGACCACCCCTGCATCGGCCAGTGACGCGCTGATCTTGATCGGCGGCGCACCGGGACGCGCGAGACTCCAGACGCCCTGGGCGTTGAAGTCAAAGCCCGCCAACGCAGCTTCAGGAGTGCCTCCGAGGATTTCGGCCAACACAGCGACCATCTCGTCGACATAGGCCTCGATCGGCGCGGCCGAGGGCAGCACAAGATCGGTCGTGCGCCGACCTGTCAGGATCGTGACTCGCGTGGTCGACGGACCGAGTGACGCGATGCCCGACGATGGCTGGGGCGCGGTCGTCGCCGTCAACGCCGTTCGAGTCTGTCGAAGTCATCGGAGAGGGCCGCTGCCAACTCGACGACTCTCCGTCTGAATTCCTTTCCTAAAAGCTGGAATTGGATGACGGTGCCGGCTGCAATGTGCCTATCCCACGGGAGCACGATTACTCGGCCCGTTGGCACATGCCTCTCGAACTGCTCGACCAGATCCTGGACGTCGAGGTTGGGCTTGCCCGGCACAACGTGATTAACCACCACGCACGACCGACCCAGCAAGTGCTGATATCCATTCTGCCGCAACCAGTCCATTGTGATCGCCGCTTGCCGAGCGCCGTCGATCGAGGCGCTGGCTACGATGACCAGTCCTGACACCGTCGACAGCACGCCGCGCGCAGCCGGCTGGAAGAGGCCCGCGCTGCCGTCGGCCAGGACCAGGTTGTAGTAGCGCGAAGCGATCTCGGTCGCACCCTGCCAGTCCACGTCGCTGAATTCGCGCCTCGCCGCGCTGTACTCCTCAGACGAGAGTACTTCCAGGTTCGAGCTGTTCATGCTCGTGTATGCCCGAATATCGTTGTAGCGGTGCAGTTCCTTGTCGGTCAACAGATCGGCGATCGTAGCGGCCGACTGCCGGCCAGTCCGATCGGCGAGGTTGCCACCGTCGGAATCCGCATCGACTGCAAGGATTCGATCGCCCCGGATCCTGGCCAGCGCCGAGCCGAGAGCCACCGTCACTGCGGTCTTGCCCACTCCACCCTTCAGGCCGAACACACCAATCTGGTACGAGTCCCGGGCATTTCGCCGGATGCGGGCGTGTAGGTCCATCTCGTACAGCTCGTCCGGCGAGAGCCCGAGGTTGAAGCGAGTCGCCAGGTGGACCCAATGCCGCCAGCCACGCTGCGGCGGCAGCTTCACCGCGCTGCGTACGCCGACGTGCGACAGGGCGTCTATCGCGCGGTGATTACCTATCGTCGCCGCCGACGTGGGTGCTGGCTGCGCAGCGGACCGCCGAGGAGCCTCGCCGTGCGCGACGTGCGCAGACTGCGCAGAGGCGGGCGCCGGATAAGATGCCGCAATTGGGGCGGGACCGTGCTGCTCATAGCGCGCGCCCGTGGGGGCCGAGACCTGCGTTGCCCGCATCATCCCGTTGCTCGGAATACGCTGTGGGTCCGTACTGTTCGTCTGCGGAATTTGGCAGGTGACCTCAGTCTGCCGGGGCGCAGGCACCTCAGTGCGCTGCGTGGGCGGGGCCGTGCCGGGCATGGCGGGAGGAGCTGCATCGTTTCGTGACGCATCTTTTGGGGCTGTCGCAATTCCCGGGCCCGCTGGCGGGGTCTCGCGGTCTACATCCTCGTCGACCGTTTTCACGGCGTCCGGGGAATGGAAGAGCCGGTCATAGTCGGCCGACATGTGTACCTCTCAAGTGTTTGGCATGGGCCACGCGGTGGGCGATCGCATGATGATGTCGGGCGATCGCCCACCGCCGTACCCCACCGCGCTTACAGGCTGAAACTTCCCTCGACACCTCTCTCAGCGGTTCCCATGGTGGTACCGGCGTTGCTGACTGCCTGCCCGAGATTTTGCAGGGCAAGGTTCAGTTCCTGGGAATTCATATCCCAGCGCTGCTGGACGGCCTGATACGCGATCGAGCCGGTACCGTCCCAGGCGCCTTGGAGCCGGGCGAGCGATCCCTGGCCCTCGTCGAGCAGGCCTGCCGTCCGACCCACCGCCGCGTGGACCTCGGTCGAGGCGGCCTCGATCGCACCGAAGTTGTAGTTAATAAGCCCCACGTGTTTTCTCCGTTTCCGTGTTGTTGCAGTGTGCGCGTGAGTTGACCTAGATCTGCATCCGCGAAGCGAAATCGTCTGCGTTATTCGCGTCGGCGTTGAGGTACGAGGTACCGCTGGTGTGGATATTTTGCGAGATGTCGGTGAGCAGACGGATCTGCTGGCTCGACGCCTCCTGGAATCGCAACAGCGCAGCCTGCGCGGCCTGCCCCGCGCCTTCACTGTGCAGGCTCTGCGCAAGACCCGCGGCGGTGGACTCGACTTGGGCGAGGACGGACTGAAGTTCGCCCGAAATCCGGTCGAAATTCGCCGCCTCCGCCATGAGCTGCGGAGTATCCGCATTCACCAATGCCATCGCTGACCTTCTCTCTGTGTAATGTGCTCCCGCCGACGTGGCGGGCCCTTTCGACTCAGGCGGTCGGCAAGCTGTGGGGGACGGTCACCAGTCGTCCTCGTCGTCTTCGTTGAGGTCGTGTTCCAGTGGCGCCGGTGCATTCAGGCCCGTCTTGGTGCCGCCGCTCTTCCCGCGCTGTCCCGGCATCCCCATCAGACCGCCGCCGCCCATTCCGCCAGCTCCGACGGGTGCCAGCCCGGCCGCCCCACCTCCCGCTGACACACCCGCTCCAATAGCTATAGGGGATGACCTGGGCTGCAGGTCATTTCCGATCAGGTTCGACATCAGTGGAGTGCGAGCGGCAGTGCCCCCCGCTCCCGGCAGCGACGCCGCGCGGACCATTCCGGACCCGGCCGCGGCTCCGGTTCCTCCGAGCGCGGGATGATTGGAGAATGGAGCAGCGCCGAGCATCCCGACTTGCGCATTGTTGTCGCCACCACCCGCTCCACCCATCTGCCCGAACATCGATGACACCTGCTGCAGCGGCTGAGTGAGCTGCTGGAACGGCTGCGTCACCCCTTGCAAGGTCTGCTGCGGCAGCTGTCCGAGCGTGGAGCCGAGCTGGGAAGCCAAGTGCATTACTTGCGACGGATCCTGTTGCAGTCCTTGAGGCCGGCTAGCCTGCGAACGGCCCGGGTCGGCGGCCGCCGCGACGAGCTGGCCAACCCGGCCACTCTTGAGTGCGGCCTCGTCAGCCTTACCCTGGCCGCTGACGCTCGTGAACACCGCGGTGCGAACCGCGGCGCTACCCGTCATCGGAGCAGCGCCGGCCATACCCACCGCCAGCGCCGATTCCACCCCGCCGGGCGCAACGATGGGTGCGGGTGGAGCGATCGGTTCGAACGTCGAGTTCAACATGGTCTCGGCTTGGTAGGCACCCATTACGGTCGCCGCCTGCTCCCACATCCGCGCGTAGTCAGCTTCGTTGAGCCCGATCGGCACAGTGTTGACACCAAGGAAATTGGTCGCATTGAGCACTGCGTTGGTGACGTGGTTGAGCTCGATCTCCGGCAGCTGCGGCGTGGTCGCCAACGCGCTCGAGTAGGCGGTGGCCTGGGCTGCCGCCTGCAGGGCACGCTTCTGTGCCTGCAGCGACAGCCCCCTCAGCCAGGTAACCATCGGCATCGAAGCCTGGACGGCCCGCTCACTACCGATGCCCTGCCACAACTGGGCCAGCGACGCCAGGCTGGCCGCCAGTTCGTCAGCCTGCGTCTCCAGCGAGATCCCCAGCGTCTCCCAGCCTGCGGCAGCCTGCATCATCGGCGCAGGGCCGGCTCCGGCCATCAGGCGCGAAGTGTTCACCTCCGGAGGGAGTGCACCCCAGATCGGTGGGACGGGCAATGCCAGCGCAGCCATAGCGAACTCGACTCGTATCGGGAATCCGTCTCAGATCAGCGTCCCGCCGTTCTCGCCATCAACCGCTTGATATACGCCAGCGATCCGGATGACTGCGGCGCCGGCGCGGGCGATCTCTTCCTGAGCCAGTGCGTTGATTCCCAGAGTCTGCACGCCTTCGGCCATGAAGGCCGCGCTCGCCAGAACCGACACTTCATCCGAGCCGGCTGGAGCGAGCGCGCTGACCCCGACGGCCGCCGCGGTTCCGGTGGCCAAACCGCGGGAACCATTGGCCGTGATCTGACCGCCGATGCCTATAACGCCCGCATTGTGGGTTAGTGATTGCATTTGCTGCACTCCTCACTCTTAAAAACGCATTCATGGTCGTAGCCGCCGCCTCACCGGCTGTGATATCCCTGTGAAGGTGCTGCGAAATTCCTATTTCGTCCCGTTCACAGGCCACTCAGCGTTTGCTGGTTGCTCTATCGATCGATACTAACGGCCATACGAGAGTGCTGCCGACACTTATTCTTCCGGCGGATCCACATACGCCGCTTGAATCACTTCCTTCCCATCCGGCGCCAGGAAGAATGCCTGGCCAGGCGGCCGATTCTTGACCAAGATCTCCCGCGAAGGAAAATCCTGTTTCTCTCCTGACAAGAACATCGTCGGGGTACCCGCGCCGTACGCAGCGCCCACGAATTTATCCATCGTTGCCCGATACGCCTGGCTCATCTGGCAGGTCACGATGAGGTGTAATCCAATATCTGCGGACGCCGGAATCAACGGCGCGAGTGGCGCCATCGGCGACACCATCCCGCCGGCCGCCACGATCATGTGCCAGTCATCGACCAGCAACACGATGTCCGGACCCGTCCACCACGACCGCGCTCGCAGCTGGGAAGGCGTCAGTTCGGCCGAGGGCAAACGTTTGGTCAGGTTGAGTGCCAACGCCTTAACCGCCGCTTCCAGCGTCGTGTGGTTTCGGTTGATTGCGCCTGCCGACAGCAAGTGCGCGGCGGGGACGGCCTCCAACAGACCTGACCGGTAGTCGGCGACCATAAAGCGCACCTGTTCTGGGCTGTTCCGCGCACAGATTGCCCGAGCTATGGCATGGGCGATCGTCGTCTTGCCAGACTTGGATGCGCCGAAGATCAGCTGGTGCGGGCTCGCGTGCATGGTGTTGTGCGTAACGGTCAGATCCGACTCGCGTATGCCGACCGGAATACTCCAGCGGGTCCGGTAATCCGATTCTGGGCCCGGAGGGTTGGGGTCCAGCTGGTGCAGATAGATCCGTTCGGGCAATACGCGCACCCGTGGAGCCTCGTCCCGATGACGAGCGGTAATCGCCTGCACCGCAGCCGAGATCGCAGGCACCAGGGCCTCGGCGCTGTGCACTCCGTCCAGTCGCGGCACACCGATCATCAAGTGGTGTTTGTCTGTCGAAACAGCGCGTCCCGGGCGGTTCAGCGGGATCTCGCGCGTGACGCGGTCCACCTGAGTCTCGTTGACATCGCCGAGCCGAAACTCCACCTTGGTGCCCAGATAGTCACGGACCCGGGCCTTGAGTTCCGTCCAGCGGAGCGTCGAGATAACGGTGTGCACGCCGTACGCCAGTCCTTGGCCGGCGATGTCCTGCACCACGGCTTCGAGATCGGTGAACTCGGCAGCGAATGCCGGCCAACCGTCGATGACAAGGAACACGTCGCCGAAAGGGTCCGCCGATGCCGGATGATCGGGATCATCGCGCATCTTCCGGTAGTCGACCATGGAACCGACCCGGTACTGCTTGAACTTCTGTTCACGTTGCCGCAAAACGGCTTTCACCTCGGCAACCAACCGCATAATGCGGTCGGGTTCGGCCCGAGTGGCGACCCCACCTACATGCGGAAGATCCTCCAGGTACATGAGACCGCCACCGCCCATGTCAACGCAGTAGAATTGCAGCTGGCGCGGTGTGTGCGACCCCGCACCTGACAGGATGAGCGTCTGCAGGAAAGTGGACTTGCCCGTCTGCGGGGCGCCGCCAACGGCGATGTTACCGGCCGCAGTAGCGAAATCGATGCCCCACACTTCCTGGCGGTGCCTGCGCGGTTCATCCATGACTCCCAGACCGATCCGAAGAGGGCGGCGGTCATAGTCGCGGGAGATCAGCTCGTTTACCGGCGTGGGATCGGCTAACGGCGGCAACCACATTCGGTAGGCATGGCTTTCGCCGGTGCCGAGTTGGTCGAGGACGGCTTCGCGCAGCACCTTCTGATCTGGCTCGCAGGACTTCATGGTGTCACTGACGCGTCGAGCATCGGAGCGGCGGTGAAGCGATGGATGCGGGCGCTACTCGCGGCCGTATCCGGCGCCGCGTCACCCTCGATGGCCGTCAGCGCCGTGGGCACATAGGGGTTGCCGGTGTAGACGCTCTGGAATTTCACCGGGTCCTCCATTCCAACCCGCACGAATCCCACGCCGCTCTCCTTGTTCGAGATGTACTGCGCCTCTGGCGTTCCGATGACAGCTTTGGACTCCGCGGAACTGGTGGTACGCAGAGCAATCCGATACGTGAGGTTGGGTTCGAGCTTGTCGATGCGGGTTCCGCCGGTGTTCAGCGACTGGGTCGCGAGCAGCAAGTGCACCCGCAGCGACCGCCCGACACGGCAGATCCGGTCGAATAGTCCGATGAAGTCCGGATGGTTCTGCAGAAGCTCCGCGAATTCGTCCACCACAACGAACAGTGTTGGCAGTAGGGGAAGCTCGGCTCCGCGCTCCCGATACTTCTCATACTCGGCTACCCCCGACAGTGCACCGGCCGCGCCAACCTGGATTCCCGCTTGCCGCAGGATGGACTGCCGGCGGTCCAGTTCACCGCTGAGCACCTCCCCCATCCGGCTGACGAGCTCTGCTTCTTCCTCCATGTTGGTGACCACCGCCGCAGTGTGTGGCAGCTTCTCCATTCCCAGAAAGGTCGAGCCGCCCTTGAAATCTGTGAGTAGGAAGTTCACCTGGTGTGGATGATGCGTCGCAGCCAGTGAAAGAATGAGTGTACGAAGGAATTCTGATTTGCCTGAACCGGTGGTGCCGATGAGCATGCCGTGCGGTCCGGCGCCGAACTCAGCGCCTTCCTTGATGTCGAGATGCATGACTTCACCAGTCTTGAGCTCGTGACCAAACGGGATCCGAAGCCGGTCGCGGTCGTTGTCGGTGAGCATGCGCCAGCGCGCTGGTATCACCTCCTCGATGGACTGCGCGCCGACGATCTCGTGCCATTCGGTGGCGACCCGCTTCTGCACTCGGGTGTTCTTGTCGATCACCGTTCCGGTGATCGACCAGCCCGCCAGCTTTCGCGCAACCCGGTCGGCCTGACCCGCCGTCATCCCGTCCACCCGGCTTGCCACCTGCCGGAAGGTCTGGGCCGGCAACCGGTCATCGGCCATGCCGTTCTCGTCAACCCGAATCCGATAGCCCGGGCCGCGATGGTTGCCCCACGTGATGACGCTGACCCCCGATCGGCCGTCCACTGGGAAACCCGCTGTGCCACCGGTCAAGTCGATGACCACCACGTACGGCCCGCTGGGGTTGGCGTCCGCGGTGTGTGGCCCACGCCCCATCAGGTCGCTCAGCCCATCAGGCCGGCTGAACACCATGCGTATCGGACCGGCCGCATCGGTGTCGGACGGGTGCTGGACGTGTGGCAGCCACTTCAGCCATGCCCAGTCCGGGTCGTCGGGGCGTTCGATCAATACCCGGATCTGAAGGACGTCAGGTGGGTGAAATACCGCTAGATGGCAGATCATCGCCCGCATGAGCCCTGCGGCGACCTCCAGGTTGCCGCCCACTGCGATCATCGGAAACATTCTCAGCTGCACCAGCTTCGGGCAGTCATGGATCAGACCGTGGGTGCGCAGGAATTTCGTGACCCACATGTGGCTGACCGGTTCGAGGTGCGGCTGCGGGGCACCCGCGGGGCCTCCCAACTCACCACCTACCGCGGGTTTGAGCAGGCGATCTACCGCGGGCTCGGATCCGGTGCCGATCCGGGTCGCCGCGTAGAAGTCGGCGCTTGCGGCCCGCGACCATTGGCGGTGAGTACCGATGATCGACAACAGATCGTCCGGATGCGGCGCGTGGTAGTTGAAGAATGTCACCTGAGCGGCGGCCGAGGAGGTGACCCGGGTTCGTAGCCCTGCGAGATAGCGGAGGTATTCCTTACGGTCGGCGTTGATCTCGGGCACCTTCTTGCCCCCGCTGCCGCCGCTGGCCACCAGCCCCACGGCCGCCATCACCATCATCAGCGGCATCATCAGCATGTACGGCGACAGCTGTCGAACTCCACTGAAGATCATGATCGCGATCATGCCGAGCATGCACCCGCCCAGTACCCACGGCATCGCCTTCTGCATGCCTGAGGGCGGGATGTCAATCCCGAGGTCGTCCGGCGGGGTGACGTTGATCTCACCGGGAGTCAGGCGTGGCCCTCGTTTGATGGTCGGAGTGAACTTCCGTGTCGTCATCGGCCGCCTCCGTTGCTGGCTCCGGCTGGAACCTGCTGGTAGGCATTGATGTCGGCCGCGACTTTGCGCGGATTGGGATTCGCCGGCAGCGTGTCGTGTTCGACCAACGCCGCCTCCTTGGACAGCACGGGACCGTCGATCAGCAGGCTGACTACCTGCCAGGGCGCTGTCCTGGGCGAGTTCAGCGCCAGCTTCGCCGCCGTCTCGGTGTTCGGTATGCCGTAGCGCACACCCTGCGGGTCGACGTAGTACAGGCTCTCGCCGTAGCGGGGGTCTGGTGACTGCACCTGGATGTACCGGCCGCCGGTGATGTGCACCGTGGCGTCCTTGCTGATCTGTCTGATCCCCGTCTCGAGCGACGGGGTAGGCAGTGGCAGGCGGCGGCCCGCGATCACCGTTGTTTTCGGGGCGTGGTCCCCGGGCTCGCGGTGCCAGGCCCAGCACAGCGTGGGGATCTCGTGGCGCAAGAGAATCTTCATCGGAGAGTCCGGCAGCGGCGAACTGTAGACCTGCTCGACCACGCGCGCGACGGCGCTCGGTTCTACGGAGGGAGGCGAGATCAGACCATACGAGTTCGTAGCGCGCAGCGCTGCGGCAGTGGTGTCATTGACTTTTGCCACACCGTTGGGCAGCACCACGAAATATCGTTCGCCGGCCTGCTCACGCGATCCGGTTTCGGTCTTGAACACCGAGCCGATCACCAGTTCTGGCGGCAAGCCCAACGAGTTCGGCGCTCCGCCGCCGGGAATGTCGGGCAGCCGCCACGGCCCTGCATTGGGCAGCGCGTTGAACAATCCCTCCGAGATCGGAGTGGACCTCGCTGTAACCGGCACTCCCACTGCAGAAGTGACCGCACGGTCGGCAAGGTCGATGGCATGGCGGCCCGCGGGTGTGACGAGCCAGTCTTGGTTCCTGTAAGAGATCAACATGCCTTGCTGGGGACTCATCGGCCCGACCGACGAGTCCAGCGACAATGGGGAGATCAGCACCGCCGAGTCGACGGCCGGCGCGACGCTCTCGGGCTTGACGACCGTGTCGCACACAACCCATCGCGACTCAACCGACCCTGACACCGGGGTGGCGTACGGTGCCCCTGGTATGCCGAGCGGCGGGCCCTTCGGCATGCTGTCGAGTTCGTCGGACTTGACGGCGACAGGCTTCCCGCTGCTGCCGAGGATCAGCCGTGCCGATGTCAGGTTGTAAACGGGCCTCAGCTGACCAGCGCCCGGGAGAACCACGAAGAGTTGGTTGGTATTGCGGTCGACCAGAAGGCTGTCCCCGCCGCGCTTTCCGAGGGGCTTGAAGTAGGCGAGAAGTGCGGCGCCCAGGCAGATCAGCACCGCGAGCACGATGCCCGCTGCCACCGCGCGGCTGTAGAACTGGAGCGGATCGTCAAACATTCGGGTGTCGCGGCGCACGATCGCATGCTCCACGCGGCGCAGCAGGAAGCGCCAGCCGCTGACCTGCACCTTGGTGGTTAGTCGAAATCCTGGCATGGTCTACTCGCTGAGGTTGAGTTGATTGTGAACCGACGTGATCGCCACGGCCATGTCTTCCCCGCAGATCTCACTGAGTTCCTCGATAGCAAGTGAATCGACGTCCGCCGACTGGGCGAGTCGCATATCGCGGATCTGTTCGCCGGCTTCTACGAGCCGGCGCGCGTAGCGGCCGTTGCCGGCAACATCGAGGGCGGGTTTTCCGTTCGTGGTGCTCTGGATCAGCAGCGCTGCAGCCTCCAGCACCTGCTCGGCGGCATCGTCTGTGAAGCACGAATCATTATTGTCAGCAATGCCTTTGGCGATATCCACGATTTCATCGGCGGAGTAGGAATTGAACTCCAGGCGGGTGGAGAAACGCGACCGCAGTCCCTCGTTGGTTTCCAGCAGTCGATCGATGTCGTGGCCGTATCCCGCGATGATCACCACGAGTCGATCGCGGTCGTTCTCCATCCGGGCTAACAGCGTGTCCAGTGCTTCGGTGCCGAATGGGTCGGCGCGTCCATCGCGCTCCTGCACCAGCGTGTAGGCCTCGTCGATGAACAGCACGCCACCCATCGCCCGGTCAATGGTTCTTGCGGTCTTCACTGCTGACTGTCCCTCATACTCGGCGACGAAGTCCTTGCGCGCAGCCTCAACGAGTTTCGGCTCGCCGATCACTCCAAGACCGGCGAGAATGTTTGCGACGACGCGCGCGATGGTCGTCTTGCCCGTACCTGGCGGGCCGGTGAAGACCATGTGCTTCGACGCTTGCGCCACCTTCATTCCGCGGGCAGACCGAACCTTGGCCATCTGCGTGGCGGCGCGATAGCGCTCAATCTGCTCCTTGACCCGGGCTAGCCCGATCTGTCGATCCAGCTCGGCTTGAGCCTCAGCCAGCAACCGCTCCCTGCCCGAGTTGTCCGTTTCGACAGTGGACGGATCCCACGGGTCACGCCTGGCCGCGATCATCTCCGCCGTCGTCGTCTCAAGCCGGTACCCAGGATCCCTCAGTGCGGCCGCGACTTTCGGAGAATGGTGCGTAGCCTGCAGCCATTCGAGCAAGGCGGTAGCCGCTTCCTCGTTGCCCTGGGCCCGGCGGGTCATCGCCAGGAACCAGGCGATCACCGGAGCGCACGCCTCGCCAGCGGATGACGAATTCGACTCCACAAGACGGCGTTCGGCCTCAGTGAACAGCCCGAGGTTGGCTGCGGCGACGCCGTGGGTCACCCCGGCCGCCGACGCCAGGAACTTGTCCGGCCACGATATCGCGCACCGGACCTCTTCCATCACTTCTGTCCACCGTTGTGCGGCGCCGTAGATGACAGCCCTGACCCAGGAGACCAAGTGCTCAGCACCCGCGGCGGGCGCCGCGTCGAGCGCCTCCATCGCGTCGGTGTAGTTCCCCTCGGCGGCCTCGCTGACCGCGAACCCCATCGTGATGGCCAGCGGGGAGTTCACCGGATACGTGAAGTCGCCGTACTGGCCCCCGATCGGCACCCGGGCAGCCAGGCTGTTCATCGATATCTCCGCAGCCCCCACGAGCTGCCCGAAGTTCTTCCGCGAGTACCACGCCCTGAACATCGTCACCCGATCCGTGTTTCCGCATCGGATTCGTCCCACCCAAGCGTCACAGGCAGTTTCGTCAAGCTCGGTGATCTCGGTGAACATCTCCAGAGACCGCGCAGGCGAAGTGGAGAGCATGCCGACCGCAGCGGCAAACATGCGTTCCAGCTGCTCCGTCATTCCTCACCTGCGTAGCGCGCTCTGAACAGCTCGGCGCGTACAGCGTGGGCTTGTTCTGGAGTGGGAAGATCCAGCTCGCGGTTCAGGAAGTCGCGGGTGGCAACGTTGTCATGGCCGTGTTCACGCATACCTTCCAGCATGAAAGTGTATTGCGCCGACCTGGCGTCCTGGGTGGCCAGCCCGGCAATGACCACGATCTCCTCGGCCAGGAGCGCCTCGGTCAGGGTGGTCACGTTGGGCGAAAGGTCGATCTGGTGCACGCGGCCGTCCACCAAGGTCGTCACTGTCACCGTTCCCGGCGGGTTCGTGACCTCGAACATGGGCGTTGCGAGGTCGTCACTAACGCCGACAGGGTCGTGATAGTCGCGAGAGTCTACGTGGGCGAAGAAGTCCGGCGTGCCCCGCTCGGATTCGCCAGATGCGGACGGGGGCATGTACCCGCCGAGGACAACGGCAAGGTCGGCCTCGCCGGGGTCTTCGACGGCGGCGCTGAAATCCAGCGCCGCCAGATCGCTCTGGTCCCCATCGTCAGGGGCGCCGGGCAGGGGCAAATCCACCGTCTACCACCGTCCCTGGTCTGGGTGCACAGCACCAGAGCCGACGACCGCGGCGTCATGATCAACGGCGACATTGTGGTCGAGCCACACTCGGGAGGGCAGGAACTCCACCAACCCGTTCAGCGCGCGCTGGAGATTCTCCTGGTTGCCCGGCAGGAAGCTGCCGTACAGCTCGCCGTTGACCCGTCGCGGAATCGACACGATTCTGCCGAGGGCCGAATCGAGGACACCCGCCCCCACCCCCGCATGCGCGTAAGTCCCCCCGGGGTGCCTTTCATTGGCGGTGATCTCCACCCAGCTATCGGGGTTCTCCGTCGCCTCCGCATAGATGCGTGCCGACGAATGGGACAAACCGTACCTGCCGAGTTGTTTGACGGTACAGGTCCCGGACAACTCCTCCGCGAGTCCGGTCAATGGCTCGACGTTGGCCGGCGTTGCGTTTCCGATGACGAGGTTCACCATGCCCGCCAGGCCGATCTGCGGAGCGACTCGCTGCAGCACAAGCATGTCTTCATCTCGCGCTGCGACAACATGGCGTTTGCCTCTGCGACAGACGACGAAACGAACAAGTTTGCCTCCGGCATCGCCTCGCCACCAGCGACATTCCAGAGTACGGTCGGGCCTGCTGAGGGTGTCGGCGATCGCCGCGACTTCGGGATGTGGGTCGCCCGACGGTGTCAAGATTCCTTGCGCGGTCAGGTCGCGGGTCACCTGATCCCATACGACCGCGCGTTGATCTTCGTAGGGTATGTTCGGCCGGATGCCAAGGGCCAGAGGGAAGTCCACGAGGTGGAGTCGATCGGCGAGGACCAGCATGCCGTCGATGGTGACTTCGACACCCACCACGTCGTCGTAGTGGGTGGGTCCGGCGTCTCCCATGACCGGGCTGGCCATCAGCGTGGGCGCCGTGGCGCAGTCGGACCGGACCGCAGCTGTTCGTCGAGGCGCGCAACTGATGCAAGATCGGTCGCCTCATATCGGTCGGCAGCGGCGGTCAGATTCCCACTCAATGCTCGCGATTCGCCGGCCATGCTGTCTCTGGCCTCGCGCCGTGCCTGCTGGATCGCCTCGATGGCGTCGGCAGTGGACGACGAGATCACGCCATGGGATGCGCGCACGGAACTGGCCACGCCGGATGCAGCGTCGGCGGCCAGGACTATCTCAGCGGCCGCCTGGCCGTGCTTGGCCGCCAGTTCGCGTAATCGGGCGGTCGTCACCTGAAGTGCTTCGGGGGACATTAACGTGTCGCCTCCTGCTGTGTCGTCTTCTTCTGGTGTGTCGTCTTCTTCTGGTGTGTCGTCTTCTTCTGGTGTGTCGTCTTCTTCTGGTGTGTCATTGCGGTGGTCTCGTCGCAGCCGGCGGCACCGACGCAGTCGGCGGCTCCGCGGGGTTCTTCGAGTGAGGCTGCGACGCTTCGGGTTCCGCAACAACATCAGGTGTGGCGGGACCGCTGCCCGCAGTCCCGCCTGCCCCAGCGCCGGTCGAGTCAGGATCCTCGTCAGACGTCACCTCCGGTTGCGCGACATCGACTTCCGGCTTCTTTCCCGCATTCTCCGCGCCGACAACATCTGCCGAGTTCATCGTCGACAACGACTGGCCCGCTGCGCCGGCGGCTCCCGTCAGCGCGGCTGCCATCGGGGCGACCACCGCCCCGATCATTCCGCCTACGGCGCTGAACGCCGATGTCATCCCCGAAGTCATCTCGGACGGCGCTGGGGACGCCGGGGCCGACTCCGCAGGCTAGGCTGCAGCCCCGGCGACCGGCTCATCACATCGACTCGCACACGAGACCGGCACGGGCTCAACGACCGTCGGCGCGTCTGGCAGAGCAGCAGGTGAGGTTGTGGGCGCAGGGCCCCGAGCCGGAGCCGGGTTCGGCGCGGTTTGTCCCGGTGCAGGTTGACCCGTCGGACCAGGCACGAGTGGTTCATCGAACGGAGGCCGTGGGGGCACATCGTCGAGGTCTGGCGGAGAACGCTCCCCGGTCAATGCCGAATACTCCCCGGCAAGCTCACGCAATTGTGTGGCGTTCTCGTTGGTCTCCTGCCAAAGCTGATAGAGCTCCGTATTGCAGATACTCAGAGCGGCGCTCACCGCGCTGAGCTCCACAGCGGCCTTCATCGCCTTCCCGGCGCCGGAGGCGATACCGAGCGGCCAGGTGAGGTAACTCAGGTCACCGAGGTAGTTCGACTGGTCGTCCAGCTTGTCGCGGTGGTAAGCGATTTGGTATGCCTCACGTGCGATCACGGTCTGCACACTGCGATCCAGCATCGCCATCGAACCGATGCGGTCGGCCTGACGGCGATTGGCCGTCTCGTAGGCCTGAGCCCCCGCCCCTGTCCAGTCCTGGTTCGGGTATGCCGAACCCACGGTCTCGCCGGCGCGGGTGAACAGTGTCGCGCCGTACCCAAGAGGATCGCCTCGTTCGGGGTCGTCCCAGCCAGTCGTCATGCGCATCCCGGCGATCAGCACCTGCCCCGCGTCGAGTATCGGGGAACCAAGCGCAGCTCTGAGGGCATTTCTCAGCCTGCCCGAGGTTCCCGAGGTCGCCGGGGGAGTCTGCGCTGTCACTCCCTGGGGAGCGGTGGCGGGCCGCTTTTGACCGTGGAGGAGATCGGCTGCGACTGTGGCAGGGTCGACTTTGCCAAAACTCCCATTACCGTCGAATTCAACCATGTGAGCACACCTCCTTCGGGGGAAGCGTACCAGCGGAAAATCCCGCTTCCCGCACGAATTCTGTTGCACCGAACCCGCGCACTCAAGCCACCCCTGCTGACCTCCAGAAATCGGTTCTCGCGCGCTGAACTGTGAATATCCTGAAAGCCTCCGTCCCACGCCGCGCCTCGGAACCGGTGTTCGACATCCACCTGCGCGCCGTAGGGCGGCGCCCACAAGCCGTGTCTGGCCGCTGGCTCGGCGAAGCCGCCCGGGCGCCTGGGCGGGACGGCGGAAAGTTTGCTCGGGGTATCGGCCCGCTAGCCTGTCAAATGTTGAGTGGCAGCAAGGAGCTGGGTCCCATCCGGAGGAGGCGCTTTTGTGACAGACCGCGACGACGGGTTGCGCGGAGAACCGGGCTGGCCGGGCCCGCCTCCCCCACCGGCAAGGAACGAGCCCCCACGGCCGGTCCCGCCGCCGCACCACGGCGCGCCCTGGCCGGCGCCGCCCTCGCACACACAGCCCGCACACCCGGAGCCGCAGTCCTTGGCCGACCGCATCCGCGCCGAGGAGCTGGTACCCGCCCGCAAGCCGGTTCCCGGGCGTGGTTGGCGGCGCGCCGTCTACAAGGGCTCCTTTGGACTTGTCAACCTCGGACCCTCACCCGAGGAACGTCGCCTCGCCGACCTCGAAGCCACGGTCCGCGGCCCGCTGCGGGGGCACTTCAAGATCGGCGTGATGGGCAAGGGCGGCGCCGGAAAGACGACCGCGGCGGCGTGTATCGGATCGATGCTTGCCGAGCTGCGTCAGGAGGACCGGGTCGTCGCCGTAGATGCCGATACCGCTTTCGGCAAGCTCGGCAGCCGAATTGACCCGAAGGCGCCGGACTCGTTCTGGGAACTCGTAAGCGATGAACACCTGGGGACATTCGCTGACGTGCGCGGCCGGTTCGGCAACAACGCTGCCGGGCTGTTCGTGCTGGCCGGTGAAGGTACTCCAGCCCGTCGCCGAGTTTTGGACCCGGCGATCTACCGCGAGGCGATCTCCCGCCTGGATCGCCATTTCACGATCTCCATCATCGACTGCAGTTCAACGGTTGACACCCCCGTAACCCAGGAAGCGCTGCGGGACTTGGACGCGCTGGTGGTGGTATCCACTCCGTGGGTGGACGGCGCGGCCGCCGCCGGGCAGACGTTGGATTGGCTCGCCGACCGGGGTCTGACCAGATTGTTGCAGTCCACAATCGTCGTCCTCAACGACTCCGACGGGCACACCGACAAGCGCACGAGAGCAATTCTTGTGCAACAGTTTTCCAGGAACGGCCAGCTGGTCATCGAGGTTCCCTTCGACGGCCGGCTACGACCGGGCGGAGTCATCGACGGCTCCGGTTCGATGTCGCCGTCGACACGCCGCCGATTCCTCGAAATCTGCGCGGCGCTGGCCGCGCACTTCCCGACCGCGGACCCGCTGTCTCGGGAACGGCGCTGAGCAACTGAGAGCCAAGAACGCAGCGAGCCGAGTCCGCAGGGCTTGGTCGGCGGATGAAGGACCGTGGCGGCGAAGACAGGGGTCAGCCCGGCAGCACCAACACCGGTACCGGGCTGTGTCGCATGATTTTCGTGGCCCGCGAGCCGAGAAACACGTGCTTGGCATCGCCCCGCGGGGACGTCCCAAGAGCCAGGATCTCTCCGTCCTGCCAGTCGGCCACACCCAAGACTTGACCCCAGCCGTTGCCGGCAACCACCTGCAGTACTGCGTTTTGCCCTACGACGCCGTCAGCCCGCAACTGCGCCAATAGTTCTCGGGCGTGCTCTTCCCATGCGACCAGGATCGAATCCTCGGCATGCAGACCGACTTCAGGGGGATACATGGTCCGGCCACGCACGGCGAACGTGACAACCCGCAGCGGCAACCCCAGCTGTTCGGCCATTTCGGCTGACCGCTGCACGACGGGCACCGCTTCGGGAGTGCCGGGGTAGGCGCAGGTGATCCGGGTGAACCGCCCGGCGCCCGCACCGCGGTAGCCGCACGGGGCGATAGCCACGGGCACCGGCGAGGAGTGCAGGAGTCGGTCGGCGGTCGACCCGACCTCAATCTGACCAGGCTTTCCGTCGGCCGACGATCCCAGAACCAGCAGATCTGCACTGAGATCCTCGACAACCTGGACGAGCCCACCGGACGCTGACCGGTCGGCATAGCGGCGATAGTCGACACTCAAACCGTTTGGCAGGGCGGCGATGTGACCCTGCGCCTCTTCGGCTGACTCTGCGGCGAGTTGGTCTGCCCAGGTGCCGTATCGGGTATCCGTGCGCACCGATGGCGGTGTGAGCCAGGGCTTCGAGACGATAGTCGCCATTGTCAGCGACGTGCGCGCGGACCGCGCGGCAGCGACCCCGAGTCGCAGCGGAGCGGCCCCGCCCTTACCGGAAAGGTAGCCGACCACGACCGTCATGACGCGTCCTCCGTTGGCGGACGGATGATCTCGACGTCCTCGACACCCGGCACGGCCGGGCCCGCTCTGCCGCCGCGGTCGTTGAGCGCGCTGTAGTGGCGGCCCCATGCGAAGTAGAAGACCAGCACAACCACGACCCAACCCGAAAAGGCCAGCCAGGTGTACCAGTGCAGGCTGAAGAGGATGTACGTGCAAGCCAGAATGGCCAGAACAGGTGTGACCGGGTAGCCCGGGACCTTGAACCCTCGTGGCAGTTCAGGTTCGCGCACCCGGAGGATGATGACGCCGAGCGAAACGACGATGAACGCGACCAAGGTGCCGATGGACACCATGTCAGCCAGGTAGGTCAGCGGGATGAAGCCTGCCATGAAGCTGATCACCACCGCAGCGACGATCGTGTTGTTGACCGGGGTCATGCTGCGGGCATCAACTTTCGCGAACATCGACGGAAGCAGGCCATCTCGCCCCATAGCGAAGAGGATCCGCGTCTGTCCGTACAGCGTCACCAGTGTCACCGAAAAGATCGACACCACCGCGCCCGCTGCCAGGACGGTTCCCCAGTAGTTGGCGCCGGTGACATGGTCCAGGATGGCGGCGAGGCCGGCCTCTTGGTTCTGGAAGTCGGTCCACGACTGGGCCCCCAGCGCTGCCACCGCGACCAGGATGTAGACCGCGGTGACGGTCAGCAACGCGGCGATCAGGGCGCGCGGCATTGTCTTCTGCGGATTCTTCACTTCATCACCTGCCGTGGACACCGCGTCCATGCCGATGTAGGAGAAGAAGATGGTACCGGCGGCGACGCTGATCCCGGCCCCGCCGTACGGGGCAAACTCGGCGAACCGGTCGGCGTCGAAAGCGGTGAACGCAATGACCACAAACATCAGCAGCACGCCGAGTTTGATCAGCACCATGACGGTATTGACGGTGGCGGACTCGCTTGCTCCACGGATCAGCAGCAGCGCGCACAACCCGACCAGAACGATGGCGGGCAGGTTGACCAGCCCCGGGTTGGAGTCCCACGGGGCAGCCGAAAGCGCCTGTGGCAAACCGTGTCCGAAGAAGTTGTACAGCAACTTGTCGACGTATTGACTCCAGCCGACGGCGACGGACGCCGTCGCAACCCCGTATTCCAACAGCAGGCACGCGGCCACGCCCATCGCAACCAATTCGCCGAGGGTGGTGTACGCGTAGGAGTACGTCGAGCCGGACACCGGAACGGCCGAAGCAAGCTTTGCGTAGCAGATGACCGCCAGACCGGCCGCGACCCCGGCGATCACGAACGAGACGACGACGCCGGGATCGGCTTCGGGTACCGCCACAGACAGCACGAAGAAGATACCGGTGCCGACGGTCGACCCCACACCGAACATCGTGAGCTGGAACGTGCCAATGGTTCGTTTCAGTTGTTCGGAGGCACCGTCGGCCACGGGTGCGCCGAGCACAGGTCGTCGGCGCAGCATCTGCTGGGTCAAGTTGATCGACGGGGCCGTCATCGGTGCCTCCCGGGGGCGTCAAGCCGATTATGGAGCTGTCCCGGCAACCGTGCCGGGCGAACTGATCAACCCCTTGGCGGTGATTACCCGCACCGGAGTCGGAGAGCATGCCCGGGGCGATCCTGGTACTCAGGCGAGCTGCGTTACCAGCGCCTCAATGGCCTCGACGTCGGCGCCAGCCACCGGCTCCTCGGCTTCGACCTGCTGAATGACACGCTCGGAAACGCCCGCAGCCTGCGCGGTTTCGAATACCGTCAGGTTCGCAGCGCGGCGTGCGGCGTACAGCCGCTGGCCGAGCGTCGCCTGTGGCGCCCCCGCGGCACGCACCATGAGGTCGTCATAGAGGCCGCGGACGGTGCCCAGCGCTTTGATCAGTGCCGGCGTCACCCGACCGATCCGTGCCGCCCGCGCTGCGACCGCTTCGAGCTGGCGCAGATCCGACAGGATCCCGGTGACACGAGGGGTGAACGCGGGGTCGTGGGCGGGCGGCAGCGCGGTGACGGTGGAGCTGAACGTACTGACAGCGGTGATGACCGCCTGGGCGATCAGGGACACCTCGTCGCCGCCCGCCGACGTTGTCAGTGCGGGTTCACCGATCCGAACCGGTTGACCTTGCCGCAACCTGACGATCGTGCCGGGTGGCCATCTCAGGACTTCCTCGAGCTTTGACCTGGTCCGCGCCCTCGGCCAACTGCGGCCCTTCTCGAAGGCGATCAACGCACCCGCGTTGATAACTCCGTCGGCGGCAAGGCTGCGTTGGCTGATGTCAAGCTCACGCCGCCGCGCCGCCGCGGCAGCGCCCGCTCTGACCATTCCGGGATCCGGCACGTCGGTCGATACGTGGATCGACTCCGCGTTGGTCATCTTCCGGGATTCCTCGTGCCGTGTGGTCGGATCCTGCGCGCACTCGCCATCCGAGCGGCCGGGCCACCGCTACGGCTCGGTTCGGCAGAATGCGATGGTTCCATGCCCAAACTACACCGTTCTCGATGGCGGAACTGCATCGACGCAACGGAAACTCCGCCGGATCGCCATTCGCTTCCGTGCGGGTATCGGTACTAGAAAGTGACTGGTCAAACAGTTGCGGTCGGCGGCGGCGCGCCGGCACAGTTCTCTTTCCGGAAGATCGCAACCCTCGTTCCATCGCACTAACTGTTGCAACGCTACGGTTTATGGATTACTTTCTGTAGCGCTGCGGCCACCTGGCCGCGCAAGCACACAGAGGAGCGACACCGATGACCGCAACGCCGTGGGACGAAATGCCGGTCGGCCCCTGCACCAACGAACCCGAGCGGTGGACCACCACTGCCGATGACGAAGCCAAGGTCATCTGCCGGTCCTGCCCCCGCCGGTGGCTGTGCGCCCGAGAAGCGTGCGAACTGCCCCGCGCCGAAGGGCTGTGGGCCGGCATCTACGTACCCGAGGGTGGCCGCGGACGGACGTTCGCTCTGCGGCAACTCAAGTCATTGGCCGAACGCAACGGTTACCCGGTCCGCCAACGCCGCGCCCATTATGCCGAGAGTGCCTAACCGCGGGCCGACAAATGATTTCGCCGACCCGCTCGACCGAAGCTGAGCGGCCGCCGCGCACACACCTCAGGCGAGGTACTGCGCGGTGCTGCCGGACACCGGCATGCCCGGCATGCCCAGCTTGCGATGGTCCCAGCTGCGCATACGGGACGGCAGGACCCGCACACAGATGCGGTTGTTCATCATCTGATCGACGAAGGGCCGCATCTCGTCGGTGTAAGGGCCTGTGTAGCGCTCCCAGACGCTGATGCCTACGCGCAGGTTGGTGTCAGGGTCGTCGACGATCTCGGCCTGCCCGTCGATCGACACACCACGCAGCGTGTCGTAGGTCTGGCCATCCTCGATCATCACGGTGATGGTCGGGTCACGGCGCAGGTTGACCGCCTTCTGCGACTTGGCCTTGGTTTCGAACCAGATCTCTCCGTCGAGCACCGCGTACCACATCGCGACCAGGTGCGGTCGGCCACCAGGCAGCACTGTGGCCATGGTGGCGGTGCGACTGCGTTCGATGAACTCGGCGACCTCTTCGTCGGACATCACGATCTTCGAGCGTTCTTTGTTGCCCACGTTCCCGATACTTTCAGGCCGCGGCGCCGGCCGGCCGGCGGGGCGGGGCGGGGCACACGACCAGATCCTCCGTGCCGACCTCGGAGTGCTCGGCGGTGGGCTTCCCATCCACCGGAACTCGACCTTGCCCTCGGTCTCGGCAGACTC